>Ga0207419_1001961_pt1 | contig 14242 bp, 15 predicted proteins | sample ElkSloMetagenome_4_FD_184723 | JGI IMG/M metagenome (GOLD analysis project Ga0207419, IMG submission 184723) | Hot spring microbial communities from Elkhorn Slough, Monterey Bay, USA - MD2A (version 2) | ecosystem: Environmental > Aquatic > Marine > Intertidal zone > Estuary: Microbial mat ...
GACCACGTACCCGCCGACCTCACGAATCGCGGAGGGGACCAGCGCGCCGTCCTCGAGGTCGAGGTTGGGCATTCCGACGACCCACTGACGGACGATCCAGACCCCACCCTCGAGCTGCTCGTACCGTGCGTACCCGCCGGCGAGGCGCGCGACCTCGGGGGCGGCGAGGCCGGCGTATTCGTACTCGAGGTCCCGCAGCGCTCCCGTCGCCCGGTCGATCCACAGCACACCTCGGACCTCCACCAGCCCCTCCCCGACCAGCTCCCGGTAGGATGCATCGAGGCGGTCGGGGCGGCGCTGGACCCGCGTCGGTGTCGGCTCGAATCCCAGCCCCACGATCCCGGGGTGGGGGCCGTCCACCACCCGGAAGCAGTGGCTCCGCAGGAAGTGGTCGGACACGAGGACCTCGGGGTCCGGCATGTACCAGGACATCGCGTCGCTGCCCTCCGGCTGGAGGTAGCCCTGGCGGGTCAGCCGGTCGATCGGGGGCGCCACGAAGGCACCCGTGTCCGAGGTCCGCTGGATGCCCTCCACCAGCAGGTGACTCCGGGGGAGGTCGAACTCCCGCACGTACTGGTGCATCTCGAAGCGATAGGCATCGAGTTCCTGCGCGAGCCGCGTCACGTCGAGGGCGCCGAGGACGAGGTCCCAGAGGGTCTGAGTGTCCGCTCCCACCCCCGGCCCGTCGGCGCAGGCGGGGCGGGCCGTCGCGACGACGCCGTCGAGTTCCACCGGCCGGGCCCGGAGCTCGATGTCGAGCGTCGAGGTATCCCGCAGGGCGACAGGTCCGGCCACATGCGTGGCGTAGCCGAGCCGTCGCACCCGGACCGAGTACGTCGAGGGGGCCGCAGCCGTGACCCGGTAGCGTCCCGCCCCGTCCGTCAGCGTGGCCGCAACCTGCACGGAGTCTTCGCCGAGCAGTTCCACGAGTGCCGCCGACACGGGGGCGGTCGACCCCGCGTCGGTGACCCGGCCCGCGAGTACCTGCGCCTCTAGTGCAGGAGGACTCCAGCCGAAGGCCCCCGCGAGCAGAATCCCGGTGAGCACGATCCTCGTGAGCTGGCGCGGCACGGAGCCGTGTTCCGCCACTCGACGCCCCTCCGTGCTCCTCATCCCAGCCTCCCCCAGTGCGTACGAATACTTTCGTACTCCACGATCCTCGCTTCCAGGCCGAGATGCAAGAACGTCGGTACGGGTTTCCCCTGCTCCGGCCGAGCACCTGGTCTGGAGCGTGTGCCTGGACGTCCCGGTCGTCCGGCGACGCCCGACACCGACGAGATCATCCCAAGCCTCCGGCGGCACATCCTGCAGTTCGACGTCGGGGTCGGCCTGTTCAAGAAATCGGACGCCAGAACCGCGCCGACGTGGCGGGGTGCCGACGGCTTCGGACGCGACGGCTCGGGGTCGAGTCCCCCCGGTCCCCCGAGCCGGCATCCAGCAGCGACTGGATCTCGTCGAATCGGGCCGCCGCATGCTCACGCGGCGTCCCGGGCTCCAGCCGATACCCGGTAGAAGTGCAGATACTCGACATCGAGGTCATCGGTCAGCGAACCGGCAACCACCTCTCCGTCGCTCCAGAGTGGTCGGAAGTCTCCGGGCAGCACCACCTCCGTCACGACTTCACCCTCGGGTGAAATGACCCACCACTCACCGCCTCCCTCCACCCCCTCCGCCGTGTACTGGCGGACCCAGACCGAGCCATCCTCCGCACCCAGCATGGAGGACCATACCGGCCGACGACCCGGCTGCGGAATCTCCTCGAACATCGCGCGAACGGCACGGAGGTCATCGGCGGAGTCGGCGGCAGCCACCGCACGCCTCCGCTCTTCCTGCCAATCGGAGCTGGTTACGCGCTCGGGCTCACCCAGCACCCTCCAGATCGCCTCCAGATCACCGGACGCACCGTGTACGCGCAGATCGTTCTCCCCGGAATCCCCGATCACGATACGGTCGCCCGCCACTACGGCGACCCCCCGCTTCGCGAAGGGAAAGCTCCGTATCGAGGTGCGGGACCCATCCTGCACGTACCAGCTCTCTGCGCCGGGGATCTCACCCAGCTCGGCCACGGGGCTGGCCTCCGCGTCCATGATGTAGCCCTCGTTCGAGGGGCGAAGGATCCGCCCTCCGTCACCTCCGGCGTCCCGGAACAGACTCGCCGTCGTCATGACGACACGGTCCTCGGCGACCCCCACGGGAAGGACGAGGGCGCCGGACAGCTCGTCCGACAGTCGTACGTCGCGCCCCGAGTCGCCCGACCGGGTGTACACGACGCCACGTCGACCCACCAGGTCCCATGCGAATACGGAGTCGCCGGGGAACAGCGTCGCGGTGGTGAGTTGGGCGAGCTCACCCGGACCATCTCCCCGTCCGCCGATCGAGGACAGGAAGCGGCCATCGGCGTCGAAGACCCGCACCTCCGACGTACCCGCGTTCACGACCATCCAGCTCCCGTCGTCGAAGCGCTCGATGGCCGAGACGCGATAGAACGCATCCTCCTCGCCGCTGATCGACCCCAGCGTGAGATATGGCTCACCGAGAGAGACTCGCGGTACCACGATCAGCGACTGGTCCACGATCCGGATCCCGGACGAGTCACGCACCGTCACGACCGATCCCAGCGGCGCGTCGGATCTGGCGCAGCCCGCGATCGAGGCCAGGGCCGTGACCAGGACCAGAATGAGGTAGAGTCCGGGAAGTCTCGGGGAACGTCTCATGCTTCGGACGGGCTGGGGAGGCAGGGTCGGGTAGCGGAGTGCACCAACGACATTTCACAGAATAGACGCCACCTCCGCCGAATCGGTTGCCGCCGGCGCTCGACCGGGATCCAGCACCGAACGCGGTGCGACCCGGAGGCGTTGCACGGGCCCTGACCTGCCACGAGGCAACCATCGGCATGGTCCGGCTCACCAGACACGACCGAACGTTCGGTGCTCGGAAGGACTCCGGCGCAGGCGAACGACACGGGTGAATCATGGGGAGGGGTCGAGGTGGGTGGACACGGGCGGACAGACCTTCGATTCGGAGTGATCGGTACACATCGACGCTCATGGCGCTGGTTGATGGCTCTGGCCGTGGCGATCAGCTCCGGTGCCTGCGCAGTACACGGGCAGGGGGACCTCGACCGGCGGGACCGCGGGGCAGGTCAGCGACCGCAGGCGGCCGGGCTTCGGTCGCCGATCCCCCTCGCACGGCTCGCGATCATGCCGGTGGCGGGAGACGCACCGCAGGCGCTCGCCGAAGTGCTCGCCGCGTCCGTAGCCGAGTCGCTCGCCCTGCTGGCTCCGGGTGTCGAGCTCGTCGGTCCCGACACAGCTGCCGACCTCCTGGCGTCACGCGACGCCCGGACTGCCCGCGATTCCGCCTTCACGTACGAGTCCGGTTCGGCGCGGGCCGATCACCTTTCCGTCGATCGAATTACCGCAGCTGTAGGCACACCATGGATCGTGGATCTGCGGATCGACCCGATGGAGATGCCGGGGCCACGCCGGGGCGCCCGCGAATCGGACAGGGCTGGTGTGCCCGACGCACTGGGCGCGCGGGTGACCCTCTGGAGCGCCGGTGACGGTGAACCGGCGTGGGGTGGCGTCGTAGTCATCCCCGAGGCGGTCGCAAGGGGCGACCACGGGTCTGCCGCCGCGGGGACGCTCAGGACGATGATCCGACGCCTTGTTTCCCGGGCCCCGATCGTTGCCGCCCGGTAGGCTCGAACGCGACGGCTGGGACGACCGTACCCCCCGGCGAGCACGGCGGGCATCGGCCCGTCCCCGCCTTCGTGCAGATGAGGATCGTGCCGCAGGCACTTCCCAACCCGCCCCACTGAAGTGGTGCGGCGCTCGCCGGTCACCGGGTGCTCGAGTCCGCCGGTCCGGTCCGTGAGGAGGGTCGAGATGGAGCGGGTGTCACGATGGGTGTCCGTGGCGGGCGAGAGCCACGGAGCGCGGAACCGCATGTCGGGCACGCCGGTTCCGGGGTTCACCCAGGTGAGCGAACGCGAACGGAGGTGGCAACCTTCTTTCGCAGGACGCGCCGACCGACCGTCACGGAATGCTCCCGCGTCAGGCTCCGTCGGCCGTTCGTGAAGTACTGGAATCATCCACTGCGTTGTGTGTGGCGCCCTAGCGGGCATCCCGCCCACGGACGACCGGCAGGTCGAGCCCTGTCGCCTTCGATCAATACATCTGTCGTCCCTCGTCGAGAGACCTCCGAGCTGGTCTGACACCTTCGGTCTGTCTTCCTCGAACGCACCGGAGCCGGTCATGCCGAACCCCACGTCAGGCACCAGCACGACATCTCTCACCTCCATCCCGCGCCTCCTCGTACTCGGCGGTACGGGGAATACCAACCGCCGCATCGTCGTTGCTGTCGTGACCGTGGTCATGCTGCTGACCGCCATGGCGCCGTCACCGGCCTCGGGTCCGGCGCCGGCTCGACCCGACGCCAACGAGCTGGCGCGCATGGACGAGCGCATCCGGGAGGCGATGGAGGCGGAGCGGATTCCGGGTGTGGTGGTGGGCGTCGCGTCCGGGGGTCGCCTTCTGCAGATCTCGACCTACGGGCTTTCGAACGTCGAACTCGGCGTTCCCGTGTCGGACAGCTCCGTCTTCGAGATCGGCTCGATCAGCAAGCAGTTCGTCGCGGCGGCGATCCTGCTTCTGGTGGAGGACGGACGCGTGCACCTCGACGACCCCATCCACGAATACGTGCCCGAACTTCCCGGAGAGTGGCGTGGTGCGACGATCCGCCACCTCCTGACGCACACCTCGGGGATTCCCGACTACGAGACGATCCAGGGCTATGCGGCATACCGATTCAGGTTCGCGGCCGGCGAGATCGTTCGCGTCGCGCACTCGCAGCCGATGGACGTCGAACCGCGCACGGCAGCGCGGTACCGCAACACCGGATACTTCCTGCTCAGCCTCCCGATCGAGCGGATCGAAGGGCAGCCGCTGCGGGAGGTACTGGACGCGAGGATTTTCGGGCCCCTGGGCATGAACCAGACCCCATGGCCGATCCGGAGGAGCTCATCCCACACCGCGCTGCGGGCTACTGGATCGACGGTACGGGCGAGCGGCTGATCGCCCGCGATCCGACGCAGACGTCGTCGACGCTCGGCGCCGGTGGCCTCGTATCCTCCGTGCACGACGTGGTGAAGTGGGACGACGCCCTGAAGGACGCCCGCATCCCGAGTCACGCATCCAGGACGGCGATGTGAACGTCCGCGGCCCTCGAGAACGGTGACGAGATCGGGTACGGATTGGGCTGGATCCTGCGGGACTGCCGAGGCTACCGATCCGTCGGCCACGGCGGTATGGTCGCGGGGTTCGTGGCGGACTTCATGCGCCTGCCGGACGATGGGCTCGCGATCATCGTGTTCGCGAACCGGTACGACGGGGACGTCCGGGCGATTCGGGACATCGTCGCCGATCTGTTTCTGCCGGAGGCATAGCTGTCGGCAGCTCCCCCGGGGCGGTGACACCTGGCGTGCCTGTCAGACCAACGGCCAGGACCAGAGAAAGGACGTGAAGGCCACCACTGCCACTGCAACCAGAGAGTAGTGCAGCCGCATCCAGGGTGACCACCATCCGCGTCGCCACGCCATCACAGCCGACAAGCCCACCGCCGAAGCCAAAGCGAGTAGGAACCAGGGCAGGACGAAGACCCAGCCGAACCTCGCCGGCATGCCACTCGCCAGAACCAGCATCGGACTCACAGCCATCGTCTCGGCGAGCGCAGACTGGAAGCCAACCAAGAACAGCGCGGACACCGCGGCGCTGATGGCGGCGAGCCATAGCACGCCTGTCCCCCCTGACGCCCTGTCCAGAGGCGGCTTGCGGACCCGACGCCACGCCCAGCGGACTGCCCAGAGCAGCGGCGCCAGGACGAGGATCAGCAGCGATCCAAGGGGCCAGACGGTCAGTGCGCCGCGCCTCACGGAGGAGCCTCCGTCGGGATACTGGAACAGGACCGCGGACGCGAAGCGACCCAGACCCGCGACCGACCGGACGTCGGTCACGAACGGGATCGAGACGCTGGCAGGTGCGCACGAGTCCGCAGAGAGAGTCTCCGGGTCGGCGATGAAGTCCGCGACGAACCGGTCACTACACATCCCGGCTATCGAATGACCGGCGAAGGGGATGGAGACCAACGTTGCGCCGCTCTCCACTCCCGCCGCGTACTCGAACATCGAATGGGGCACCGAGGAGTCATGCTCGCCGCCGAGTATCAGCGTGGGGATTCCGGTATCGGTCAGTGTCCGTTCGTCGACGCTGGCACGCGCCGGATGGAGGTGCGGGCAGAGCGCGTCGAGTCTCGCATCGAACCAGCCCCCCGTGTCGAGCAGGGGGTGGCGAGCCCGAACGTCCGCCAAGAACTCCGGGGTCACGTCTGCGTCATCGTAGCAGAGAGTGGCGAGCGCGAGGCCCTCGGCCAGGTCACTCTGGCGTGGCCCCCGAATCGCCGACTCCAGGAAGGCGAGCAGGACCTCGTCGTTCCCTCTGGAGGCCTCGTGGATGATGAAGGGGAGTGTCGGAGAAAGGTACTCACGGCCGAGACCGCTCTGGATGTATCGCACGAGAACTTCCCGAGTGAGTACGAACTGGCCGCCCTGCAGCGGAACACTGCGATCGACCTCCACGCGGATCGGCGACTCCTCGGCCCGGATGAGCAGGCGCTCGATGTCTCCAGCCAGGTCCGGGTACGCCGCCGCGCAGGCGGGGGCTGCCGCACACTGCTCGAAGACCGCATCCAGCGCCTCGCGTAGCGCCAGCGTTCGCGACCACGGCTGCCCCAGCGTAACGGGGCTCTCAAGTACGACCGCCCGCACCCCCTCGGGATCCTCGCGCGTGAGGGTCTGCGCATATCGGCCGCCGTAGGAAGTCCCGATCAAGTTCCAGCGCTCGTAGCCCAGGAGGCGACGGAGATGCGCGAAGTCGCTCGCGACGGTCCGGGAGTTGTAGGTCGCCGGGTCTGGGCCACCCGTCATCGCCCCATCCGCGCAGCTCTTGGCAGCCGCGACCAGCCGGTCGTTCACCTCCTCGGTGCCGACCACGAGGATGTCGACCTGCTTCAGGACGTCGTCGACCTCGGTGCACACCGAGGGCTCCGAGAAACCGGTTCCCCGCACGTCCAGGAAGACCAGGTCCCGCTGCTCCCGGATCGTCCGGAAGCGCGGTCTACTCAACATCCCCTGCAATCGGCTCAAGGTGGCACCGCCGGGACCACCGACGATCACGACTACAGGATCCCGTGCCGGGTCGGGGCCCACGGCTCGCGCGATGGCCCACGGAAGTCGAAGGAGGGGCGCGTCCGACGAGTCTTCATGCCCGGGGACGGTGAGCCAGCCGCACTCCATATCGTCCACGAGCGTCGGCTCTACCTTCATGGGGCAGAGTGCGTCCCGCTCGATGCCAGGGATCGACTGACCGGCTGCCTCCGAGGCGCTGGGGCCGAACGCTGAAACCATCAGCGCAACGCTGGTCGCAAACAGGTCAGCAGTTCTCATGATCGACCTCGCTGGGCTCGACTCTGTTCCGCTGCGGCACAACTGGTATTCGTGAGCGGATCGACGATTGTGGCAACCGTGCCAGGACCGGCAACTGGATGATCTGCCTTGTTAGGGTCGGCACACCGTTTCCGGCCCTGTCCCATAGCCGTCTCGTGATTGCCAGCGCGGCCCGAGAAACCGGGCCGTGCGGACACATCGGTCAGTTCGGGCTCCGGCTACTTCTCCAATACCCCATAAATGCTCGGGGCCGTGATTCACCGAAGTGAGCGCACGCGAACGGAGACGGCAACCTTCAGTTATCGGGCGCTGAAGCCGCGCGCACCCGCCGTCGGGCGACTCACGTGCCCAAGCGCGTGTCGGGGGCCCTCGAGGTGTGAAGACACGCGATCACCTCGATCACGTCTCGATCCTCCCGGTAGTAGAGAGCGTACGGGAACCGGTCGAGTAGCGCCCGGCGACGTCCCGCTGCGATCTCGGGAAACGCCTGAGGAAACTCGGTGATGACATCGATCAGGTTCTCGAGCGACGCCGCAAAGGCGTCGCCCAACCCGCCCGCCTCCGCCTCGTACCAGGCCCGTGCGCCCACTACGTCCTGAACCGCTTCCCGGCGGAAGCGGACCCGCACTCTACCCTGACCCCTTCAGACGCTCACGCACCTCCGACCAGGGCACGTACTGGGGATTCGGGTCAGACAGCCGCTTCTCCAGCTCCTTCACGTGCCACTCAGGAACAGGAACGTCACTCGGGCTCGCAGCGATCGCGTCCCACGCGTCACCGAGCAACTCGATTCGTTCCTCAGGTGGGAGACGGAGAATCTCCGCCAGAAGGGCTTCCTTGGTCATGGATTCAATGTGGTCGATCTGATTGGCGCGCGGCAATGATTGGATCGGCCCAGGGCTCGTCCCCCCCCGCCGGCGCGTTCACTCAGTGCCCGATAACGTGATTGGGTTGCCGGCGCGGCCCGAGAAACCGAGCCGTCCGGACACACCGGACGGTTTACGCTCCGGCTACTGCTCCCAGAATCCAGAACGCTCGGGGCCGTGATTCACCGAAGTGAGCGCACGCGAACGGAGGCGGCAACTTTTCAGTTGTTGGATGTGGCCGACCTACTCGCCCATGCCGTCGAGAATGCGTTCGACGTCAGAGATCAGGTCCGGGATATCTGCCTGCACCATGTCCCAGGCCAGCTCGAGATCGATACGGTAGTACTCGTGGATGAGGATATCCCGAGCGCCGGCAATGTCCCGCCAAGGGACATCCGGATTCTGCTCGCGGAGTCCGTCCGGAAGCTGTTTCACGGCCTCCCCGATGATCTCGATCCGTCGAGCCACCGCATCCTGCTTCTCGGTGTCCTGCTCGAACGCCTCGAACGTCACCCCTTCCGTGTAGCGCTGAACGAGCCGGGCCGCCCTGAGGATGTCGCCCAGTATGATCCGGGTAGACCGGGTCACAGGATGGGGACGAGTTCGGAGAGGATCTGGTCTCTCATCTCCGGATGGAGAGAGTTCGGTGTGGCCACATCTACATCGCGGCCGAGCGCGTCGCGCAGGTCGAGACGGAGACCCGACAAGTCGAGCAGAGTGCGCCCCTTCTCGAACTCCACCAGAAAGTCCACATCGCTCTCGGGCGTTGCGTCCCCACGGGCAACCGACCCAAACACGCCCGCCCGGGTGACTCCCCGGCGACGCATGACGTCCTCGACCTGGCTCCTGAGATGCTCCGCTACCGTGACCATGTGGCGAATTTACACCTGCCCGGATCCCGAAGCCATGTCCAATAACGTGATGGGGTTGCCGAACCGGCCACCGGGCCAGCCGTAGCGGACGATACCGCACAGGATATCCGGATCGCCACACGTACCCCGCGAGCTCCCGGCCGGTTGGGACGAAGCGCCGCAGGCGCGGAGCCGGCAACATGCAGTTATCAGATGTTGCCCACCCACTGCGCGAGTCGTCGAATCACTCGCCCGCCAAGAGGCTCTTCTCCGTGAGTTCGACAGTGGCTGCATCGCTATCCGACAGGATCACTCGCCAAGTGTACCAGTATCCTGCCCCAATTCCACGAACGAGGTACTGCCGACCCGCCTCGGTCATCCCTTTGAGCGCTACTCCGACGACGATGGCGTCATTCGTACCTGAGTCTTCACACCGTTGGCGAAGCTCAGCGATAGAATCGGCAGGAGGTGCCAGCGGGGGCATGACCCACGCTCCGCACCGGTTAGCGAACACGAGATCGCCCTCAGGGAGGCCGAGACGCGAAAGAAACGGCTCTTCGAACACGATCTCCTTCGGAATCACGTCGCCAGCCGGCGAATACTGAGTTGGATCGAACGTCCGTGGGTCGATTCGAAGTGGCGCTCCCTCCGCCTCGATCAGTGGCAGGGCTGCCTCGAGAACACGCCCGTACTCGGTCGATGGCGCCTGGGCGCACGCATCGCTGGCGACCATCCCGATCAAGACGGTGACGAGGAAAGGGATATGTTTCGCCGGGGCCATCATCGCTGGAGCCCGTCGCACTGATGGTTGGGCGTAAGCAATCCACTCGATCCTGATACGTGTCCAGCGTTGTTAACCCAGTGATCGAGTTCGTGGACGAGTTGCCACTCCAAGTTTACGCGAATCGGATTCCCGTTGAACGTGGCCGTTGGCACGATGCCGTATTGGCCCGCAGGGAGATTCATGTTCAGCAGAAAGTCTGAGATGAACGGGTACTCCTGCTTTTGGTCGCCGCCACCCTCAATCGAGCCCGTCCCGCTCGTCCCACTGGGGAAGACCCGTATCTTGGCCGTCCCCTGCATCAGGGCGATGCCGGCGTTGGCGAGTGTCGCGCACATTCCACCTCTGGCCTTGATTCGATTCAGCGCAGCATTGATCTGTTGTGCCTGCGGTCCCGAGGGCAGCACAGAGGCGCAGTAGGCCTTCACGTACTGTCTCGAGTAAGCGTTCGCTGGCGTTGGAGGACTCGCGCAGTTGATGGTATCGGGCAACATGAGCATCTCGTCGGGAATCTCGAACTCGACAGCCTCCACGACCGTCGAATCCGGATCGGGAGGTGGTGGCCCGTCCCCGCCGCCGCCCCCACCAGGCCCGTCACCCGGCCCATCGTCGTCCGGGTCGTCACCGAATGGGTCATCCCCGTTGCACCATCCGCTCTCAAGGCACACGCACTCCTCGCTCCACGGATCCTCCCACCACCCGTCTCCCGCAGGATTCTCATCCTCGTCACAGATCTCGTCCCGATCGACACACACCCAGATACCGTCGTAGCCGGGCGGCGGACCCATATCGTCGCAGCTCGTGTCTCCCTCAAGCCGCATGATGTAGCCCGACGGACCTCTTGCGGGTTGGGTGGAGCCCCTCCCTGAACGGTATGCGGCGATACCTGGCCACGCGCGCCCCATCAAGCGCTCGGGAACAAGGAATCGAACCATCCGGTCCATCGCTCGATCGGTATCCGGAATGCGGCAGGAAATCGAGGCGATCTGTTGGCTCGTGGCACGATCACCGATTGCAACTCTTGCGATCGTCGTCTTCCGGGCGGGGACTCCGAATCTCGGCAGGCGTCGAACGATCGAGACCACTTCTCCGCTACGTTTCGTCGCCTCGATAAGGCACATGCCGACCCGAAGATCATCCGTCGTGAAGTGAGACCCCCCAGTACCAGCGGTGGGAGCGTGGATCGACTGGACTGAGGGAGCCACTGTCGGATCGGGGCCCGTGGGCCCGATGGCATCGCCGCACCCGGCTGCGACGAGAACAACAATGAGCAAGCCCAGTCGTACGGTGGCTCGTGGGAACAAGGGTCCTCCCGGATACGGTGAAGAGTACGGTACCTACAGTGGCAGTGCCACGACTTGCGAAAAGGTTTACATGGCGTGGCCGCGACGGGGATCAACTCCGACCGAGCGGCGCTCGTCCACCCGTGCGTGCTCGACCGCTCCCCACGCGTCCGAGCAACTTCTGATAACGTGATGGTGTTGCCGAACCGGCCATCGCGGCCAGCCATATCGGAGGATACCGCACAGGCTATCCGAAATGCTACACGGATCCCGTGCGCTCCCGGCCGGTTGGGACGGAGCGCCGCAGGCGCGGAGCCGGCAACATGCAGTTATTGGACGCCCGGTCACCTGCGCACCGAGGGTTCAAAGACCCACCCCGGTGCAACGACTGGCACGCGTTGACCGCCGACCTCGGCGAAGCACGGCCACTCGAATCCAGCCTCCATGAATACGGTGTGCACCTCCGCTTCGGACTCCTTGAATTCTCCGGCGTCCGCGTCGCTAAGCGAGGCGAGCAAGCTGGCGATCAGGTCTTGAGTCTCTTGAGCGCCTGCCATCGTGCTTCCCAGCACATACGCATCGAGGACATCGACGCTGCCGAGCGGGGCTCGTGAGAGCGGGGGTGGCGCAGACCACCACCACGCGTCCAGGACAGCTCGTGCGTTGATAGCGGGCAGGTCGATCGACGAGGCAAGCCAGCGACGCGACGCGGACCACCCATCCCAAAGTGACCGGGGAAGCAGAAGCCCACCGTGGCGTTTGACCACGGGTGCCGGCGTGTACTCCGCCACTTCCCACTCGTCCCCCGGATCGATCTGTGGAGCGGTCCAGGCCACGTACCTCTCGGTCGCCGAGACATGGACGTAGTTGCCCGACTGACACCCAGAATACCCGCACTCCTCGCACACCACGACCTGCGTCGGGTTCGAGTCCCACTCCATGCCCTCGAGCGAGTTGCTCACCTCCTCGTCCCCGAAACACAGCCGGGTCCACTCAGGCGAAGCTTGACCGGAGGAGCTGAAATCAGGCCGCCAGGCTTCCAACTCCAGGGCTGGGCTGACGAGCATGCGAGTGCCTCTCTAAGGGTGTCCAATAACGTGATTGGGTTGCCGAACCGGCCCACCAAGGCCGGTCGATTCGGACGATACTGCACAGGCTATCCGAAGCGCCACACGCGTCCGGTTCGCTCAAAGGCCGGTTGGGACGGAGCGCCGCGACAAGCGGCGCGGAGCCGGCAACATCCAGTTAAGCGATATGACCGACGCCGTACTGAGATTGCGCCCACGGAGTCAGCGGAGACCCATCCCCAACGGCGGCCCGCAAAGGGCCGACGACCGGGGTTGGGACGGGGCCAACTTCCCTCCGTTCTGATCCCAGCAGCAGCCTGGTAGGCGTCGGCTTCGCTTAACGTGATTGGGTTGCCGAACCGGCCATCAGGGCCGGTCCTATCGGAGGATACCGCACAGGCTATCCGAAACGCCACACGGAACCCCGACGTTCCCGGCCGGTTGGGACGGAGCGCCGCAGGCGCGGAGCCGGCAACATGCAGTTACACGATGGCTGGAGCAGAGAACCGAAACGGGCGCGAACGTTCGTGCCCCGGTTGGGCCAGCGCGGTTGCTACAAGTCTGACTCGACAAGCTCGTGAACCCTTACATATTCCACCCCGAGGTCGTCGGTCCAGACCCCCAGAACGCGGTCACGCGACACGCCCAAGAGTCGGAATCCCGCCGGGAGCGCAGCCGTGCCCCGGTACTCGCCATCGTGTCCGAAGACAGCCCAACGGCTCGGACCCTCAGTCTGACCAGCTGTGTGCTCCTCGAGCCAGAGCGTTTCATCGCCTGCAAGGAAGCGCCCGTAGGCCGGTCGATCATCCGGAAAGGGCATCCCCTCCGCCCGATCGACCACCTCCTTCGCAACTGATTCGTCCAGATCGGACACCGACTCACGCACGCCTTGCTGGTATTCGGCGATGGACTCGGGCGTGAGACGTAGATCGACCTCTGGTGCTCGGATAGATCGGACGAGCGCACCCTCTGCGGAGTAGACGTCGACAACGAAGCCTTCGGCTGCGGCGACGAACACGATGTCGCCGCGTACAGCGTAGTTGAATGCCCTGCCGAAGGGGTGAAAGCCGAAGGAGTTCTTGGTGAAGTAGATCTCCGGGCCGGGGAACATCCCCAGGGTGTCCGGTCCTTCGAGCCCAACACCGATTCGCAGGAGCGGCTCGAGTGTCCGCTCCATCCCCTCCTCCTCCCCCGTCAGCTGCCTCGAGCTGAACCCGACCGCACCCACGATGAACGTTCCGTCCGATAGCGGCTCCGCCGCTCCCGGCACCACGACGCCCTCAATCTGACGGGTGCCTACGAGGTCACCACTCGAAGTGTACTCGGAAATTCGGCGCAGGCTTCCGTCGGTCACGACCAACGTATCCGCCGCCGCTCGTACAACCGAGCCGATCCTGCCGAACTCGCCCGGCCCCTCCCCACGTCCGCCACGTTCGAACAGGAAGGTACCCGACGCGTCGTACCACCTTAGCGAGCTTGAGCCGCCATCAGCCACGACAATCGTTCCGTCCGAGAGTAGCGCAGCGCTGAACACTCGACTCAGCAGATACTCCGGGCGTCCCTCCAGCGCCCCGACACTCACCGAGGGCTCCGGCGAGGTCGTCCAGGTGGGTGGCTCGCCCCATATCGGGCCCGACGTCTCGGCGATCATTACGCCAGCACTGTCCCACTGCTGCGTCTTATGACCCAGTTCACCCTCTGCCGCTCCGCACCCCAGCAGGAATACGGTTATCAAGGCTACGGATAGGGATCGGGTCATCTGAACGGCGGTAGCGCGGGTGAGTTTGAGAGCGTGCGACCGAGGCTCACACTCCGTGAGCGACCCCACAACAGTGGTGGGCTCCAGCTTTCCTGTAACGTGCCGGGGTTGCCGGCGCGGCCCAAGAACCGGGC
>Ga0207419_1001962_pt1 | contig 14240 bp, 11 predicted proteins | sample ElkSloMetagenome_4_FD_184723 | JGI IMG/M metagenome (GOLD analysis project Ga0207419, IMG submission 184723) | Hot spring microbial communities from Elkhorn Slough, Monterey Bay, USA - MD2A (version 2) | ecosystem: Environmental > Aquatic > Marine > Intertidal zone > Estuary: Microbial mat ...
GGCTGCCACATCCTCGGCGCGTCGGGCCATACGCTGGCCTTCCTCGCGGGCAGCTTCCAGCATCTCGTCGCGGGTCGGCCCGAAGTACTCGTCTTCCTGACGAGTGGAGGGCAGCAGCGAGCCCAGCAGGGCACCCAGTGCCATACCCACCGCGCCGAGCACCAGCGGTTGCTCTTCCAGCACGTAGCCGAAGCCTTCCCGCGCCCGCTGACCGTAGTACTCACTGGTGTGGCGCATCTTCATGGCCTGCAAGCGCGCCTTGCTGCCGGCCCGGTGGCGCATCAGATCGGCCCGGTAACGGGCCTCGTCCATGCGCGCCCGGCCACTGCCGGCCATGCCGGCCATACGATGGCGCATGCCCTCGGCACCGGCGCGGGTGCGCTCGCCGGCACTGGCCGCATAACCTTTGGCCTGAGCGGCGCTGCTGGAGGCGGAGTGCTTGGCGTGGGCGGCGGTGTTGGAGGCGGAGTGCTTGGCCTGGGAAGTACCACTGGCGGTGGAATGCTTGGCCTGGGAGGCCGCACCGGCGATGGATTCACCCGTATGCTGGGCGCCTTCCTTCAACCGATCGGTGGCACTTTTGCCATCGCCACCGATCACCCCGGTATCACGGTTGTGATATACCTCCAGATCGGGATCGTAGTCGGCGCCGTAATACAGCTCCGGATCCGGATCGTACGGTTGTCCGTAGTACAGCGGATCATCGGCCATGGGATCGTAGGCATCATAGTCCTCGGGATAACGGTACCGATGATGCTCATGACCACCCGAACGATTGCTCGCCATCAGCCACAACAGGCCAACACCGATCACCGTCACCGGCAGCGGGTTTTGTTGCACCGCCCGACCCAGATTGTTCATGTAACCCATACCACCATTGGAACTGTTCTTCAGATAGCCGAGGCCGCGATCCAGCACGTCCGCAGGCGAAAAACGATCCTGCAAGGCATTCAAGGTTTCATCCATCCGATCCCGGGTTTCCCGGATCTCGGCATTGATCTCTTCAGGTTTGCGTTCGGTCACACTCATTGCATTTGCCCCTTGGCGAATTCTTTGTCTTCCCGTAGCGATTTGGTGGTCTCACGGGGTGCGAGATTGCGGCTGCGCAGGTTACTGCGGCCCTTCATCAACATGATCAGGCCGATCACGCCGACGATAGCGCCGATAATCAGAGGAGAAAACCATACCTGATTGAAATTTGCCGCCTCCGCCAGCGCCAGCACCGCGGCATCCAGCAATACCAGTAAGCCCGCGAATAACACCAGCGCACCCATCAACAGAGAAATGGCGCCATTACTCGCCTGGTTCATTTTCGAGGAGATCTCGGCTTTGGCCAGTTCAGCCTCTTTCTGCACCAGCGTGGTCACTTCCCTGGCAAAGTCGCCAATCAGATGGGTCACGGACGCGGAGTTTTCAGGCGCACGTTGCTCGTGCAACGTCTTTTCGTGAAGATGCGATTGATCGGTAGGCATGGCTCAGTAACCTCGCGGCGTGGTGCCGGTCTCGGTGAGAGAAGTGGTTTCCGGGGACGTGGGAGCCGGATAACGGGAGCTCCGACGGGGATCGGGTTCATAAGGCCGATGTCCACCCGAGCTGTTCAGGAACCGGGCCATTAGAAAGCCGGCGGTAACGGCGCCACCGAGAAACAGACCGGGTTGACGTCGGGCGAAATTCTCCACCCGATGCATCAGTTGTCCCAAATCCTGGTCGGCGATATTGCCGGCGAACTCATCCAGTCCCCGGGCCGCCTCATCCAGGTAATTGGCCACGAAACCCAGATTCTGGTTTTGCAGATCCTCGGCCGTGCGATGCAGGGTGTCACCGAGATTATCCACCCGCGAAGCGGCGTCCTGTTTACCGGCCTCGACGGATTCGGAACCTTTTTGTTTCGCCCAGTCCGCAGTACCTTTGGCCTGCTCGCGTGCCTGTTCGGCCCGATGCTGCACGCGGTCGCGGAGTTCTTCCCCGGCAGGAGGATTACTTGAGGTGCTCTCCGGACGTGGCGGATTGGGAGGATTGTATTCAGGCATAACATGACTCCTGTAAATTTGTGCAATGGCGAATGGCGATTTCGGCGCTGGTGGTGTACACCCTGTCGATGTTCCGCCTCGACATTCACCCCATGCGTTAACTGTCGCTGCCATACCTGAATGAATGAACTGTGCCAATATCGAAGCGAGCTCGCTTCTAAAAAATTAGATCAATAAAATCAAAACATTCGAGTTGTTTATTGGAATCACTAAAACCCCGGGCATGGACAAATCGCTTGTCAGGATTTCAAGACCGCCGATAACTTACAGCGGCTTTTACAAACGTCTGGCTACCGGACGGGCCAGCCCATGGCTAGACCTGCAGATGTGGTGAATTCCAGCATTCCAGCACGCAAGAGCAATCCTCCGGGGTAACTTTCGATACCGTCAACCAGCATCACCGCCGCCGCCCATGATGGTTATCGAGCGCTGAAGTACGGCACGGTGCTGGCGCACTGGGATCGGATCAACGGCTGGTGAGCCAGGTTTAGACATCGACCAGCGTTTTGCCGACACTATGTGATCCGGCTCGCGTGGTTAAGCTTATCCACAGCGTTATCCACAAGCCCGCGATACTTCGCCCCACTACCTGTAGCGACTTCAACCCAGGAGTTTCCGACCATGGCCAGATTTCTCAACGTGGGGGCCGCGCAACTCGGTCCCATCCAGCGCGCCGATTCCCAGGCCAGCGTGGTGCGACGGATGATCGAACTCATGCGCGAGGCCAAGGGGCGGGGCTGCGAACTGGTGGTGTTCCCGGAACTGGCCCTGACCACTTTCTTTCCCCGCTGGTACCTGGAGGACCAGCGGGAAATCGACGCATTCTTCGAGGCCGAGATGCCCGGTCCCGAAACCCAATCCCTGTTCGATGAGGCGGCCCGGTTGGAGTTGGGGTTCTACCTGGGCTATGCCGAACTGGCGGTGGAGGATGGCGCCAGCCGTCGCTTCAACACCTGCATCCTGGTGGATAAAAGCGGCAGGATCGTCGGTAAGTACCGCAAGGTGCATCTGCCGGGCCATGCCGACCATCAGCCCTGGCGGCCCTTCCAGCACCTGGAGAAGCGCTACTTCGAGGTGGGCAACCTGGGCTTTCCCGTATACCGGGCTTTCAACGGACTGTTCGGCATGTGCATCTGCAACGACCGGCGCTGGCCGGAGACCTACCGGGTGATGGGGCTGCAAGGGGTGGAGATGGTGCTGCTGGGCTACAACACCCCCATCTATCAGGCGGATATGCCGGAGGTGAACCATCTCCAGGGCTTCCACAACCTGCTCAGCATGCAGGCTGGCGCCTACCAGAACGGTGCCTGGGTGGTGGGGGTGGCCAAGGCCGGTTGCGAGGAGGGCTGTGATCTGCTGGGCCAGAGCGCCATCATCGCCCCCTCCGGCGAGGTGGCGGCCCTATGCCATACCCTGGGCGATGAGCTCATCACCGTGCGGGCGGATCTGGATGCGGGGGCGGGTTACAAGCGGACCGTGTTCAACTTCGCGGTGCATCGTCGCCCCGAGCACTACGGGCTGATCACCAGCCGCACCGGGGCCGAACCGCCAGCGGAATAGTCATCCGTTGCGAATGCTAAAAAGCGTTTTCACCCAAATCCATGTAAAATAGGGAACCTGAGCTTCCGGTGAGCCGGCAAACATGGTTTCTTCCCGGTTTTCCGGGCAAATCTTATTGCACGATGTAAAATCGTGTTTCAATATATGGGCCAGAAACTCATGTCACCAAACGTCATGGCCACCAAAACGGTTTCCTCCATCCAGGTGATAGACCGGGTCGCCCAGCTTCTGGACGCCATCGCCGAGCACGACAGCCCGGCGAGCCTCAAGATACTGGCCGGCGAAACCGGTCTACACCCTTCCACCGCCTTCCGGATCCTTGCCTCGCTGGCAGGACACGGTCTGGTGGAGCGCACCGGCAGCGGCCACTACCGGCTCGGCATCAAGCTGTTGCAACTGGGTAGCCGGGTGCAGGGACGACTGGATCTACGCCGCGAGGCCCACCCCATCATGGAGTGGCTACGGGATCAGATCGGTGAGACCGTGAACCTGATCATGCGCGAGGGCGATCAGGTGATTTACGTGGAGCGGGCCGCCCCCAACCGGATGATGCGGGTGGAACAGATGATCGGCGGCCACGCGCCCTTGCACGTCACCGCGGTGGGTAAGCTGTTCCTCGCCGCTGGCGGCGCCGAGGCCTGTCTGGATTATGCCCAACGCACCGGACTGCGGGCCTGCACCCCCTACTCCATCACCGATCCCACCAAGCTCTGGTGGAACGTCAAGAACGCTTTGAAGCTCGGTTACGCGCTGGACGATCAGGAGGCGGAACTGGGGGTGGGATGCATCGGCGTGCCGGTCCATGACTCCACCGGCGGGATGATCGCCGGGATATCGGTCTCCGCGCCCTTCGAACGGCGAAAACTGGAATGGGTGGAGGTGATCAAGCAGGCCGGTACCCAGCTCTCCAGCCGGCTCGGTTTCTTCGGTAACTGACGGCCCCATCATGACGATAGGCATCGCGACCCATGGACCCAACGCCGGACTCGCGGTGTTTCGCGCCCTGCAAGCCGCCGAGGCGGTGGGCAGGGGCGCCATCGGCGGTTTCGCCTGTTTTGCCGCCATCACCAGTGCCGGTAAGTTGTACCGCCAGCAGACCCAGCGGGGCGGCACCACCACCCTGTTCATCAGCGGCGAGAGTACCGGGGTGGAACCTCCCATGGCGGTGGCCACGGCCACCATGGCGGCGGTGATCTCCTCGGGGCCGGAACGTCCGGAGCCGTTGAGTCAGTTCCTGACTGCCGACCCGGCAGCGGGTCTGGTCACCGGCCACCGACTACCCAACCGGCCCGGCCCCGATGGTCGGCCATTGAACCTCGCGGTGCTGGAGCGGCTACGGGCCGGGAAGGATAGCCGCACGGCGGTGGATACGATATTGACCGCCCATCCGGAGGCGGATGTGGGTTTCATCGCCGTGGATCGCCGTGGGAATGTTTATGCCCGCAACGCCGATCGGGTGAAACGACGTCCGGATCTGGGCGGCGCCGAACATCGGGATCCCGATCGCAATATTGCCGTGGCGGTGCTGCACAACGCCATCACACCGTATCCGATACTGGCCGAACTGGTGGCGCAGGTGGCCTTCGATATCCTGCGGGGCGAGTCGGAACCCGACGGCTGGATCACCCTGGTGAGCGGGATCCCGGTGGAGCACGGTCCGCAGAATGCCGTACATTGCGATGCCGGGGGCGAGGCGCTGCGGGTCGTCACCACCGATGCGTCGATGACGCAGGGACTACAGGTGGGCGCCGCGGTATATATCCACAGCACGGTCTATCGGGATGGTGAGCCACTCGGATTCACCCAGTTCGAACCCATCGTCACAGTGGTGGACGGGGTCGTCGAGACCATGAGCGGCCAGCAACGCCTACCCATGAGCTACCGCCGCGCATAGTAAATTCGCGCGAACCTCAGACCGTGGCGGGTAACAACCGGTGGATGGTCTCTATTATCTCCTGAATGGCGAAGGGCTTGACAATGAAGGCGTCGGCGCCCAGCGCCAGCGCCTTCTCCCGCTCCACCTCCCGACCGCGGGCGGTGATCATGACGATCTTCATCCGGCGCCATTCACCATGGGAGCGCATCCGTTGACAGATGGAAAAGCCATCCTGGCCCGGCAGCATCACATCCAGCAACACCAGATCCACCGGTTCCTGCCGCAAAGCCGCAAGCGCCGCCTCGCCGTCGTTGACGGTGCTCACCTGGAAGCCGGCCTGGATGAGGAGTAGTTCAAGAGACAGAACCAGATGTGGTTCATCGTCCACCACCAGTATCCGCTGCGCCATGTTGGAGCGTGTCTCCGGTTATTTTTTCTTGTCGGCATTGTCGGTGGCGGTTTCTTCCCGCTGCCCGGGCGTCTGGGAGGCCTTGGTGAAGGCGTCCCAGAAGGTTTTCTGGAGCATCTCCATGGACTGCATCTGTGCCGGGAACAGGGGCTTCATCAGGGTCATGGGATCGAAACCGGTGACACCCTGCTTCATGTTGTCGCGGATGACGTTGACGATCTCGTCCTGCAGGGGCTGGAGATTGGGCAAGCCAAAAAACTCCCGCATCTCCTGGGGCGTGGCCTCGACGTCGATGGTGATTTTCATGGCCTCTCCTGACCGTGTGGAAAAAAATGATCCGCCAGCGCTGTCATCTCAGGCACTCTGGCGGTACTGGCGGCGCTTCAGATGCACCATGAGCAGCGAGATGGCCGCCGGCGTCACCCCGGGAATGCGGCTCGCCTGACCCAAAGTCAGGGGCCGCTGACGGGTGAGTTTCTCGCGCACCTCGGCGGACAGCCCAGTCACCCGGGCATAGTCCAGATTCTCGGGCAGGCTCTGGTCCTCGTGGCGGCGCTGGCGGTGGATCTCCTGGCGCTGGCGCTCGATATAGCCGGCATACTTGCACTGGATGCTCACCTGCTCGGCCACCGCCGGCTCCATCACCGCCGGTCCCAATCCCGGCAGGCTCATCAGGGCAGCATAGTCCACCTCGGGGCGACGCAGCAGTTCCATGGCCCGGTACTCGCGGCCGAGCGGCCCGCCCAACACCCGCTGGCTGTCGGCCGTATCCAGATCCTGGGGACGCACCAGGAGCTTCTCCAGCCGCGCGGTCTCGGCCTCCACGGCCTCGCGCTTACGGGAGAACGCCGCCCAGCGGGCCTCATCCACCAGCCCCAGTTCACGGCCGATGGGGGTCAGACGCAGATCGGCGTTGTCTTCCCGCAGCAGCAACCGGTGCTCGGCGCGGCTGGTGAACATCCGGTAGGGCTCGGTGGTGCCCTGGGTGATGAGGTCGTCGACGAGCACGCCCAGGTAAGCCTCGTCCCGGCGCGGCCACCAGGGCTCGCGCTCCAGCACCCGCAGCGCCGCGTTCAGCCCCGCCAGCAGGCCCTGGGCGGCGGCCTCCTCGTAGCCGGTGGTGCCGTTGATCTGGCCGGCGAAGTAGAGGTCTTGCAGGTGGCGGGTCTCCAGGGTGTAGTGCAGCTCTCGGGGATCGAAGAAATCGTACTCGATGGCATAGCCCGGCCGGGTGATGTGGGCGTTCTCCATACCGCTCACCGAGCGCACCAACGCCAGTTGCACGTCAAACGGCAAGCTGGTGGAGATGCCGTTGGGGTAGACCTCGTGGGTATCCAGCCCCTCGGGTTCGATGAAGATCTGGTGGGAGGACTTGTCGGCAAACCGCATCACCTTGTCCTCCACCGACGGGCAGTAGCGCGGCCCCACCCCCTCGATCACCCCGCTGTACATGGGCGAGCGGTCGAGTCCGCCGCGGATGATCTCGTGGGTGTGCTCGTTGGTGTGAGTGATCCAGCAGGACACCTGGGGCGGGTGCTCGTCGGCGTGGCCGAGGAAGGAGAACACCGGCACGGGCGTATCGCCCGGCTGCTCGCTGAAGCGGGAATAATCCAGACTTTTGGCGTCCAGCCGGGGCGGCGTGCCGGTTTTCAGACGCTCCACCCGGAACGGCAGTTCCCGTAGACGCCTGGCCAGCGCATTGGCGGGGGGATCGCCGGCGCGACCACCCTGGTAGTTGCTGAGGCCCAGATGGATCACCCCACCTAGGAAAGTGCCGGTGGTCATCACCACGGCGCGTCCCCGGAACTCGATGCCGGCCTGGGTCTGCACCCCCACCACCCGCTCGCCCTCGACACAGAGGTCGGTGACCGCCTGCTGGAACAGGTGCAGGTTGGGCTGGTTCTCCACCAGCGACCGGATGGCGGCCTTGTAGCGCACCCGATCGGCCTGGGCGCGGGTGGCACGCACCGCCGGTCCCTTGCGGCTGTTGAGGATCCGGAACTGGATCCCGCCCCGATCGGCGGCCCGGCCCATGGCGCCGCCGAGGGCGTCGATCTCCTTCACCAGATGACCCTTGCCAATGCCGCCAATGGCGGGATTGCAGGACATCTGGCCGATGGTCTCGATATTGTGGGTGAGCAACAGGGTGCGCACGCCCAAACGCGCCGCCGCCAGCGCCGCCTCGGTGCCGGCGTGGCCGCCTCCCACCACGATCACGTCAAATTCGTCGGGATAACGCATCTCGGAAAGCCTGGAAACGGAAATGGAGAACCGTTATTAGTGTGTTTGCTCTAAAGCGGGTTCCTAGAATTGAGTCCAGTCGCGGATTTTCTCCTCTTTGATCCGCGACAACGCCTCCTTTGGTGGTTGTTGGACCGGCCGTGACCGGCCTGTTTTTTTGCCCGCTCGTCAGATATCCAGGTTCGACGCCGCCAGCGCGTTGTGTTCGATGAACTCCCGCCGGGGCTCCACCTGATCGCCCATCAGGGTGGTGAAGATCTCGTCGGCGGCGATGGCGTCCTCGATACGCACTTGCAACAGGCGCCGGCTCTCCGGGTTCATGGTGGTATCCCAGAGCTGATCCGGGTTCATCTCGCCGAGACCCTTGTAGCGCTGGATGTGTTGACCCCGGCGGGCCTCGTCCATCAGCCAGCTCACCGCCTGCTGGAGGCTGGCGACCGGGCGGGAGCGCTCGCCCCGGCGCACCTCGGCGCCGTCGGCGAACAGTTCGCGGGTCTTGTCGCCCAGCCGGGTGATAGTCTGGTATTCCGGGGAGTCGAAGAACTCTGCGGTGAGGCGGATATCCCGCTCCACGCCGTGCAGCCGCTTACCGACCACCAGCGCGGTATCCTCGGCGCCCTCCCGGGAAACCGTGGATACGCTGTAGATGGATTTCTCGCCCTCCCGGGCGTTCAACCGCTCCACCAGTTCCTGGCACCAATCCTCCAGCAATTCCCGGTTGAGGAAATTTTCCCGGCTGATGGTGGGCATGAACACCAGTTGTTCCAGCAGATCCCGGTCGATGCGCTGGGACAGGCGCTGGATGATGGTGTTCACCGCCATCTGCTCCCGGGCCAGCGCACTCAGCGCCTCGCCCTGGAGTACCTGATCGTCGGCCACCCGCAACTCGGCGTTGTCCAGGGCCGATTGCAGGAGGTAGCTCACCAGTTCCAGATCGTCCTTGACGTAGCGCTCCTGCTTGCCGCGCTTGACCTTGTAGAGGGGCGGTTGGCCGATGTAGATATGGCCGCGGGCGATCAGCTCCATCATCTGCCGGTAGAAGAAGGTTAGCAGCAGGGTGCGGATATGGGAGCCGTCCACGTCGGCGTCGGTCATGATGATGATGCGGTGGTAGCGGAGCTTGTCCGGGTCGAACTCCTCGCGACCGATGCCACAGCCCAGCGCGGTGATCAGGGTGCCCACCTCCACCGAGGACAGCATTCGGTCGAAGCGCGCCTTCTCCACGTTGAGGATCTTGCCCTTCAGCGGCAACACCGCCTGGAAGCGCCGGTCCCGGCCCTGCTTGGCGGAACCACCGGCGGAGTCGCCCTCCACCAGAAACAGCTCGGACTGGGAGGGATCCTTCTCCTGGCAGTCGGCCAGCTTACCGGGCAGGCCGGCCACGTCCAGCGCCCCCTTGCGGCGGGTCATCTCCCGGGCCCGGCGGGCGGCCTCGCGGGCGCGGGCGGCGTCGACGATCTTGCCGGTGATGGCCTTGCCGGCGGCGGGGTTCTCCAGCAGGAACTCCAGGAGTTTCTCGCCCATCACCGACTCCACCACCGGGCGCACCTCGGAGGAGACGAGTTTATCCTTGGTCTGGGAGGAGAACTTGGGATCGGGCACCTTCACCGACAACACTGCCGTGAGCCCCTCGCGGGCATCGTCGCCGGAGATGGCGACCTTGGCTTTCTTGAGGATACCCTCGTGTTCCATGTACTGGTTGAGGGTACGGGTCAGGGCGGCGCGAAAGCCCACCAGATGGGTGCCGCCGTCGCGCTGGGGCACGTTGTTGGTGAAGCAGAACACGTTTTCCTGGTAGGAGTCGTTCCACTGCAAGGCCACCTCCACCTGCATGCGCTCCTTCTCGGCGCCGAAGTGGAGAATCTCGTGGAGGGGCGTCTTGTTGCGATTCAGGTGCTCCACGAAAGCGCTGATGCCGCCCTTGTACTCGAACACATCGCTCTTGCCGGAACGCTCGTCGCCAAGCCGGATGCGGACGCCGGAGTTCAGGAAGGACAGCTCGCGCAACCGCTTGGCCAGCACATCGTAGTGGAAGTCGATGTTGGTGAAGGTCTCGGGGCTCGGCTTGAAATGCACCTCGGTGCCGGAGGTACTGACGTCGCCGATGATCTTCAGGGGCGTCATCGGCACGCCCATGTGGTATTCCTGCTGGTGCAGCTTGCCGTCGCGGCGGATGGTCAGGCGAAGCGTTTCGGACAGCGCATTCACCACCGACACGCCCACCCCGTGCAGGCCGCCGGAGACCTTGTAGGAATCGTTGTCGAATTTGCCGCCAGCGTGCAGCACGGTCATGATCACCTCGGCGGCGGAACGGCCGTTGGAGTGCATATCCACCGGGATACCACGGCCGTCGTCGGTGACGGTGATGGACTGATCGGCATGGATCACCACGCTGACCTCGCTGCAATAACCCGCCAGTGCCTCGTCGATGGCGTTGTCCACCACCTCGAACACCATGTGGTGCAGGCCAGTGCCGTCGTCGGTGTCGCCGATATACATTCCGGGACGCTTACGAACGGCCTCCAGGCCTTCCAGAATCTTGATGTTGGAAGAGGTATAGGTAGGAATTGTGGTCATGAATCCACCGGCCAGAAATAGCAAAAACACATTATATCACTTCCACGGTCCCGGCGCCGAGTCGAAACCGTCGGGCGGTGGGCCAATCCGCCAGGGACAGCAGCCCCGCCTCGATGGCGGTGATGAATAACTGGATGTCCAATCCGGCCAGATAATCCATGACCTTTTGCCGGTGGCTGGCGTCCAGTTCCGCCGGCAGATCGTCGATGAGCAGCATGCAGGACTGCTGGCGGTACTCGTGGAACAACCGGGCCTGGGCCAGGATCAGGCCGATCACCAGGAGTTTCTGCTGGCCCCGGGACAGCCGGATTTCCAGATCCCGGCCGTCCACCCGGACCTGGAAGGTGGCGCGGTGGGGGCCGAGGCGGGTGAAGCCCTGGCGGCGATCCTGCTCCAGGCCAGTGCTCAGCACCGTCTCCAGGGTCTCGTCCGGGCTCCAGCCCCGTTGATAGTCGATCGTCACGCCGCAGATCCCGAGGATCGCCTCCAGAACCGGCCCCAGAACCGCCTCCAGCGCCCCGCAGAAGCGCTGGCGGAAACAGTCAAGGGCTACCCCCGTCCCCGCCAGTTCGCGGTCCCATACGCCGATTGCGCGGGTGTTGCCGTTGTTGCGCAGGGCGGCGTTACGCTGGCGCAGCGCCGTGCGGAAGCGTTGCCAGGTGGGCAGGAACTCCGCCTCCCGATGGAAACACCCCCAGTCCATGAAACGCCGCCGCTGGCGTGGGCCGTCCTCCAGCAACCGATGGCTGTCGGGCGTGAGCAGTAGCACCGGCACCCGCTGGGCCAGCAATGCAAGATTGCTGGCGGGTGCGCCGTCCACCCGAACGATGAGTTCCCGGTGGTGGCGCTCCACCCCCACCCGGCCCGGCGGCTGGCCCTCGGGGGCATCCAGGGTAGCCACCACCCGGAAGAAGCGCTGGTCCTGCTGGATCAGGCGGGTGGGGTAGCGGGTGCGGAACGAGCGGGTGCGGCCGAGGAAGTAGATCGCCTCCAGCAGGCTGGTCTTGCCGGAGGCGTTCTCGCCGGTGATGAGGTTCAGGCGGGGGGAGCAGTCCAGGCGCACCTGGTCGAGGTTGCGGAACTGGACGATCTCCAGGGAGGTGATGGGCAAGGCTACAGCCGCATCGGCATGACCACATACCGCGCCGCCATGGACTCCACCTCGGTCAACAGGCAGCTACTGTTGGCATCGGTGAAGGCGAGCTTCACGTTCTCTCCGGTCAGCGCCCCCAGCGCATCCAACAGGTAGGTGACGTTGAAGCCGATCTCCAACGACTCGTCGCCGTAGCTCACCTCCACCTCCTCCTGGGCCTCCTCCTGTTCCGGGTTGTGGGCCTGCACCTGGAGCACATGGTCCTCGGCCCGCAGCCGCACGCCGCGGTACTTGTCGCTGGAGAGGATCGCGGCCCGGGCCAGCGCAGTGCGAAGCACCACCCGGTCGGCGACGATGGCACGGGCGGTATCCCGGGGAATCACCCGCTGGTAATCGGGGAAGCGTCCGTCGATCAGCTTGGAGGTGAAGCGGATCTCCCCCAGCACCACCTGGATGTGGTTGGCACCGATACGCACTACCGCCAGATCCTCGGCATTGTCCAGCAGCCGTAGCAACTCTTGGATGCCCTTGCGGGGCACGATCACCTGCAAGCCCACCTTAGCCGTCACCTCGGCGTCGGTCTCGGCATAGGCCAGCCGGTGACCGTCGGTGGCCACCGCCCGCAGACCGTTGTCGGTAACCTCCAACAACAGACCGTTCAGGTAGTAGCGCACATCCTGCTGGGCCATGGCGAAATGGGTGCGCTCCAGCAGTTGCCGCAGGGCCGCCTGGGACAGCCGCAACTCGCCCTCGGCGGAGATATCTTCCTGCGCCGGAAAATCCGCCGCCGGCAGGGTGGCCAGATTGAAGCGGCTGCGCCCACAGCGGAGCAGCGCCCGGTCGTTGTCGATATGCAGATGCACCGTGGACTCCTCGGGCAGTGCCCGCAGGATATCCAGGAGCTTCCTGCCCGGCAGGGTGATCTCGCCGCCCTCCTCCACCGGCAGATGTTCCTCGGCCTGCAACACCACCTCCATGTCGGTGGCCACCATGGTCAGGGTTTCGGTCTGCGCGGTGACCAGGACGTTGGCCAGCACCGGCAGGGTCTGGCGTCGTTCCACCACGCCAATGACCTGTTGCAGGGGTTTCAGTAAACGTTCCCGTTGGGTCTCAAGCTTCATGGTCTGCTCTCAGCGCCCGTCGTCAGTAGTCTTAGGCTTTCTTATATATAAAGACTTATTATTATTAGGGAAGCCCCTTTCTGTGGATAACTTCATGTTTTCACCTATTTATCAGTCAATTACAGAGTTTTTTTCTGTGGATAAACCTGTGGATAGCCTGTGGATAAAATGTGGATAACTGCTCATTGCCGATTTATCCACATTTTATCCACAGAGTTATCCACAGAAAATCGGCACTTATCCACAGAGTTATCCACAGTTTGGAAAACAGCCCTGTAAGTTACTTGGTTAATCGGATAACGTATTGAGAAGATTGGTGAAATCCTCACGAAGTCGGGCATCCCGCTGTTGCAATTCCTGAATTTTCCGACAGCCATGCAACACTGTGGTGTGATCCCGTCCACCGAAGGCCTCGCCGATCTCCGGCAGGCTGAGATGGGTCAGTTCCTTGGCCAGCGCCATGGCCATCTGGCGGGGCCGGGACACCACCCGTAGGCGACTCGCCGAGGTCAGATCCGACACCCGGATCTTATAATAATCGGCCACCGTCTTCTGGATATTTTCCACGGTGATCTGGCGATCCTGCAGGGTGATCAGATCGCTCAGCGCCTCCTTGGCGAAGGCCAGGGTGATCGGCCTGCCGGTGAACTGGGAATTGGCGTAGACCCGCCGCAACGCCCCCTCCAGTTCCCGGACGTTGGAACGGATCCGCTTGGCGATGAAAAACGCCACCTCGTCGGGCAGTCGGATATCCGCCTGCTGGGCCTTACTCATGAGGATCGCCACCCGGGTTTCCAGTTCCGGGGGCTCGATGGCCACCGTCAGCCCCGAGCCGAAGCGCGACTTCAGTCGCTCCTCCAGGCCGGTCACCTCCTTGGGAAAGCGATCGCAGGTGAGAATCACCTGCTGGCGCCCCTCCAGCAGCGTATTGAAGGTGTGAAAGAATTCCTCCTGGGAACGCTCCTTACCGGACAGGAACTGGATATCGTCGATGAGCAGGGCATCCAGCGAGCGGTAGTAGCGCTTGAACTCGCTGATGGCGTTGTGCTGGAGCGCCCGCACCATATCGCCCACGAAATGTTCGGAGTGCTGGTAGACCACCTTGGCGGTGCCGGCGCGGCTGCGGAGCGTGTTGCCCACCGCGTGCATCAGGTGGGTCTTGCCAAGGCCGGTGCCGCCGTAGATATACAGCGGGTTGTAAGCCGTACCCGGATTCTGCGCCACCTGCGAGCAGGCGGCCCGGGCCAGTTGGTTGGATTTACCCTCCACGAAACTCTCGAAGGTGAAATCCGGGTTGAGATTGCTGCCCTTGACCAGATCGTCCTCGACGATC
>Ga0207419_1001965_pt1 | contig 14229 bp, 14 predicted proteins | sample ElkSloMetagenome_4_FD_184723 | JGI IMG/M metagenome (GOLD analysis project Ga0207419, IMG submission 184723) | Hot spring microbial communities from Elkhorn Slough, Monterey Bay, USA - MD2A (version 2) | ecosystem: Environmental > Aquatic > Marine > Intertidal zone > Estuary: Microbial mat ...
GGGTTGCGGGTCGATGTGGTGGAGGGGGTCGGCCCCGCCTATCGCGCCGCCCTGGAGGAGATGCGGGTCGGCACGCTCGCCGACCTCGCCGGCCTGGATCCCGGCGCCGAGGCCGAGAGCATCCCCCGGACGCGCCTCATGGAGTTCCGGGCCCGCGCGCGCATCGCGCTCCGCACGGCCAGCGATCTGCGAGTCCCGCCGGCCCTGCTGCCCCTGCCGTCGACCGCCCTCACCACCCGGTCGATCCGCGAGGTCGCGAGGGAGACGGGTGTGGGAGAGGTGGATGTACGCGCCGTGCGCGAGGAGGTAGCGCTTCTCGAAGCCAGCCTCGATCACCAGCTCCTCTCACGTCTCACGCTCGGGGACCTCACGGGCCCCGGGCCCGATCGCTGACCCCGACCCGACCGGAATCGACCATGACACCTCCGCGAGAACACGATTCACAGATTGATGTCCCGGTGGGTGACAGCCTCGGACCGGGCCGACGCCTGGACCCCGACCGACTGGCTCGGTTCGAGCGTGCCTTCGGCCACCGCCTCGCGGACCTGCGGCTGCACGACGACGTGCAGGGTCGCGCACGGTCCCGGGGGGAGGGCGCGCACGCCATCGCGCAGGGAACGCATATCGCGCTTGGGCCGACCGCCCCCAGGTCGGGGAGTATCGAGCGGGAACTGCTCTTGGCTCATGAGGTGGCGCACGTGGCGCAGCAGCGCCGAGGGGGCGTCGGGTCGGGCCAGACGTCGACCGCCGCGCTCGAGTCCGATGCGGATCGATCGGCGGAGGCGGTGCTGCGGGCTGCGCACGAAGGGGGTACCGCCCCTGCCGGCCATGCCGCCCCCCGACGCGTGGCGCATCCCCTCGCGCTCCAGCGATGCCCCGTGAGCGAGGATGCTGCGCCGTCGATGGTCGAGCCGGCCTGCCCGGAGGGCCCGGCCACTGTGACGATCGACGAGGCGGTGCGGCCCCCGCTCGGCCGAAGTGCACTCCGCCTCGATGTCGAGGGGCACACCTGTATCCCGGTCGGGATCGCGGAGGTCTACGCGTACGAGGGGGACCCCGACAACTGCAGTATGAACGGCACGCTGGGCATTCCCTTCTTCGCCGGTCCGGTGGTCGGCGGCGCCTTCGACCTCGAGATCCCCACCACCAACACGATGGTGCCGGGCATCGGTCGACAGATCCTCGTACGGGTGCAGAGCGCGACCGATCCCTCGGTCGAGGCGATCGCGTGTGCGGAGGTGACGGCCTCGTGAGTCGGGGAGCGCTCCCCGGCGACCTTCTTCGTGGGCTGCAGCGCACGGCAGGAAACCAGGCGGTTCGTCGACTGGTCGACCGGCGGCGCGCCACCGCGCCCGACAGCAACGCGGAGGAGTGGGTGCACGTCGAAGCGGTCGAGACGATCGATCCGTCGATGACGGGCTGGCCGGCGTGGCTCGCCGCCGCCCTCGACGGCGTTCCGCGCATGATGGTCGAGGTGGCGGGAAGGACGGTACCGGCCTTCAGGGCCGCGACGATCGTCGCGCTGGCGGCCGGATTGCTCGCGGGCCTGCTGGCCGCACCGCTAGCCGGCGTGCGACCGGCCCTCTGGGCCCTCGCCTGCCTCGGGACTGCGGGTCTACTCGTGGCTGTGCTGCTCGTACACCGTCTTATCAACTACGCCTTTCAGGCGGTCGCGTCCATTGGGGTCCTCGTCGCGGGACTCGCGCTTCCCGGCTCGGCGCTTGCCATGCTCGACGTCGGAGCCGTGGCGCTGGCCGTCGCGACGGGCGTCGGCCGCGTCGGGTGCGCCCTCGCTGGATGCTGCCACGGCCGCCCTTCCCGCGTGGGTCTGCGGTACGGTGTCGAGCACGTGCGCGCCACCTTCCCCGCCCGCCTGGCAGGCGTACCGCTGCTCCCGGTGCAGTTGATCGAGAGCGTGATATGTCTCCTCCTCGCCGGGGCGGTCGCGTGGTCGACGGCGGTGACGCCCGCCGGCGGTGGCTTCGTCACGTGGACGGTGGCCTACGCGACGCTTCGCTGGGCCACGGAGGGCCTCAGAGGCGATCGTCGTCCCCGCTTCATGGGGGTGTCGCAGGCGCGCTGGACCTCGGCCCTACTCGGCGTCGGCGTGCTCATTCTCGCGATGGCCGGATTCGTGCCCGCCGGGCCGGTCGTATCGCTGCTCGCGGGAGCTGTTCCGCTGCTCGTGGTCGGAGAGGCGGTGCGATGGAGGCTCGGCCGTGCCACACCGACGATGCGGGGTGACTTCACCACGTGGGACGCTCTGGCGTCCGCCCTCCATGCCCTCACGCTCGACCCGGCGCAGGACGATCTCCGCGCGCCGCCCACGGTCACGACTCCCGACGGCGTGCGTCTGTCGCTCACACGAGGTGGGGGCCGCGGAGGGACCGTCACGACGTGGGGGCTTTCTGTCGACGACGGCGACCAGGCGGATGAGCGGATCCGCTCAACCGCTCGATCGATCCTGCGCATGCGCCATCCCGGCGGAGCTGCGACGCTCCTGCGCGGGCGGCGCGGCGTGTCCTGCCTCATCGTGGGGGATGTCGGACACGACGATCCCTCCGCCACTCCCGAACCCCGGAGGTCCTGATGCGAACGCGTCCACGAAAGCCCGAGGAAACCGATGACGTCCGCCGCGGCGGCGCACCGCTCTCCACAGCCGACCGAATGCGAATGGAACGCGTGCTCGGCGAGACCCTCTCCGACGTCCGGATCCACACCCGCGGCCCGGCGGCACGCGAGGTGGGCGACCGCGGGGCCCTTGCCATGACGGAGGGGGGGGACGTGGCGTTCGCCCCGGGCCGGTACCGGCCGGGCACACCGGTCGGCGACGCGCTTCTCGCGCATGAGCTCACCCACGTCGTTCAGCAGCGCGAGGGAGCTCATCTCACCGGCGATCGGGGCACGCTCGAGCAGGCGGCCGACCGATCGGCGACCTCGGCGCTTCGCGAGCTGTGGGGAACGCATGTCAACCTCGATCGCCCCGCCACGCAGCAGGCCCGAACGGGGGGAAGGGCCGATGCGGCGACCCAGTTCATGTTCTGCGAACCGGAAAACCGTATCGAGCGGCCAGACTACCTGGGGCCCGATTCGATCGAAGCGCTGGACGACATCGAGGGCATGCTCGACAGCGCGGAACTGCTCCAGTACCTCATCGTCTTCGGCACTGTCGCGACACTGGCGACCAGCACCCCCGAGGAAACGTTGGCGACGCGCGGATACGACGTGGAAGCGCAGGCGCGCGCACTCGGCGACGTCGAGAAGATCGTGATCGCCCGGATCATCCAGCGCATCGAACTGCTTCTGATCTCGCACGAGAATGACATGAATGCCGAGGAGAAGGCGTTCTGGCGTCGCCTCCACGATCGTCTGGGTAACCTCTGAGCCCGAGCTCGCTGCGTGCGGCCCACCCGCACCCGAAGGCTCTACCCGGCTCTGGGGCGGCCCTCGACGTTCGTGCCGCCTTCGTCTCCCAGCGATCGTCGCGCCTCCTCGAGCCGGGTGAGCAGCGCCTGCAGGTCCCCGACCGCCTCGTCGACGGCGCCCAGGAGGCTGCTCAGGTCTCCGGTGCGGAGGTCGGGAAGCCCTGCGCCCGACCCGGCGTCGCCCAGGCGGATCTCCTCGTGCAGCATCCTGGTTGCCCGCATCGGCTCCACCCCGAGTTCCTCGTCGAGGACGCGCACGCACTCCCGATACTGGAGGATGGCCGAGGGGCGGTCTCCCCGGTGGGCGTGAAAGCTGATGAGCGCGCGGTGAACGTGCTCGCGCAGAGGGTCCTCTCGAAGCACCTGCCGGCCCACCCGGATCGCCTGCGACCAGTCACCCCGTACCTCGTGGGCCCGCATGAGGCGTTCCAGCAGCGCGATGTAGGCCAGCCGGAGACGCTGCCGGGGCTCGACGCACCAGTCGTCGTACATGCCCTCCAGCAGATCTCCCCGGTAGAGATCGACGGCCCGGCGGAGGCAGGGGAGGGCCCTGGGATCCTCGAGGCTTGGAATGCGGTCGATCTGCTCGAGCGCCGACTCGAACTCCCACACATCCACCCACGCCGACTCCCCACGGACGAACGCCACCGTGTCGCCCTCCACACGCAGGATCCGTCCTCGGTCGGTGTCGTCCGGTTCGACCACGCTGCGCACGCGCCACAGCGTCGTGCGAAGCGCCTTGCGGGCCTCGGGATCGGTTCGGTCTCCCCACAGCAGCCCGCAGAGACGATCGCGGTAGAGGGGTGTCCCGCCGTTCATCGCGAGGTAGGCGAAGAGCGAACGAGCCTTTTCGGTGGCGAAGGCCCGCAGGGAGCGTCGGCCCACGGATGCCGAGAGCCCGGCGAAGAGGTGTACGTTGACGCTCTCCATCGCTGCGATCGCCGGAGGACGGCGCCGGCTGGGAATGAAGCTCCCCTACGCAACCCCGAACGGTGCGACGTTCGGTCGAGCCGACTTCGACGGACGAGCCGCCGTCCGAGCCGGGGAAGACCCCGACCGGACTCCCATTATTCGGGCGTGTCCGCGCCGAGCGCAAGCGATGTTCGGTCACGAACCGGCCACGGGAGCATCGGGGCGGCGGGCCCGAACTCAGCGGTCGGCCACCCGGTCGAGGAAACCGCCGTGCACCCACCCCTGGATGTGGGCCGTGCCCCGGAGCGAACCCACTACGTCGACGAAGCGCCACCGGCCCACCGCTTCGAGAACCTCGACCTCGGTTCCGGGCGGCAGCGGCCCCTCGGTCAGTCGGGCATGCTCCGTCCCGGGTCCGGTGCGGATGTTCAGCGTGACGGTGGTCGCGAACCTCGGCGGACCGTCCTCGCGACGACCGAACAGGCGTGCCCGGAAGTTGCTCAGAGGAAAGGCGGGGCCCGGGTCGCTCTTCCGGAAGGGCGAGATGTCGTCGTGACCGATCACATCGACCAGGTCGTACTTTCGCACGAGTACGGTCGCGAGTTCACGCGCCGCCTCGAGCTGCTCGGGCGTGAAGGTGTGCCATCCCGCCGTCGCGGTCTCGTGCTTGTGGGTGGCCTCCATCACTTCGTCCTCGTCGTACGCGCGTCCGAACCAGGCGCGCCATTGACCCCCCTGCCGCGTGAGTCGGCCCGCGTTGTCGAGCTCGATCCCGATGGAGTGCTGGTTGAGGCCCTCGAGTCCCTCCCAGCGGCTGCGTCCCGCGTGCCAGGCCACCCGGTCGAAGGGCACGAGCTGCGTGACCGCGCCGTCGCGCCCGATCACGACGTGTGCCGAGGCGCGGGCGTCGCGGTTGGTGAGCCAGTCGATGGACTGCCGTGCGGACGCGCCGGCCGTGTAGTGCATCACCAGAAAACGCGGGACCAGAGCGCCGCCACGGTTCGGGCTCCCCTCGAAGGGAAGTCGTTCGCCTTCGGGCGTGTGGATACGATGTCGCAGGACCTTCATGGGATCTCCCGTTCGGATGGGGTCGCGTGCCTTCGCTACGTCGAGCCCGCGGGAGTGGACCGCGGAACGAGGCGGAAGCCCTGCAGGCCCCCAACCTCGGACGCCGAAGGTACGTCGTGCCTCCCATGGCGCACCAGCCGGACCCCTCGGCCGCAGGATCCCTCGGCCGCGACCTCGCATCACCCGCACGCCCACTTGACATGCCGAGACGCGACGATGTAGCGAAGAGGGGCGGGCGGACACTCCGCGAACGTCTACCGAAAGGCCCGAGCCGATGATCATCGACGTCCATTCCCATCTCTTCACGCTTCGCACCATCCTCACGCGCGAGGCGATGCGGGTGATCACCCAGCGCCTCGCCGACAAGGGCTTTCCGGACTTCATCGTCGACGCGATCCACGGGCTGCTGGACGACCTGCTCGAGCGCCCGCGCTACCTGGACGAGCGCGCCCTGCTGGGGCTGCTCTTTCGGAAGATGCTCGACACCGACGACTTCAATGCGTTGCTGGACGACCGGCTCGCGGGACTCCCCATCACGATCACGCTCCGGGGTGGCGATCCGGCCGATCTGCCGGTGGACGTGCTCCGCCGCGCGCTCGACCAGGTGAGCACGCTGACCGACGACGCGGAGACGCTGGGCAAGAGCGTGTTCGACGTTGTCGAGACGCTCCGCATCGCGCTGCTCCCGACCATCACGGATGTGGCCGACCACATCCTCGACCAGATGGACCGCGACGACGCGATCGTGGCGCTCATGATGGACATCCGGGGCCCCGACGAACCCGAGCGGGACCGGGAGAACTTCGTGCGCCAGATCGAGGGTACGGAGGAGGCGGCGCTCCAGCGGCCGGGCCGCGTGCTCCCCTTCTTCGGGGTGCATCCGGAGCGCGAGGACCACTTCGACCTGCTGAAGCAGGCGGTGGAGCAGCGGGGATTCCTGGGTGTGAAGCTCTATCCCTCGCTCGGCTACGAGGTCGACCACCCGGCGCTCCTGAACGTCTACGACTACTGCATCGACATGGACGTGCCGGTGCTGCTGCACTGCGGGCACGGCGGCTTCTACCGGAAGGCGGAGTTCATCGACTACTGCGATCCCCGTCACTGGGAAGATGTGATCACGGGGTCGCGCGAATCGCTCCGGGTGTGCTTCGCGCACTTCGGCGGATGGCAGAGCCTCGGCACCCCGGAGGGTCTCGACCCGGGGACGTGGGGACACACGATCCTGACGCTCATCCGGAACCGCCCCAACGTCTTCACAGACCTCGCCTACCATACCAACCAGATGGAGCGCGACGAGGACGAGCGGCACTACTTCACGAAGCTCTCCGAGATGCTCGAGGACGATCTCCTCAAGCGGCGCATGCTGTACGGCAGCGACTCGTGGCTGCTGCGGCTCGATCTCACCAACACCGTATATCAGCGTTACTTCCGCGAGAAGATGACGGCGGAGGAGTTCCGACAGATCGCCGAGATCGCGCCCAAGGAGTTCCTGGGCTTTCCCGCACCGGGCCAGCCGATGCGCGCAAACCTCCGGCGCTACATCGAGCGGATGGACACGATGGATCAGAGCTTCGGGGCGGAGCCCGCTACGTGGCTGACCGCGCAGCTCGAGCGCGATCACGACGCGGAGCGCGTGCCCGCAGGCTGGTCGGTGCGCCGCGACGCATCCGCCCGGACCTGGCAGGCGTTCTCGCGCGATCAGATGTCGAATGCGCAGCGTCACAAGGGATTCCGCGTGGCTCGGTTCATCAAGCTCGACGACCTCCGGTACTTCCGCCCCCACGCCGCCGACTTCGAGCACCAGTGCGAGCACCTGGCTCGGATGTTCGTGCAGTTCGCGGGGCAGGGGGTGCCCTTCCGGGGCGGATGGACGGAGACCTCTTCCGTCGAGCACTTTCGTGAGGTCTTCGAGCGCGGCGACGCCACGCTGGGCCAGGTCGCGCTCACGCTCGATTCGATCTTCCGCTACGAGAGGGGGCTCGCATGAGGACGAGGCTCGGAGGGACGCTGCCGTTCACCGCAGTGCCGTTCACCGCAGTACCACTCGCCGCGGTGCTGGCCGCCGGGGCCCTGCTCACGGGGCCCGAGGCCGCCGCCGCCCAGGTGGGTGCCTGCATCGACGGTCGGCATCTGGGGCTGGGGCCCGCGCTCCTCGACAACACCGAGGGCGATACCGGCTTCGGGGTCGAGCTGGACGGGGTGTACTGCAGCTCCGGCCACGACCTGCGCCGGACCGACGACGGTTCGATCGCAGTCGCGCCCCGCACGGGGTTTCCCTTCTCGTGGACCCTGGGGCTGGAGGCGCGGACGTCCTTCGTGGCCGACGGCGAGGTGATGCCTCTCGAGAACTTCGTGACGGGCCACGCCGGGATCTCGCTCTCGCTCTCGAGGCCGGCCGAGCCCTTCGTCTGCCCGGACTCGATGCCCGAGGCGGAGTGCGCCCTGCGCATGTCCGAGATCGGGATGACCGAATTCGACTGGGGTTTCCTCGCTCTGTCGGCGCGTGCCGAGTGGGAGTCGAGCGTGGGGTGGGCCGAGCAGTCGCTGGCGGGTGGCGTGGAGCTTCGCTACGGGCACCTCGACCCGTGGATTCCCTCGGTGCGGGTCAGCTACGACGTGCTGGCGCCATTCTCGTCCGACATCCGCGACGCCCTGGGGCTCGAGCAGGACACGTATTGGCGCTGGGCGGTCGAGGGGCACGTCGAGCATACCGTGGGCAGCGTGCGGGGCGAGCTCCAGGCCGCCACCTTCCACGCCAACGGGCTCGCGACCGAGCTCGACCAGCTGGGCTGGGGCGAGGGAAGTTCCGTGTGGGGGACGGTATCCTACCTGTTCGACCATTCGCTCGCCGGCATGCTGAACTTCGACCGCGCATGGGTGCGCTACACCGACGGCCAGCCGCCAACGCGTTCGCAGTCCGGCGACAGCTGGACGTTCGGGCTGGAACTCGGCCTCGGATCGTGACCGCGGAACGATCATGACCGCTGCCTCCACGACTGCCGCGGCCACCGCTGCGGCCCGGTCGCTCCGGGCGCACTTCGTCGGCACCTACAGCGCCCTCCGTATCGCGCTCGTCGTGGTCGCGGGGCTGCTGCCGCTCACCCTCCTCGTCCACTCGCTGATCGACGGATCGCCGCTCCGTGGCTCGATGAGCGCCTACTACTACTCGGGCGCCCGCGACCTCTTCGTCGGCGGGCTGTTCGTCGTGTCCGGGCTGCTGATCGCGTATCAGGGCTACAGTCAGCGTGAGAACCACGTGCTCGACGCCGCCGGCGCCGCGCTCATCCTCGTCGCCGTCTTCCCCACCGAGGATCCGGCCGCACGCGCGGCGCAGGTGGAGGCCCCCGGCGCACTCGGCTTCCTCAGTGTCCACGGCGCGGCGGCCGTCGTCTTCTTCCTCTGCATCGCGTACGTCTGCTGGTTCCGGGCGCGTGACACGCTGCCGCTCGTGTCCGGCAACGCCACATTCGGGCGGAAGCAGTACCGGGCGCTGTACAAGGGCGTGGGCATCGCGCTCGCCCTTTCGCCGCTGGCCGCCATCGTCGTCGCCTTCCTCACCCGCGCGAGCGACACGCAGCCGTCGTTCATCTTCTGGATCGAGGCGTTCGGAGTATGGACGTTCGGGGTCTACTGGGCGCTCAAGACGATGGAGCTCCGGCGCAGCGACGCGGAGGCGCTTGCCGCCGCCGGTCGCCTCACCGACCCGCCGGGCGAGGGAGGACCGGTCACCGTGATCGAGCCCGACCTCGAGGAAGCGCTCGACCCGGATGGCCTCACGCCCGAGCAGGCGGCGCAGGTCCAGGCCTACGTGCTGGGAACGGGGGAGGGGTAGCCCGCGGCGGAAACGGCCCACCGGCGCGACGGGTGCGGAGGCGGAAGGTACGGCCCTAGCAGCTCCGACGCGCCCACCCGCTAGCAGCTCCGACGCGCCCACCCGCCCGCAGTGTCAGCCCTTCCCGCTGCGCTTGTCTTCGTACATCCGCTCGTCGGCGTCCTTCGTGAGGTCGGCGACCGATCCGTGCACCTCGGGGTCGTAGGTCGCGGCGCCCACGCTGAAGGAGATGTCGTCGCCGTCGTTCGAGGTCGCGATCCGGGCCCGGAGACGCTCGAGCGGACCGTCGATGTCCGCCTCGGACGCGCCCGTGAGAAGGACGCAGAATTCGTCTCCGCCGATCCGAGCGACGACATCCGAGTCTCGGAAGCTCGCGATCAGGCTGTCCGCGAAGCTGCGGAGCACCCTGTCTCCCGCCGCATGGCCCAGCGTGTCGTTCACCTGCTTGAACTCGTCCAGATCGAAGAGCAGCAGGGTGACGGGTCGGTCCGTCCGCTGGGAGGTAGCGAGGGCGTGGGCGGCGAGGGCGTTGAACCCCCTCCGGTTCGTCAGACCGGTCAGGTCGTCCATGGTCGCGAGCGTGTGGGCCTCGAGCTCCCGTTCGACCATGTCGGCCAGATCCCGGAGCGAGTCGGCGTCCTCCTCGCCGAACTCCCGTGGCTCGTGCCCGATCACGCAAAGGGTACCGAGGGCCCTGCCGTCGGGCGCCTTCACCGGAGCCCCTGCGTAGAAGCGGATGCCCGGCACGAGCGGGTTGTCCGCGAACCGGCTGTCGCTGCTCGCGTCGGGTACGACCATGACCTGATCGTCCAGAATGGCGTGGGCACAGAAGGCCTGGTCCCGTGGCGTCTCCTCCAGGTCGAGCCCGGCCCTGGACTTGAACCACTGCCGATCGCTGTCGACGAGACTTACCGCGGCGATCGGCACGTCGAACAGGCGACGCGCGAGGCGGGTGAGGCGGTCGAAGCGCTCTTCCGCCGGAGTGTCGAGCAGGTCGAGTTCGTCGAGGCTCTCGAGCCGCTCCCTTTCGTCTGGCGGGGTCTCGGCTGCAGGCATTCGACCTCCTCGGGAGGATCGGGCGACATCGGAAGGTGTTTCGTGGCGGCAACATAGCCCCTACGGGTGTCCCCCGGGAACCGCGTCTGGTGCGAGCCGGGGTTCCGTCGGAGGAGGGATCCGGGTCGGAACCGCCGGGCGAATGTCGGGCTTCGGATGGCGAAAAGGCCCGGGCGCGCGCGCCGCGAGGGCGTCGTCCAGCGAGTGATGGGCGCTCGGCGGGGGCGGCGCGGCCTGGGACGGGATGGCATTCGATGCCGAGCGCGATCGGCCGTGTGTGGGAACCGGAAGCGGATCTCCGTGGAATGCCCGCATCCGGAGTCCCGGGTCTCGGGGATGGTGGGCCGCGTGACGGGCGAATAGTCGCGCGGTACGGCGCCTTTGCACCGTTCCGGCGATCTCCTCATGTTGGCTCCAGTGCCAGCGGGTCGTGTTCCCGATCCGCAGCACCCGAACCGAACCGAGGTACATCTGCATGGAACCGACCACCGCCGCACCACCTGAAGAATTCACCCTGCCCAGGGGCGCTACCGAGAAGGTTGCCGATCTCGGGATCAAGTCTCGTTACGACAACTTCATCGGGGGGAAATTCGTCGCCCCGACCAAGGGCCGGTACTTCACGAACAAGACGCCGGTGACGGGCCAGCCGCTGTGCGAGGTCGCGCGCTCGTCCGTGGAGGATGTGGACATGGCGCTGGATGCCGCGCACGAAGCCGCCGCCGCCTGGGGCCGCACGTCGACCACCGAGCGGGCCAACATCCTGAACGCCATCGCCGACCGCATCGAGTCCAACCTCGACCGTCTCGCGATGATCGAGACGCTCGACAACGGCAAGGCGATTCGGGAGACGACCGCCGCCGACATGCCGCTCGCCGTCGATCACTTCCGCTACTTCGCGGGGTGCATCCGTGCCCAGGAGGGCGGAATCTCGCAGATCGACGAAGACACGGTGGCCTACCACTTCAAGGAGCCGCTGGGGGTCGTCGCACAGATCATCCCGTGGAACTTCCCGCTGCTGATGGCGACCTGGAAGCTGGCGCCCGCGCTGGCCGCGGGGAACTGCGTCGTGCTCAAGCCGGCCGAGCAGACACCGGTCAGCATCATGGTGCTCGCCGAGTTGATCGCCGATCTCCTGCCCGATGGCGTCTTGAACGTCGTGCAGGGCTACGGGGTCGAGGCCGGCAAGCCGCTGGCCTCCAGCGACCGCATCGCCAAGGTCGCCTTCACCGGCGAGACCACGACGGGGCGCCTCATCATGCAGTACGCCTCCGAGAACCTGATTCCCGTCACCCTCGAGCTCGGTGGAAAGTCGCCGAACATCTTCTTCGAGGACGTCATGCGCGAGGACGACGCCTTCTTCGACAAGTGCCTCGAGGGCTTCGCGATGTTTGCGCTCAACCAGGGCGAGGTCTGCACCTGCCCGTCGCGTGCGCTCGTCCAGGAGTCCATCTGGGACGACTTCATGGACCGGGCGATCGAGCGCGTCGAGAAGATCGAGATGGGCAGCCCTCTGGAGTCGAGCACCATGATGGGTGCGCAGGCCAGTGAGGAGCAGCTCGAGAAGATCCTCTCGTACCTGCAGATCGGTCGGGACGAGGGCGCCGAGGTGCTCACCGGCGGCGCGCGGGCCGAGATGGAGGGCGAGTTCGCCGACGGCTACTACGTCCAGCCCACGATCTTCAAGGGCCACAACAAGATGAGGGTCTTCCAGGAGGAGATCTTCGGGCCTGTCGTCTCGGTCACGACCTTCAAGGACCAGGAGGAGGCTCTCGAGATCGCGAACGACACGCTCTATGGCCTGGGTGCCGGCGTGTGGACGCGCGACGCGAACACCGCATACCGCTTCGGACGCGGCATCGAGGCGGGCCGCGTGTGGACCAACTGCTACCACCTCTACCCGGCCCACGCGGCCTTCGGCGGCTACAAGCAGTCGGGTGTGGGGCGTGAGAACCACGCCATGATGCTCGACCACTACCAGCAGACCAAGAACATGCTGGTGAGCTACGACGAGGACGCGATGGGCTTCTTCTAGGAGCGAGCCCGTTCACGGATTCGAACCGGTTCGCAGTCTCGAACCGGTTCAGAGTGCGGACCTGCGGCCACAGTCTCGTGTTCGAGGCTGTGGCCGCAGCCGTCTCCTCCCATCTCGACCCACACCACCATGTCCATGCCCACCACACACGCCGACGAGACCGTACCGAACGAAGCCGTCACCGACGTCCGCATCGAGGCGACCGACGAGGCGCGGAAATGGCTGCGCCAGCTCACCGACACGCACGGTCCCATCCTCCTTCACCAGTCGGGAGGATGCTGCGATGGCAGCGCTCCGATGTGCTTCACGCAGAAGGAGTTTCGGGTCGGGCAGCGCGACGTCCTGCTCGGCACGATGGAGGACGTCCCCTTCTACGTCGGCGGCCAGCAGTATCGCGTCTGGAAGGACTGGTTCGTCACCCTCGACGCCAAGCCGGGACACTCCGGCGTGTTCTCGCTGGAGGGCGCGGAGGGAATACGCTTCGTCACCACGGTGAAGCCGATGGAGGGCCGGTCGCCGGAGCCGATTCCGGACGACGACGGCTGCGAGGTGCCGGGCGCCTGAGGCGACGGGCGTCCTCGTCCGCCCTTCAGCGCCCCTTCCGGTACATCAGGATCAGCCCTTCGTTGTCCATCGTGGAGGTGTCACCGGCGAGTCGACCCGAGCCTCCACCATGTCCGACTTCGTTCTCGGCCCCGCCTTTGCAACACTCCTCACCCGCGAACTCGAGCGCCTCGTGCGGCAGGTCGAGGCCTACCCCGACGAGGCGGACCTCTGGTGTACGCCCGGCTCGGTGACGAACTCCGCCGGGACGCTGGCTCTCCACCTCGCCGGTAACCTCGAGCACTTCGTGGGAGGCGCGCTCGGCGGCTCCGGCCATGTCCGTGACCGGGACGAGGAGTTCGGGGATCGTGATGTGCCGCGGGGCGAGATCATACGGTGCATCCGTATCCGTGCCTGCCGGACCAACGTGCGGAGGGCGCTGGAGGCCCGTTCCGACGCCACGCTGCTGACTGCCTATCCGGGGCAGGCGCCGGCATCACTGGGCGAGGGGGTCACGGCCGCGACGTTTCTCACGCACCTGACCTGGCATCTCGGGTGGCACCTCGGGCAGATCGACGATCACCGACGGGCCGTGGCAGGCGGGAACCCGGTGTAGCGGAAGCTGCGGCACGTCGCGCTGGGCGCCACGGAGCCGTACCCCCGGGAGCCTCTACTGGGGGCCCGAGCCGGATCGTGGGCCGCGGGCCTGCATGCCGCCTCCCGGCGCGTCGCCCGTGTGAGCCTCGCCTCCGATCATCTCACTCACACCATACATCGGCAGGAAGATGAGGACGGGCGCGAACAGCACGAGCAGTTCGGCCCAGAGGTTGAGGGTCGTACCCGCGCCGAGTGAAGGGGTGAGGAAGGTGGTGATCAGCAGGTAGCCGTAGATCATCAAGACTACCCACGCTCCCACGACGCCCCCTGCCAGGAGTCCGAGCGACCGTCTCGGCTGATCCAGCGGGTCGACATCCGCACCCCGCGCGGCGAGGAAGCCGAAGGGCGCCGCGAGAGCGATGAAGTTGAGCAGGGCCAGCATCGGCCGTTCGATGAAGAGCGGGGGTCGCGAGATGAGCTGCGCGAATGCCCAGTCGAGGGCCCCCGTCGCGAGCAGCGGTGCCAGCAGACCCATGCAGAGCACGAGCGCAGCAGGCCGGTAGGTGCGGCGGCGGATCGGGGACTGGACGAGACCATGGTCGCTCATGAGCTCGGATACACACATCGGGTCGCCGTGGTCCCACGCCACCCCGGGTCCGACTCCCCACGTTCCGCACCGGGGGACCGAGCTGCGAGCCCGCAGCCGCTAGTGTGGTGTCGCCAAAGTTCTGCTGCTATTCGGAGCCGCAGACATCCGCCCCGGA
>Ga0207419_1001966_pt1 | contig 14221 bp, 6 predicted proteins | sample ElkSloMetagenome_4_FD_184723 | JGI IMG/M metagenome (GOLD analysis project Ga0207419, IMG submission 184723) | Hot spring microbial communities from Elkhorn Slough, Monterey Bay, USA - MD2A (version 2) | ecosystem: Environmental > Aquatic > Marine > Intertidal zone > Estuary: Microbial mat ...
TGAAGCATCATATTGAAAACGTCCGGATGTGCTTTTTCTATTTCGTCCAAGAGAATAACGGCATAAGGTTTACGTCTTACTTTTTCAGTTAATTGACCACCTTCTTCGTATCCAATATATCCCGGAGGCGCACCAATTAATCTTGACACAGCAAATTTTTCCATATATTCACTCATGTCTAGTCTTATCAAGGCATCATCATTATCAAACAATTCTCTAGCCAGAACTTTTGCTAATTGTGTTTTACCAACACCTGTTTGCCCTAAAAATATAAATGAACCTATCGGCTTATTCGGATCTTTCAGACCAGCTCGATTTCGCTGAATCGCTTTAGAGATTTTAACCACAGCATCATCCTGACCGATTACTTTACTTTTAATAGCTTCAGGTAATAATTTCAACTTATTACTTTCAGTTTTAGCTATTCTGTTTACTGGTATTCCTGTAATCATTGAAATAACATCAGCTATATGATCTTCAGTAACTGTGATTCTATTTTCTTTAGACTGCTTTTCCCATTCTTCCTGAGCAATTTCTAATTCTTGTTCAACGTTCTTCTCATCGTCTCTTAGCTTGGCAGCTTCTTCGTACTTTTGTTTTTTAACAACCGCATTTTTGTCACTTCTAATTTCATCAAGCTTTTTTTCAAGATTTAAGATCTTTTGAGGGACTTTAATATTAGTGATATGAATTCTAGACCCTGCTTCGTCCAGCGCATCAATAGCTTTGTCCGGTAAAAATCTTTCGGTCATGTATCGCGAAGTTAAGGTTACGCAAGCTTCAATAGCTTCGTCTGTATAATTAACGCTGTGATGCTCTTCGTATTTGCCTTTTATGTTATTTAAAATTTCAATTGTCTCTTCCTTATTGGTTGGTTCAACAATTATTTTTTGAAAACGTCTTTCAAGGGCACCATCTTTTTCTATGTTCTGCCTAAATTCATCCAGAGTCGTGGCTCCTATACATTGAATTTCACCCCTTGCCAAGGCAGGCTTAAACATATTACTGGCATCTAAACTTCCTGTAGCACCACCAGCACCAACTATTGTATGGATTTCATCAATAAATAAAATGATGTCGTCATTTTTTTCGAGCTCGTTCATAACAGCTTTCATACGCTCTTCGAACTGACCTCTATATTTAGTACCTGCGACAAGACTTGCTAAATCCAGTGTTACTAATCTTTTGTCATATAGTATTCTTGACACCTTTCTTTGTACTATTCTCAAAGCAAGACCTTCAGCTATAGCACTTTTACCAACGCCTGGCTCACCAATAAGTAGTGGGTTGTTCTTTTTTCTACGACTCAGGATTTGTGATACTCTTTCAATTTCTTTTTTACGACCAACTACAGGGTCTAATTTTCCTTCTTCTGCAAGTGCCGTTAGATCTCTTCCAAAGTTGTCAAGAACAGGTGTCTTTGATTTTTTGGAAGTAGTTGACTTCGATCCTTTATTACTTTCGAAAGGATTTTTTCTCGTGTTATCATCATTATCGTCTGATAATGAACTGGCTGATGGAGATTCTATAAAATCATCTTCCATACCTTTTAATGCTTTAAATTTTTCTTTCACTATGTCGTAATCAATTTTAAACTTGTTTAAAAGCTTTGTTGTAGGGTCATTATCATTTCTTAAAATACAAAGTAGCAGGTGAGCCGTATTAATAGAAGAGCTTTGAAAAAGTTTAGCCTCTAAAAATGTGGTTTTCAATGCACGTTCGGCTTGCCTTGTAAGGTGAAGATTCTTTTTTTCATTTGATATATGAACTGGATTTGACTCGGTTGGGTTAAGTATTTCTACCTTTCTCCTCAAGTGATCAAAATCTACAGCCAAAGTATTCAAAATATCTATCGCCATACCATCTCCTTCTCTTAGCAGACCAAGTAACAAATGTTCTGTACCAATAAAACTATGACCTAATCTAAGTGCTTCCTCTTTACTAAATGCAATTACGTCTTTTACTTTCGGTGAAAAATTGTCATCCATATTAAATTATCTTTATCACAATACTATTTTCAAATATTACGCCATTAAGTTAGCAAATAACAATTTTTTCGTATAAAACCCTCACAAAATACTGCTAAGTTATCAACTAAGGCGCTATAATTCTTTGTTAATAAAAAATCTGGTTTTAAATCAATAGATGATTAAACTTCGTCAAATTTCCTTAAATTAGCAAACTTCAATCATTTAATTCAAATTAATTATAAAATATGGCGGATAAAGAACAGCTTATTCCTATCAATATAGAGGATGAGATGAAAACAGCATACATAGACTATTCTATGTCTGTTATCGTTTCTCGTGCTTTACCAGATGTAAGAGATGGTTTAAAACCTGTACATAGAAGAGTTTTATTTGGAATGCATGAATTAGGTATTACTTCCAATAAATCATACAAAAAATCGGCACGTATTGTCGGTGAAGTTCTTGGTAAGTACCATCCTCACGGAGATACCTCTGTATATGATACCATGGTTAGGATGGCCCAGGAATGGAGTATGAGATATCAACTTATCGATGGCCAAGGTAATTTTGGTTCAGTTGATGGGGATAGTCCCGCAGCCATGCGATATACAGAAGCCAGAATGCAAAAGCTTAGTGAAGAAATGCTTTCTGATATCGACAAGGATACAGTGGATCATCAGCTTAATTTTGATGATACCATTCAAGAACCAACGGTTTTACCAACAAGAGTACCTAATCTTCTAGTTAATGGTGCTAGTGGTATTGCAGTAGGTATGGCCACAAATATGGCTCCGCATAATCTCAGTGAAGTAGTTGACGGAACCATCGCCTACATAGATAACAACGACATAGAAATTGAAGAATTAACAGAGCATATCAAAGCACCTGACTTTCCGACAGGAGGAATAGTGTATGGTCATGATGGCGTAAAAGAAGCCTATAAAACAGGAAAAGGCCGCGTTGTAATGAGAGCTAAATCTCATTTTGAAGAAGTGAATGGTAAAGAATGTATTGTTGTAACAGAAATTCCTTACCAAGTCAACAAAGCGGACATGATTAAGAAAACAGCAGACTTAATCAATGACAAAAAAATAGAGGGAATATCATTAATCAGAGATGAATCCGATAGAAATGGTATGCGAGTCGTCTATTTCTTAAAAAGGGATGCAGTTCCTAATGTTGTTTTGAATACTTTATTCAAGCATACGGCGCTACAGTCTAGCTTTAGTATAAACAATATCGCTCTGGTAAAAGGCAGACCTAGACTTCTTAATCTAAAAGAAATCATCAGCAATTTTGTTGAACATAGACATGATGTTGTAGTCCGACGAACAAAATATGAATTAAAGAAAGCAGAAGACAGGGCTCACATCCTTGAAGGTTTAATAATAGCTTCTGACAATATAGATGAAGTTATATCCCTTATTAGAGCATCCTCTAATGCTGAAGAAGCAAGAAATAAACTTATAGAAAGATTTAACTTATCTGATGTTCAGGCAAGAGCAATTGTTGAAATGCGTCTAAGACAACTTACAGGTCTGGAGCAAGATAAGCTTAGAGAAGAATATGATGAGCTCTTGAAAACCATTGAAGACTTGAAAGATATTCTTGCAAATGAGGATAGGCGAATGACTATAATCAAAGAAGAACTACATGAAATAAAGGATAAATATGGTGATGAACGTCGTTCTGTGATAGATTATGCTGGAGGTGATGTCAGCATGGAAGACATGATTCCAGACGAGCAGGTTGTAATTACAATTTCTCATGCAGGCTATATAAAACGTACACCACTTACCGAATATAAAACCCAAAGCAGAGGCGGAGTAGGTCAAAAAGCTTCTACAACCAGAGATGAGGATTTCCTTGAGTATATTTTTGTAGGAACAAACCATCAGTATATGCTTTTCTTTACTCAAAACGGTAAGTGCCATTGGATGAGGGTCTTCGAAATTCCTGAAGGCAGCAAAACTTCAAAAGGAAGAGCAGTTCAAAACCTCATGAATTTAGAAACTGACGATAAAATACAAGCCTTTATCTGTACAAAAGACTTAAAAGATGAAGAATATGTAAATAGCCATTATGTTCTAATGGCAACAAAAAAAGGTCAAGTCAAAAAGACTTCACTAGAACAATATTCTAGACCTAGAACTAATGGTATCAATGCAATTACCATTAAAGAAGGAGATGAACTATTGTCAGCAAGTCTTACAACAGGAGATAGTGAAGTTATGCTGGCTGTAAAAAGTGGTAAAGCTATTAGGTTTGAAGAAAGTAAGACGAGACCAATGGGTAGAACTGCTGCCGGTGTTAGAGGTATAACACTTGCTGGCAAAGATGATGAGGTTGTAGGCATGATTATTGTAAATAATCCTAAAGAAGATACAGTTCTGGTAGTTTCGGAAAATGGATATGGAAAAAGAACGTTTATAGATGATCCTGAAACAGAGGAGCAAATCTATAGATTGACAAATAGAGGAGGAAAAGGAGTAAAAACCATTTCAGTTACTGAAAAAACTGGTAATCTAGTATCTTTGAAGTCTGTAACAGATCAAGATGATTTAATGATCATCAAAAAATCTGGAGTAGCCATCAGGATGTCTATGAGTGAGCTAAGAACCATGGGGAGAGCAACTCAAGGCGTTAAGCTCATTAATATTAAAGATGGTGATGCTATTGCAGCCGTTGCCAAAATATTGGTTGATGATGAAGAGGAAAGCGGATTGGATATAGAACCAGAAAACAACATTGAAAATAACGAAGAATAAATTCAGTAAAACAGAAATTAAATTTAAAATGATGAAAACAAAGATTATTTTTACCCTTTTATTAGGTTTTTCAGTTTCAATTTTTGCTCAGAAGAAAGAAATAAGAAATGCTGAAAAAGCTGTAGAAGATAAGAATTACGAAGAAGCAAAAAAATTACTCAATAGTGTACAAAACACCTATACTCAAGAAAATGAAAGATGGCAGTCTACATATTTGTTATCTAAAGGTAAAGCCTATCTTGGTGATGGTTTAAGTACTTCAATGGAAGATTTCAAGACTGCAGCACAGGCTTTTCAGGATGCCATAAAACTAGGCGAAGATAAAGAAGATGCTGAAGCAGCATTAAATCAATTACGAGCAGATTTGGTAAACAGTGCTGTAGAAGATCAAAAAAAGAAAAAAAATCTTGTCGCTGCAAATAAGCTTTATGAGTCTTATAAATTAGGAAAACAAGACACACTTTATCTATATTATGCAGCAAATAGTGCCCTAAATGCACAGGAATACGATATGGCACTGGATTTTTACAAAACACTTATGGATCTAGACTACAATGGTTCACAAACCCTATATCAAGCTAAAAATAAAGAAACTGGGGTTGTTGAGACATTTGGTAGTGAAGTGTTAAGAGATGCTTCCATTCGTTCAGGCACTCATATAGAACCAAATGATGAGGTAACACCATCCAAAAAGGGTGAAATTGCAAAATATGTATCCCTAATCTATATTGAACAAGATAAGCCAGATGAGGCTATAAACGCCATGCAAATTGCAAAATCGGAAAATCCAAATGATATTGCTCTCATGCAAGCTGAAGCCGATTTATATTATAATTTGGGTGATATGGAAAAATACAGCAGCATTATGGCTGACATTTCAGAAATAAGCCCTGATGATCCAGTTATATTTTACAATCTTGGTGTAAGTACTGAAAAGCTAAAAGATTTTGATAAAGCCAAAGAATTTTATCTTAAGGCTATTGAGTTAGACCCTGAAATGGCAAATGCTTATAATAATGTTGCAAGTATAATTTTGAAAGAAGACCGAAAGATAACAGAAGAAATGAACAAGCTTGGAATGTCTACTGCAGACACTAAGAAGTATGAGGAATTAAAGAAAGAGAAGATAGAAATTCTTAATCAGGCAGTACCATACTTGAAAAAAACAATTGAATTAGATTCATCAAATGTAAATGCGATGAAATACTTGAAAAGTATCTACTACCAAATTGGTGAAAATGATAAAGCTCAAGCAATTGATGAGAAGATTCAAAAGGCTGAATCAAACTAAAATTCCAAACATTTATAAATCAAAAAAGTCTCGAGAAATCGAGACTTTTTTTGTTACAGGGAGGTAATGACTAATGGGTCGTCATTTTCTCCTTCTTTTTTTGAAGCTGTCTTTTAACTTCGTCTATACTTTTACTTATTGCCGCTTCAAAAGATTTCTCACTGGAAGAAGTAAAAATGTTCTGACCAGGAGCACTAACCTGTATTTCACATATCATTCCAGTTTCAGGACTAGATGTATTTTCCTTTTTGATAAATACTTCAGCCCTTACAATCCAGTTGTATCTCTCTTTTAGCTTGTTAAGTTTTTTAGATGTAAACTCCTCAAGTCTCTCGCTTGCGGTAACATGTACGTAATTAAAGTTAATATCCATAATCTTTATTTTAATTTACTAATATAGTAATATTCAACTATATTTAAAATCTGTTTTAGTTATTAACTGATTATTGTCATATTTTAATTTTATGTTACCAAAAAATTATATTTTAGTATTTGTTAACAATAAATATTTTTTAAACTTAACGACTTAAAATTATTTTCAAAATTGCAACTCATTTTAAAATTATTTAATTTAACGTCAAAATTTTATCTATGATCAAACAACAGCGGGTTATAATTGAAAATGTGCAGCCACAATTACATTGCGGTGATTTTTTTATTAAGAGAATTGTCAATGATAATGTCATGGTTTCTGCGGATATATTTAATGACGGTCATGATATTATTCAAGCAGAAGTTGAAGTTGAGCATGAATCTAACAAAGACAACTTTTCAGTTAGGCTTCAACACAGTGTTAATGACGAATATTCTGGCGTATTTAAGGTTTCAAAGCAGGGGAATTATACATATAAACTTAATGCTTGGGTAGATCACCCTTTAAATTGGCATCATGGAATATCTGCAAAAATTGCCGTAGAGGCACATGTAAGAGGAGAATTGCTAGAAGGCGTGCAATACATAGATCATCTTTTAGGATCAAAAATAAATGCGGATGATAAACAGTTTTTGGAAAACGTAAAGAGTCTTTTTCAAAATGATTCAAAATATCATGATGCTTGTAATGCGGCGAAATCTGACAGATTAAAACATTTATTTTCAAAATATCCTTTAAAACAATTTGTTACGTCGACTAAATCATATGAAATTTATGTAGATAGAGAAAAAGCCAGGTTTAGTACCTGGTACGAATTTTTTCCAAGATCAGCAAACGAACATGTAGGCGAACACGGTACATTTAAGGATTGTGAAAGGTTACTGCCTCGTGTTGTAGAAATGGGATTTGATACTTTATATTTTCCGCCAATACATCCAATAGGAGAAAAGAACAGAAAAGGAAAAAATAATACAACCAACGCTAAGCCTGGAGATTCTGGTGTTTGTTGGGCTATTGGCTCAAAATTAGGAGGACACAAAAGTATACATCCGGAATTAGGAAGTTTAAATGACTTTAAATCATTATTCAATAGAGCTAGTGAATTAGGAATTGAAATTGCAATGGATCTTGCATTTCAGGCTGCACCCGATCATCCATACTTGAAGGAACATCCGGAATGGTTTAAATTTAGACCAGACGGAAGCATTCAATACGCAGAAAATCCACCAAAAAAATACCAGGACATTGTAAATTTTAATTTTGAATGTGAAAATGCTGATGCTTTATGGAATGAGCTGCTAAGTATTGGTATGTATTGGGCAGACCTTGGGATTAAAGTCTTTAGAGTAGATAACCCACATACTAAGCCATACCGATTTTGGAATTGGTTTATCACAGAGATAAAGTCTAAACATCCGGATACAATATTTTTGTCAGAAGCTTTCTCTAGGCCAAAAGTTATGCAACAATTGGCAAAACAAGGATTTACTCAGTCTTATACTTATTTCACGTGGAGAGTGAGCAAACAAGAGCTAACAGAATATGTAAACGAATTAACAAAAACTGAAATGAAAGAGTATTACAGACCAAACTTTTGGGTGAATACTCCAGACATAAATCCTTACCATTTGCAAGGCGCGAACGAATCTATGCACTTAATAAGGTATGCTCTTGCTTCGACACTTTCCAGTAATACGGGAGTTTATGGACCAGTGTTTGAACAAATGGTTTCTGAAGCTGTCATCGGTAAAGAAGAATATCGTAATTCTGAAAAATATGAAATCAAGCATTGGAATTGGGATATTAAGAATAAGATAACTCACATTATTTCTAAAATAAATCAAATTAGAAAAGATCAGCCTGCTTTACAGCAAACTAATCTTATAGAATTCTGTCATATTGAAAACGAAAACCTAATTGGTTATCTTAAATGGAATAAAGAAAAGACTAATGTCATGTTGATTGTCGTGAGCTTGGATTCTTTCTATACTCAAAAAGGGATGTTGAGGTTACCATACGAAACTCTTGGACTCAATCCTGGGCATCATGTTTCTGTGTATGATCTAATTACAAACAATGGATACACCTGGTATGATGAATGGAATTATGTTGAGTTGAATCCTACTTTACCGTTTCATATTTTTAAAATTTCAGTACATTGATGTCAGAAGATAAAGATAAGGACCATATTAATGATGTGTTCAAATACGAAACCAATTGGAGTGATTTATTTGAAAATAAAAGGTTTATAACTGAGCTCTGTAGCGACGTGCTTGAAAATTACGTAGTTAAACAAAGATGGTACGGTGGAAAAGCTAGTGCTATCAAATACATTCAAATTTTAAATCATTTTAAAATTGAAAGTGAAGCAGATCTTTTCTATGGTGTTATCATAGAAGTTAACTTCAAAGAGGCTTTTGTCCAAGAATATTTCTTACCTATCGGTCTTGTTAAAGAAAAAGACTACGTAGACTATCAAATTATCTCCAGATTAGACCTTAATGGCGAAAGGAGTTATCTTGTAGATGCAATTTTGTTAGAATCCTTTAGAGCTCAAATATTCAACAAAATTGCTGAAGGCGATAAATATAAATACGAAATTGTTGAATATAGAAGAGGAAGAAAATGTAAAGACAATAGTTATGTAAGCTCCAGATTTTTAAGCGGAGAACAGAGCAATACTTCGATTGTATTCAACGATAAATATATTTTAAAATTTTTTAGAAGAGTTTATACTGATCAAAACCCAGATTATGAGATTAGCAAATTCTTAACCAACAATGGTTATTTCAATAATACGCCTGGTTACAGTGGTAGTATCACTCTAAAGTTTAGTGATAAGAATACCATGACTCTGGCTTTAATGCAAGAATTAGTTGAAAATCAAGGCGATGCCTGGGAATATTTTGTAAAAAAAATTGAGAATTCTTATACAAAACTTTCAAAATCAAGATTCAAAGTTAAAAATCTTAAGGTACTCTCAAAGTACAAACAGGTCACCCTTAATCAAATCGATCCAAAACTTTTAGAATGGTTTGATAAAGAAATATTTGAAGATATAGAAATGCTGGCTCTAAGGACTGCAGAAATGCATGTTGCCTTGGGAATGGAAAGAATAAATACGGCCTTCACACCTAGAACCTACAATTACGATTATACAGTCTGGCTTAAAAACAGACTAATGTATATGTTAGACAATCGAATCAATCTGTTGGAAAATAATCTTCACAAACTTGATGGGATTATGCTAGATATGGCAAACTTTCTTTTGGAAAATAAAAAAGAAGTGAAAGCCAGATTTTTAGATTTTGATGAATCAAAACTCAAAAGTGAAAGGATAAGGCTTCACGGAGATTATCATTTAGGTCAGGTATTGGTCAATAATCGAGATTTTTTCATTATAGACTTTGAGGGTGAACCAGAAAGTACTATTAGAGATAGAAAGGTTAAACAACCACCACTTAAGGATGTAGCTGGCATGTTCAGATCATTTAATTATGCCATCTACGCTACAATATTCAATAATTTAGAAAATTATAAAAGACCATTAGAAGAATTATTTCATTCGGCTGAAGTTATATATTCCTATATGGTTGGAATATTTCTAAACACCTACATTCAAAAAGTTCAAAACAACAATCTAAACATTGGCTACATCAAAGAGATTGAATTTCTGTTAGAGTACTGTCTTTTAGAAAAAGCAATTTATGAATTAGGTTACGAGCTTAATGCCAGACCTAGATGGTCAGTTATACCACTTAAAGGAATATACAATATTTTAAAACATAATCTCAATGAATAAGGTACAAGCATATAGTCTGTTTACAGATTTTGATATTAATCTTTTTAAATCAGGAAAGCACTTTAGACTTTACAAAAAATTGGGTTCTCATCCAATGACAGTCAATGGAGTAGAAGGAACTTATTTTGCAGTTTGGGCACCATCAGCAAAGAGAGTATCTGTTATCGGAGATTTTAATTATTGGATAGAAGGAGAGCATATTTTAAATGTAAGATGGGACGAGAGTGGAATCTGGGAAGGTTTTATCCCGGGTGTAAAACAAGGTAATATCTACAAATATAGAATTCACTCACACAACAACGATATTAAAACTGAAAAAGCAGATCCTTTTGCTAAAAGGTGTGAGCATCCGCCAAAAACAGCCTCTGTAGTTTGGAAATTGGACAAGAAATGGAAAGACGCTGCATGGATGAAAAAAAGAAAAAAGAAGAATGATATCAATGCACCATTTTCTGTGTACGAAGTTCATCTTGGGTCTTGGAAAAAAATGGTCGAAGAAGACCGTAGGTTAAGTTATTTAGAGCTGGCTAAAGAATTAGTAGATTATGTAAAAGAACATAATTTCACTCATGTAGAATTTATGCCAGTCATGGAATATCCGTATGACCCAAGTTGGGGTTATCAGATTACCGGGTATTTTGCTCCAAGTTCCAGATTTGGATATCCAGAAGAGTTTATGTCGCTTGTTGAAAAATTTCATCAGAATGATATAGGGGTTATTTTAGATTGGGTTCCTTCTCATTTTCCAGAAGATGCCCATGGACTTGGATTTTTTGATGGTACTCATCTTTATGAACATCCAGATAGAAGTAAGGGGTATCATCCTGACTGGAAATCCTTAATTTTCAACTATGGCAGAAATGAAGTAAAAGCGTTTTTAATCAGTAACGCAATGTTTTGGCTAGATAAATATCATGTTGATGGTCTTCGAGTTGATGCTGTTGCTTCAATGTTATATCTCGATTATTCAAGAAATGATGGCGAATGGGAACCAAATATTTACGGAGGAAATGAATATTTGGAAGCAGTTTACTTTTTAAAAGAATTTAACGAGGAAGTTTATAAAAACTATCCTGACGTTCAAACTATTGCAGAAGAATCTACAAGTTATTCTATGGTTTCAAGGCCGACATTTTTAGGAGGTCTTGGATTTGGCATGAAATGGATGATGGGCTGGATGCACGATACACTGGAATACTTTAGTAAGCCACCAGTCTATCGGAAACACCATCATAATGAGCTTACGTTCAGCATGAATTATGCATTCACAGAAAACTTTATGTTGCCATTATCTCATGATGAAGTTGTTTACGGAAAAAAATCTCTAATAGAAAAAATGCCAGGTGACCAATGGCAAAAATTTGCAAATCTTCGTTTGATGTATGGCTATATGTTTACTCATCCTGGAACAAAATTGATTTTTCAAGGAGGCGAATTCGCACAATTTAAAGAATGGAATTTTCAAACAAGTTTAGATTGGCATTTGTTAGAAAATAAAATGCATAAAGGAATTTCTAATGTAATAACAGATTTAAATAGTATTTATAGAAAAGAAAGTGCACTGCATGAAAACCAATTCTCACCAAACGGTTTTGAATGGATAGACTACAATGACGCTCAAAATTCTGTTCTATCTTATGTTAGAAAAAACAAAAAGGGACAAAAAATAATTGTGATTTGCAATTTTACACCAGTGCCTAGAGAAATGTATAAAGTAGGAGTGGAAGATATTAAAAAATTAAAGCTTTTGATGAATTCTGACGACGATAAATATGGTGGAACAGGAAATTACAAAAATGATAAAGTTTCAGTTATCAAAAAACCTTATCATGGCAAAAGCTTATCTCTAGAGTTGAACTTACCACCTTTAGGTTTTTTGATTTTTAAAGCTAGTTAAACTTCTCAAAGTTTATATTTGCGTTTCTTTTTAATTCATAATTAAATATGATTACAAACACCGAATTGCGGGAAATGGGAAATCAATTCCCAGATGAAGTTATTTCTTTTGATCAAGATGTTAATAAACTTTATTTTAAAACAGAAAATAATACCATTCTTGAACTTACTGTTTTAAGAGATAGTGTGATAAGATTCAGATTTGGAACTAGAGGTCAACTTCAACCAGATTTTTCTTATGCTATAGATGAGAACGCCATTAAGGGTTACAATCACCTTGAAGTTTCAGAAGACGTTGAAAATTATATAGTTACAACCTCTAAGCTAGTGTGCAAGATTGAAAAGAAAAGTTTGCTCCATAAAATTTATGATACATCTGGTCAATTGATTAACGAAGATGAAGCTGGCTTTCACTACGAGGAATTCTACGAAAAGGGTGGAAGTGTAGTAAAAATGAGTAAAAAAACTCAAAAGAAGGAAGCCTTCTATGCAATGGGAGACAAGCCAATGCAATGTAATTTAAGAGGTAAGAGAATTCAAAATTGGCCTACAGATCAATATGCTTTTGCCAAAGATCAAGACCCGATTTACAAAGCTGTACCATTTTACATCGGTCTTCACGATACTCAAGCTTATGGGATTTTCTTTGATAATTCTTTTAAAACATATTTTGATTTTTGCCACGAACGTCACGATGTTACCAGTTTTTGGGCACAAGGCGGTGAATTAAATTATTATTTTTTCTACGGTCCTAAGATGGAAAATGTAGTCAGTAGTTATACCAATCTTACAGGATTAGCAGATTTACCTCCATTATGGGCTTTAGGATATCATCAATGTAAATGGAGTTATTATCCTGAAAGTCAATTTAGAGGTATAGCTAAAAAATTTAGAGAACTCAGAATACCCTGTGATGGAATTTATCTTGATATAGATTATATGGATGGATTTAAATGTTTTACCTGGAACAAAGAACATTTTCCGAATCCTAAAAAAATGGTTCAGGAATTAGCTGAAGATGGCTTTAAAACTGTTGTTATCATTGATCCTGGAATAAAAATAGACGATAATTACGATATTTACAAAGAAGGTTTAGAAAAAGATTATTTCTGCAAAAGGGCAGATGGTCCCCATATGATTGGTAAAGTTTGGCCTGGTGAATGTGTTTTTCCAGATTTCACAAATCCAGAGGTTAGAGATTGGTGGAAAGATCTCTTTAAAGATTTAGTTTCTAATATTGGTGTAAAAGGAGTTTGGAATGATATGAACGAACCAGCAGTTATGGAAGTGCCTAACAAAACCTTCCCGGATGATGTAAGGCATAACTATGATGGTCACCCTTGTAGTCACAGAAAAGCCCACAACGTATATGGAACCCAAATGGCAAGAGCGACTTACGAAGGGGTGAAGAAGTATGGTTACCCTAAGAGACCTTTTGTGATTACAAGATCTGCTTTTAGTGGTGCTCAAAGATTTGGCTCATCCTGGACAGGCGATAATGTTGCGACTTGGGAACATCTTTGGATTGCAAACAATCAGGTGCAAAGAATGTGTCTGTCAGGAATGTCTTTTACTGGAACAGATATTGGAGGTTTTGCAGAACAACCCGGAAGTGAATTATTTATTAGATGGATTCAATTAGGTGTTTTTCATCCATTATGTAGAACCCATTCCAGTGGTCACCATGGTGATCAGGAGCCTTGGTCTTTTGATGATGAAACAACAGATATCTCAAGAAAATTTATTGAATTAAGATATACGCTTCTACCATATTTATACACTGCATTTTACAAATATACTACTGAAGGTGTGCCAGTAATAAAGTCTCTTGTATATTATGATCAGGATGACTACCTGACCCATTTCAGAAATGACGAGTTTATTTTTGGTGATCATATTTTGGTATGTCCAATCTTAGAACCAAATTCTAAAGGAAGACGTATGTATATACCAAGAGGAGAGTGGTATAATTTCTGGAATAATGACATTAATACCGGAGGCAAAGAGGTTTGGATAGATTCAGATATAGATACTATTCCAATTTTTGTGAAAGCCGGAGCTGTAATTCCACGTTACCCCGTTCAACAATACGTGGGAGAGTTAGATATAGACGAATTAAAG
>Ga0207419_1001967_pt1 | contig 14220 bp, 12 predicted proteins | sample ElkSloMetagenome_4_FD_184723 | JGI IMG/M metagenome (GOLD analysis project Ga0207419, IMG submission 184723) | Hot spring microbial communities from Elkhorn Slough, Monterey Bay, USA - MD2A (version 2) | ecosystem: Environmental > Aquatic > Marine > Intertidal zone > Estuary: Microbial mat ...
GTCTTTAACTTTCCTTTGCTAGTGCCAGATTAATGCCCGATAATTTGCGACAAACGATTGCTCTTTACGTAGAAGATATTGAATCGCCTGTGGGTAGGCGGGTTAATTTGCTGATCATGGGGTTAATTCTCTTATCTTCAGCAATTTTTGTGTCAGAGACTTATCCCATACCCCCGCTGCTTCGCCTAAGTCTAGATATTCTTGACCGAATTATCTTAATTGTTTTTGTTGCCGAGTATTTACTACGATTTTGGGTTGCTGACTCTAAACTTAATTTCTTTTTTAGCCCTGTTTCGCTTATCGATCTAATCGCGATCGTGCCTTTCTTTATTGGCGTGACGGATATCCGATTTATTTTAATTTTCCGTTGGTTTCGGATCTTACGGTTAATTCGTTTCCTTACCTTTAAAATTTATATTTTTAGACTTAGCAATCAAGATGCCATTATCTTAGCTCGAATATTATTTACATTGTTCACCATAATATTTGTTTACTCAGGATTAATTTATCAAGTTGAACATGGAATAAATCCTCAAAAATTCAAGACATTTTTAGATGCCTTCTATTTCGCTGTAGTAACGATGACCACCGTTGGATTTGGTGACCTCACACCAATTTCAGAAGGGGGTCGATTACTAACAGTGCTGATGATTTTGACAGGCATTGCTCTGATTCCTTGGCAATTGGGCGATTTAGTCAAGCACTTACTTAAAACGGCTAACCAAGTGGAGAAAGTCTGTGGCGGGTGTGGTTTACCTTTTCATGATTCTGATGCTCAGTTTTGCAAAATTTGTGGGACTAAGTTAGGGACTGCTGAATAAGTAGATTGGTAAGGAAAGGGAAACACATAGACAGATCCCCGACTTCTTGGAGAAGTCGGGGAACTTCAGCTTAAGGCTGTACCTCATAAACCTGAAATCTGCTGTAAGCCATTCAGAGTTAAAGAAATATTGCATCTGTCTATAGATATAAATATTTAATCTAAACTTGAAACTTGGGGTAGACGCTATAAATAGAGAATTAGGATTAATATATGAAGACTAGGCAGAGCATATAGCCCAAAAAAGTGACTTTTATCAACAATAAAGATAACTGATATGCTAAAAAATAATTTGAATAACTTTAAAAAATTACTTAGCCCTATGGGAGTTGCGTATACAAGTCTTTTCCTGACTTTTCCAGCATTAATATTCCTGGTCTCTTATTCTAGCCCTTCATCTAACTATCAAGAATATTCTCAGTATAACACTAACTTGATGGTACAATTACGGCAATTTTTGGCTCAAAATCACCCTGATCATACACCATCCAATGAAATTATTCTTCCCGGTAAACTCTCAGTTGAGAATGAGTCAGAGGCAAATACTCGGTTATAAATCTTCCATTTCTTGATAGAGTTCCTCTAAATCCTGCTGTTGAGTTCGCCGAGAACGCCGCCGATATTTCTTGGTTTGTAACTTGGGTTCGTACTCAGTTTGTCCCTTTCCTTTTGTTTTTGCCTTGAGAGTTGACTCTGGATCAGCTTGTTGGTTCAACCGTTCTTGACGTGCGATCGCTTCGGCTAAGAACCCCAGATAATGATCATAGCGTTCCCAGTCTCCCTGTACCGCACAGTTAGGTTCATCGCGATGTAAGCAATCACTAAATTGACAACTGGCTAAGGCTAACCGTTGTCGCGCTTCGGGAAAATAATGAATTAAATCAGTGGGCGTACAATCCAAGTCAGGCTGATTAAATCCCGGCGTATCTGCCAATAAACCCCCTTGGGGTAACTCAAATAATTCCACATGGCGGGTGGTGTGGCGTCCCCGTCCTAATTTTCCGGTTACTTCTCCCACGCGCAGGTTAACGTCAGGGGCAAGTTGGTTAATTAAACTGGATTTTCCGACTCCAGACAATCCAGCTAAGACGGTAATTTTCTGGTTTAAGCGATCGCGGAGTTCGGCTAAACCGATATTATTGTAAACGCTGATAAATAGGGGTTGGTATCCCCAGGCGTTCAAACGCTGTTGCCACTGCTGTTGGGCTTCTGGGGTGACTAAATCACTTTTATTGAGACACAAACATACCCGGAAACCCGTCGATTCTGCCTTGACTAAAAAGCGACTCAGTTGATAGGCATCCAAGTTAGGTTCTGCTAAAGCAAAAACTAAGAGAATTTGTTCAGCATTGGCAACAGGAGGACGATCCAGTTGAGTAATCCTAGGAAGAACTTCTGCGATCGCACCTCGATTTCCTGTCCAGTCGGGTTCCTCGATGACCACGCGATCGCCCACCATCACCCGTTGACCAATTTTTTTCAATCGGGAACGACGGGTACATAATAGTGTAGAGACGTAGCATGCTACGTCTTCTTGATCACAATTAGACTCTAATCGAACCTGATAGAAATTCGCCTGAACTGCTAGAACTGTCCCCAATAAGGGGGCAGATAATTCATACGGTGGGATATCGACTACTTCGCTCATGCAGAAGCTTGCGGACGCCGTACTCTTAGGGCAAAGTAGTCTGTGTGATCTTCGAGTGCCTCAATCGGATACCCTGCCATCGTCAGACTATCGGGAACCTGTTCAATGGGTTCCCCTGGATCAAGCCAGACTTCTAATAAAGAACCGGGCGTCATTTGTTCTAGACGTAGCTTAGTCCGCACAAAGTTAATCGGACAAGGTGTTCCTCGCAAATCCAGTTGAGCATCAGGTGTCTGATTAATTGTCGATCCCGTGGGCTTACTCATCCGCGAAACAGTCCTCCCAAAAAGTCTTCTAGCCCTCCTTTACCCGTGCGATCGCCTTTAATTTTTGCCAGCTTCTCCAGCAACTCCCGTTCCTCCGCTGTGATTCGGCTGGGAATATCAATTTGAATCGTAATCAAATGATCACCCCGACTCACCGGATTCCCTAATTTTGGCACCCCATTATTTTCCAACGTTAATACCGTATTCGGTTGGGTTCCGGGGGGAATCTTCAACTCCACCGGACCATCAACAGTATTAACCTGGAGGCGACAGCCCAAAATAGCTTGTAAATAGCTAATTTTCAGATCCGACAGAACATTAATTCCATCCCGCTGAAATTCCGCATCTTCCTCAACAAAGAGGTAGACATATAAATCGCCTGGAGGACCCCCGCGTAATCCAGCATCTCCTTCTTTAGACACCCGTAGCCGAGTGCCATTATCCACACCGGGCGGAATCGTAATTTTTAGCTTTTTGGTTTCTTGTTTGCGACCTGCTCCCCCACAGGTTTCACACTTATCTTCAATCACCTGTCCTTCGCCGTTACAGGTTGGACAGACTGACACTTGCGTGAAACTGCCAAAGGGGGTACGAGTAGCGCGACGCACTTGTCCTGAGCCGCTACAGGTCGAACAGGTACGGGGTCGAGTTCCCGGTTTAGCCCCCGTACCGTTACAGGTATTACAGTTTTCCAGGTGAGGAATGCGAATTTCCTTTTCCCCACCGAATACAGCTTCCCGAAATTCTAGCTTCAAGTCTAGGCGTAGGTCATCCCCTCGCGTCGGTCCACCACGCCGACGTCCCGTTTGCTGACCCATACCACCAGCAAAACCGCTGAAGAAGCTTTCAAAAATATCAGCAAAACCCATATCCCCAAAATCGGCATAGCCGGCTCCAGCACCAGCACCTGAGGATACACCCGCTTCGCCAAAGCGGTCGTATCGTGCCTTCATTTCGGGTTCGGAAAGGATTTCGTAAGCTCGATTAATTTCTTTAAATCGCTCTTCCGCTCCTTGTTCCTTGTTAACGTCGGGATGGTACTTTCGGGCAAGGCGACGGTAAGCCCGCTTTATTTCTTCTTTGTCAGCGTCGCGAGAGACGCCGAGAGTCTCATAGTAGTCAGGCATAGAGCAATGCGGGAGGGTTGGATTACGTTATGGAGGTGGGTTAATCGGGATAGTTTGTACAGAGAATCGGCTTTATCGCCACCGAGGGCTGATATCCGGATCACCTGCATGTCTATCCATTTTGGATAAAAAACCAGCGAATTACTACTTACATTTAGGTAGGCATTGCCTTAGTCAACTGTTTCATAGTCAGTATTATTTACGGTTTCATCATCAAAGTTCAGAATTAACTCTTCTTCTTCGGGTTCCGACTCAGAAGGTTCACTCACTTCTACAGGTGAGGCAAGTTCCTCCTCGCTTTCGCTAATCTCATCGGGTTCCAAATCGGGCGCACTCTCTTGGTAGACGGCTGCACCAATGGTAAACAGGGTTTGTTGGAAATCTTCCAGTTGCTGTTTAACGTCCTCCACTGCAATCGAGGGGTTTTTGAGTGCAGCTTGTAGCTGTTGCTTTTTCTTCTCTCCCTGCGCCTTCAAGTCCTCGCGTACCAAATCGGCATTGTCTTTTAGGGTCGATTCGTAACTGTAGAAGAGGCTTTCGGCTTGATTTTTCAGTTCCACCAGTTGCATCCGACGGCGGTCTTCTTCGGCAAATTGCTCGGCTTCTTGGCGCATCCGTTCCACTTCACCAGTATTTAATCCACCAGTGTTGGTAATCCGGATGCTTTGCTCTCGTCCTGTGCCTTTATCCGCCGCTGAGACGTTCAGAATTCCATTAACATCAATATCAAAGGATACCTCAATTTGAGGCACACCCCTGGGAGCCGGAGGAATGCCTGCCAGTAGAAACTTACCCAGGCTCTTGTTATCACGAGCCATCGCTCGTTCACCCTGGAGGACGTGAATTTCCACAGAAGTTTGTCCGTCCGTCGCCGTGGAAAAGATTTGCGATTTACTGGTGGGGATCGTGGTGTTACGCTCGATAATTTTGGTGAAAACTTCGCCTAAGGTTTCAATCCCCAGTGACAATGGAGTTACATCCAGTAGCAACAAGTCTTCAACTTCACCGCCCAAGACACCCCCTTGAATGGCTGCACCTAGGGCAACCGCTTCATCGGGGTTGACCGATTTATCGGGTTGGCGACCGCCGAAAAACTTACTAATCGCTTTCTGGACGGCGGGGATGCGAGTCGAACCCCCGACCAGCAGAATCCGGTCAATATCATCAGGCTTAAGTTCGCAATCTTTGAGCGACTGTTTTACGGGTTCAACTGTGCCTTTGATTAAGTCACTCGCCAGTTCTTCAAACTTCGCTCGCGACAATTCCATCTCTAGATGTTTAGGACCTGTTTCATCTGCGGTAATAAACGGCAGGTTGATCGAGGTGTTCAACATGCTAGAGAGTTCAATTTTTGCCTTTTCTGCGGCTTCTCGCAAACGCTGTAGCGCCATTTTATCTGCGCCGATGTCGATGCCTTCTTGTTCCTTGAACTCCTGAATCATCCAGCGCACGATTACGTTATCGAAGTCATCTCCCCCTAAATGGTTGTTGCCAGACGTGGCTTTGACTTCAAATACGCCGTCGCCCAGTTGCATCACCGAGACATCAAACGTACCGCCGCCTAAGTCAAAGACGAGAACTTGGTGTTCTTCGTCTTGCTTGTCCAGCCCATACGCCAATGCTGCGGCGGTTGGTTCGTTGATGATCCGCAGCACTTCTAAACCGGCGATGGTGCCGGAATCTTTGGTCGCTTGCCGTTGAGCATCGGTAAAATAGGCAGGGACTGTAATCACCGCTTGTTCTACGGGTTCACCGAGAAAGTTTTCGGCATCCGCTTTCAGCTTTTGCAGGATCATGGCAGAGATTTCCTGCGGGGTATATTGATGGGAGCGGATCTGGACATCAACCGTATCGTCGCGACCCTTAACACAGTTATAGGGAACTCGCGATCGCTCCTCTACCGTGTCCTCCCATCGACGACCAATAAACCGTTTAATACTATGGACAGTATTTTCTGCATTGGGAACTGCCTGACGCTTCGCTAGTTGACCAACCAAGCGCTCATTCGATTTACCAAATCCCACAATACTCGGTGTGGTTCGTCCGCCTTCCGTACTGGAAATGACGAGGGGCTTACCTCCTTCGAGGACAGCCACGCAACTATTTGTTGTGCCCAGGTCGATGCCAATGACTTTTCCCATAGCGCTTCGGCCTATCTGATCGGTAAGGTTTTCTTTTTAAGGTGATAATCTGTGGCTACAGAACTCACCTGACGTGCGCTCAACCGTTGTTTGGGGTTGATTGTTTTAGAGATGGACACCCAAGGGGGGAGTATCCCCGTGCCGCTTAACTTTCTGGTTCTGTCGAGGTGTCTTCCTCTGAGGTTACCACGGGCTCTGGAGCCGCAGCAACTTTAACCATGGCATGACGCAATACGCGATCGCCCAAGAAATAGCCACGCATCAGTTGTTCGATGACGATTCCTTCGTCATATTCCTCACTCGGCTGTCGCATCACTGCTTCATGGAAATTGGGATCAAACTCTGTTCCTTCCGGACGCATCGGCGAAACCCCAAGACGTTTGAAGGATTCCACCAGTTGTTTGTAGATCCCCTGATAACTCTTATGCACCGCCATCTCCCCATCATTTTGAGGTTTGATTTGCGATCGCGCCCGCTCAAAGTTATCGACCACGGATAATAACTCGCCCAGAGTATTACGCTTTACTTGATGGTCTAAATCTTCTTTTTCTTTAGCCGTCCGCTTGCGGAAGTTATCAAAATCGGCAGCCATCCGCATCGATTGGGTTTTAAAGGCTTCAAATTGCTGATTAACTTCCTCCAGTTGAGCTTTGAGGAGTTCATTTTCCTGCTGCAAGGTTTCGATAACCGCGACATCCTCCTGCTGACCGGGCAATCCGGCAGAGTCCGATTCCGCAGACTCACTCTCCACGCCTTGTCCTGCCGAAGTTTCTGCCGCTTCCGTTGTCACTTCAGCGGTTGCCGCTTCTGCCGTTGATGGTGACTCGACATCGGGTTGTGTGCCAACCTCCTCCTCAGAAGTTGCCTCATTTAAATCGGGGTTATCTGAATTCACTGCCTTCTGCTCATCTGTTTGTTGCAACGTAGTATTTGGTTGTTTGTCTTCGTCACTCATAATTCACTCGCACTAAAAACTCAATCAATCTCCTGCTCCTTCAAGGGATGGCAACATTTACCTTGCCCAGATTAACGGCAAGATTTTGGGTAGGCTAAAGTCCCAGGCATCAAGTCCGGATTGCTACCTCCTCAAATCCTAGTACATACTGGGGAAAATTGTCTGTTGTTAATGCGTCTATTGATTCAATCACAGCTAAACAGGAGTTCTCGCCGTAGAGACATAGCCTGTTACGTTGAGGATTTGGGGGCGGAGGCACTCTAGGAGTCCGAGGAAACGGTTAAGATAAAACTTGAGGCGGTATCCCCATCTATAATAAGGAATAGAGTATTCTATCAGGGTTATAGAGGACTAATTTTGAATTCAGTCAGAATTCTATCACATTTAGATTATCTGAAGACTTGCATTTCACCCTTGCCAGGATATTGGTAACTCCAGCATGTTGGCATCCAACCTTATTCACGCCTCAAAGTGTTTCCCAGCATGGGTACTCTGATCCAAACCCAGTGAGCAGGGAGCCATTCTGAGAGCCGTCAAGCCCTTTTATTCAAATTGGCGGCAAGGCAATGGGGTTACCGTTGTCGCTTCCTCCAGTACGACAAACGCTAAAACTTTTAGGAATTCTGTAATCAAGGAGATAGTCTCACCCACTATGACTCAATCCCCATCATCATCAGCAAGACGTGCCCTTGTTGTCAAAAACGATTTTTCGCCCTTTGGAAATAAACTCGTTCAATCGGGTTATGTTGATGACTCTCAAATGCGGCAGGCATTGGCGGAAAGCCGTAAGTCAGGACGACCTCTGACCGATGTCGTTGAATCAATTACCGGGCATCAGTTGCCACCCGACTTAGTGCGCCAGTACAAGAAACAGCAACTGTTTGAACTCAAAATACTTTACGGTGTTGAATCTCTTGATCCGGAACTTGGTGATATTTCTGGTCACCAAGTCAAGGAACTCATCGAAAGCCTAATTCCCATTGATATCTGTAGTCGCTATCGCTTAGTGCCTTTATCCAGGAATGACACACAGCCGCCATCGGTTCTGGTGGCAATGGTTGACCCGGATAATCTCGATGCCCAAGATGATCTAAACCGGATTCTGCGCCCTCAAGGCGTTGGGCTACGACGGATGGTGATTACCCAGGAAGACTATCAGCATCTGATTAATCAATATCGGGATCACAAACTGGCACAGGAGAAGGAACAGGAAGCTGCCAAGCAGACAAACATCAGTCAGGATCTTGATAATTTAACCCTGTCTGATGCACCAGAGGAAACGACGGAAGAAGACATATCGAAAGTCGCGGGTGATGCCGGTGGTGCCCCGGTAATTAACTTGGTGAATAAAATCCTCGCCAAAGCCCTACAAGAAGACGTTTCTGACATTCACATCGAACCCCAAGAAGAATACTTGCGGGTTCGCTTCCGCAAAGACGGCGTACTGCGGCAAGCCTTCGAGCCCTTACCTAAAACAATCAAAAATGCCGTTGCTGCTCGCTTCAAAATTATGTCAGATTTGGACATCGCTGAACGCCGATTACCCCAAGATGGCAGAATTCGCCGTATGTTCCAAGGGCGCAAGGTTGACTTCCGAGTCAGTACCCTACCCAGCCGTTATGGTGAGAAGATTGTCCTGCGGATTTTGGATAACTCTAGCACCCAACTCGGTTTGGATATTTTGATCACTGACCCAGAAAGCTTAGAAATGGTCAGGGAAATGACAGCACGACCCTTTGGGCTGATCTTGGTCACGGGTCCGACGGGTTCCGGGAAATCCACAACCCTCTATTCTATGCTGGCTGAGCGCAATGACCCAGGTGTCAATATCAGTACCGCAGAAGATCCGATTGAATATTCCTTACCTGGTATTACCCAGGTACAGGTACTGCGAGAAAAAAACATGGACTTTGCCTCGATTCTACGCTCATTTCTACGCCAAGACCCGGATGTAATTCTGGTGGGTGAGACGCGAGATAAGGAAACGGCAAAAACCGCGATTGAAGCGGCGCTCACTGGACACTTAGTCTTAACCACGCTCCATACCAACGACGCGGCTGGCGCTATCCCCCGCCTGGATGAAATGGGAGTCGAACCATTCATGGTGTCGGGTGCGCTTCTGGGAGTTTTAGCCCAGCGCCTGATGCGGAAGGTTTGTACTGAATGTCGCACACCTTACCAACCTACTGCTGCTGAACTGGCTCGATTTGGTTTAGCCGCTTCCAGCGAAGGGGAAGTCACCTTCTATAAAGCCAATACCCTACAACCCGAAGAGATTACCGACGCTCGCTCCAAAGGAACACTCTGTCAAAAATGTAATGGGGTCGGGTATAAAGGACGAGTGGGCGTTTATGAAGTCATGCGGAACACCGAACGACTGCAACTCCTAATCAATGAAGGAGCGCCTACTGAACGGATCAAAGAAGCAGCAGTTGAAGAAGGGATGAAAACCCTATTATCCTACAGTTTAAACCTGGTGCAGGATGGTCATACAACATTGGAAGAAGTTGAACGAGTCACGTTTACTGATTCCGGTCTTGAGGCAGAAATGAAAGCCAAACGTAAGCAATCCCTCTCCTGTAGCACTTGCGGCGCTGGGTTAGAACAGGAGTGGTTAGACTGTCCGTACTGTATGACCCCACGTTTTTGAGACTAAAAGCTGGGACTATTCATCAATTGTTGTTGGCTTCAACCCCCAACAACAATTGATTAGGTAACGAACACTGACAATTAACAACTAATTCTTATTGGAGACAACGCCATGCCAATGGATTTAATGATTGAAGACTTGATGGAGCAGCTCGTTGAAATGGGTGGCTCAGATATGCATATTCAAGCTGGGGCACCGGTCTATTTCCGCATTAGTGGCAAACTCCAACCCTTTGGTGAAGATCCCCTGAATCCCCAAGAATGTCAGAAGCTGATTTTCAGTATGCTCAATAATAGCCAGCGCAAAGAATTAGAGCAGAACTGGGAATTGGATTGCTCTTATGGCGTTAAGGGATTGGCTCGCTTCCGGGTCAATGTTTATAAGGAGCGTGGCTACTACGCCGCTTGCTTGCGAGCGTTGTCCTCCAAGATTCCTAACTTTGATATGTTAGGTCTACCGGATATTGTGCGGGAAATGAGCGAACGTCCTCGGGGATTAGTACTGGTAACAGGACCCACGGGTTCAGGAAAAACCACCACACTGGCGGCAATGATTGATTTAATTAATCGCACCCGACCCGAACATATTCTCACCGTCGAAGACCCGGTGGAATACGTTTTTCCCAACATTAAAAGCTTAGTTCACCAACGTCAAAAAGGTGAAGATACCAAAAGCTTTGCGAATGCGCTCAAAGCCGCCTTACGGGAAGACCCGGATGTAATTCTAGTCGGCGAGATGCGGGACTTGGAAACCATTTCACTGGCGATTTCAGCCGCAGAAACAGGTCACTTGGTCATGGGAACCTTGCACACCAGTTCCGCCTCTCAAACCGTGAACCGGATGCTGGACGTGTTTCCTCCTGAACAACAAGCTCAAGTCCAAGCTCAACTATCCAACTCCTTGGTCGCCGTCTTCAGTCAAACCTTGGTTCCCAAGAAAAACCCGAAACCTGGTGAGTTTGGTCGGGCAATGGCACAGGAAATTATGATTGTCACCCCCGCTATCTCTAACTTGATCCGTGAAGGAAAAGTGTCCCAAATGTATTCCGCCATCCAAACCGGGATGAAAATGGGCATGATCACCATGGAACAGACATTGGCAAATTTAGTCAAACAAGGAACGATTTCCTTTGAAACAGCCGTGTCCAAGAGTTCTAAACCTGACGAATTGCAGCGTATTCTCGGCGGTGCTGCTGGAATGGCTGGTGCTGGTGCCAAAGGCGGCAAAGTTGGTGCTAAGACTCGTTAAGTTATCGGGGTTAGTTCTCTCGTGAACTGGAAAAAATATCACCGGACAACTAACCCTTTCCTTCAACCCTTTTTTCATTCAGACGCAAGCTATGCCTACCTTCATTGCTGAGGTTCGGGATTCCAAAGGAAATGCCAAAAAAGAGAAAGTTAAAGCTCTTTCTACGGATCAAGCCCGTGCCCACTTTCAAAATCAATATCCTAGTGTTGGCAGTATTCAGAAAGCGTTTAGCCTGGAAGACCTAAATTTAGACGCACTCCAGGAAAAAATGACGAGCGTCAGTGTCAAAGACCGAGCCGTTTTTTCCCGGCAATTTGCGGTAATGGTTAATGCTGGAGTCGCCATCGTGCGTTGTCTGGGTATCTTATCGGAACAATGTGACAATCCTAAGCTGAAAAAATCACTGACAGTAATCAGTAGTGAAGTTCAGCAGGGAACCAGTCTCTCAGATGCCATGCGTGAACATCCCGCCTGTTTCGACCAACTCTATGTCAGTATGGTGCAAGCAGGGGAGGTTGGGGGTGTCCTAGATGAAGTTCTCAACCGATTAGCCAAGCTGCTCGAAGATATGGCGCGGCTGCAAAACCAGATTAAGTCGGCAATGACTTATCCTCTGGTGGTTGGTGGCTTTGCTGTACTGGTGTTTTTGGGAATGACCATTTTTCTCATCCCTATCTTTGCCGGGATTTTTGAAGAAATCGGCGGAACATTACCAGCCCTGACTGCCTTTATGCTCTGGTTGAGTGGTGTTCTCAGAAGCTGGTACGCTCTGATTCCAGTTGGGGTGATCATCGTTACCACATTTGCCATCAAGCAGTACTACAAAACCCCACCCGGTCGCCTGCAAATCGATGCACTCCTATTGAAAGTACCTCTGTTTGGTGAACTGAATGAAAAATCATCAGTCGCCCGGTTTTGCCGCGTCTTCGGTACGTTAACTCGTTCGGGAGTTCCCATTCTTAATGCGTTAGATATTGTTCGGGATACCTCAGGAAACCAAGTGATTGCTAACGCGGTGGAAGCTACCAAGCAGGAAATTCAGCAAGGGGGTTTGATCAGTGTTGCCATGCAAAATGAGCAAGTTTTCCCCGGTCTAGCTATTCAGATGATTAGTGTTGGTGAAGAAACTGGGGAATTGGATTCGATGCTGATGAAGGTTGCCGATTTCTATGAAGATGAAGTTGAGCAAACGGTAAAAGCTTTGACCAGTATTTTAGAGCCTGTGATGATTATTGTCATCGGGGGAATGGTTGGTACAATTCTGGTCTCTATGTATCTGCCCATGTTTAAAGTGTTTGAAACCTTGGGTTAAATTTGGCAGCATTTCCCGGATATGGGGCGTCCATGCCTACAACCGTTTGATGGTAGAGGATTTGCCGTGTTGATTCAGCTAATCGTACAGCATGAGGGAAAAAACTTATCCTTCACGTATTACTGAAACGCCGATAAGGAAAGCATTTTGAATGCGTGAATTCCCAGGGAACGGTACTAACAACCTGAGCAACCTCTACTGATTCTCCACTACGGTTCATGAATAGTATTTAAACTAGTCCATAAGACGTTAGTAAATCGCCACTTATTTAAAAATGCCAGTTAAATCCTCTAATTACGAAACAAGTTTAGCCGAATATAGCCACCATGAGGGGGCGTTGGCGCTTCTGAAGCAATATCGACCTTACTTGGAAATGATTCCGAGTATGCGCCGCCCCTCAGAAAGTGTGATCACGATTCCTCTACCGATTGTGCGCCTACGCCATCTCCAATCATCAACAGGACATTCTAATCTAAACAGCTTGAATGGAACGGTTGGCTTACCTTGTGATGTTGCCATGTTGATGTGTGACCCGGAATGGAAAATAAAAATGGGGGTGGAAATTATCATTTTCATTCATCGCCCTCATGAAGATTTTTCAGATTTATTGAGTCGCTGGCGTCAGACGCAAGTGTTGCTTGATAAAGATTATGAGTGGTTGATGCCTCCTCGCCATCAACATGTTCTCAGTGAAGGCGTTGACCGGATTTATCCCTTATTTGTAATCTTCCCGGAAACACCCCAACGGATTCAACAGGGGTTATCGGGTGCTTGTTTACCGTTTGTCATGCAAAGTCCAGATTATGTGACGGAAGAGGAAAAATCAGAAAGCTTCTCTACTGAACGTCCACCTGCTTAGGGATGTAGAGACGTAGCATGCTACGTCTCTACATTCGGTCTTCCCCAATCCCCAATCGCCATAGACTATCGAACAAAATGCGGCATCACTTCAGCCGCCGTCAATAGCCCGTAAAGACCTCGTTGATGTAGTGATATCCCGGTCTTCAGGTAGCCAAAGGCTGGACCACAGACATTAGCCGCCATACTGGTTTCATCACCAAGGGTAAAGGTATGGGTTGAGGTTTTCCCCTCAAAGGTGCGTCCGGTTATTTGAACATTTGTGCTTAAGGGTTTTTTGGGATTACGGGTATCAACAACGCCGCCGACAGTGACGCGATCGCGCGAACATATCCCAGCTAATTCCAACATGATATCATCGGCATGTTCCATATTCTCTAAGGTGAGAATACCATTGGTTTGATCCAGAAGCGCTTCCACATCCGCATCACTCATCTGACGTGCCTGTTCCACATCGTAGCCCGGAAGATGGGCAATATCTTCTCGAATCGTGGCGCGATAGGCTTCCCAATTGGCAATACCGACACCAAAGGTAATTTTAACGCTGTGTATTTCAGCATAGCTTTGAGCCGCGATCGCAGCCGCAGCCGTTAACAGTCCTGGTGTAGCACCACATCCCGCCATGTAGGTGATTCCCGCCTCTTGGAGTTCGTCTTTCATGGCGAGTAACTGTTCTACCGCACTGGTGCGCTTCAGGGCGTCTACCAGTACTCCACGCCACCCCGATTGGATAAACTGACGGGCAACCGATGCCATAAACGTATTCGGCAAATTGGGTAGGGCGAGGAAATAGCCATCTACTGCTGCGTTTTCGATTAAGTCGGCAATCGTGTTGTGGCTGAGAGTGCCGGAGGGTTCGAGATACCCCAGTGACCCTTGATTATGATACATTGCGATCGCGCGATCGCAATCTAATCCAGTCCCATTATATGCCCAGCCTTGTTTATCAGCAGCAGCAACCCAAATCATTTCCTGTTTACCAGCCAGCACTCTAGCCGCCGCTTGTCCTAATCCGCCAAAGCCTAAAATCCCGACTCGAATGGGTTTGTTTATGGTATGGTCTATCAAATTCATCAGTTGCATCTCACTCAACAACCTTCCATTATCTCCCCCATCTTCCCCATCTATGAAATAGGGTTTGGAGACCAAACCCCTACAACTCCCATCTTCCCCATCTCCTGATAACTGGTAACTG
>Ga0207419_1001969_pt1 | contig 14208 bp, 12 predicted proteins | sample ElkSloMetagenome_4_FD_184723 | JGI IMG/M metagenome (GOLD analysis project Ga0207419, IMG submission 184723) | Hot spring microbial communities from Elkhorn Slough, Monterey Bay, USA - MD2A (version 2) | ecosystem: Environmental > Aquatic > Marine > Intertidal zone > Estuary: Microbial mat ...
CGAGCCACATGTTCCGGAACAAGCATGTCTCATTCCACCCTGCCGGAGGCGCATCGGGCCATGTGTCCAGGCAGCCGCCTGGTTTGAAACCGACCGCGTAAGTCGTGTAAGATAGGACTATCAATTGCCCGCGATCAGACCCATTGCAAGTCAAGAATTGTTACACGGAACTGAGAGCATGAGTGCATCCGATATTACCGTTCGCGCGGTTGGCGATGTCGCCGGCAGCCGCATGATCCAGGAAGTGGAGCGGCGCACCTGGGGTGCGGAGGAGACGGATATCCTGCCGACGCATATCCTGGTCACGCTGGCGAAGAACGGTGGCCTGGTGCTGGGGGCCTTCGCGCCCGCCGGTCCTGCCGCAACCGGCGGGATGGTTGGCTTTGTAGTCGGCTGGCTGGGCACAACCCCGGCCACCACCACCGCGCCACCCCGGATCAAGCATTGCAGCCATATTGCCGGGGTCTTGCCGGAGTGGCAGGGGCGCGGCATCGGGCGGCAACTCAAACTGGCGCAACGGCAGGCTGTGCTTGACCAGGGCATAACCGAGCATGTCACCTGGACCTATGACCCGCTGTACCACACCAACGGCGCATTCAACCTGCACTGCCTGGGCGCGGTCAGCACCACCTATATTCGCAACATCTATGGCGAGATGACCGACGCACTCAACGCCGGAGTGCCCACCGACCGCTGCCAGGTTGACTGGTACCTGCGCAGTCCGCGGGTCTGCAATGCGGTGGCGGACGCACCGATTGCATGCATTTGGGATTTCTCCGCAATGGAGATTGTAGCGCCCCCGCCCACACCGGCAGCGCTACAGTTTGACGGTCGTCCGGTGGCGCTGCCCCTCCCGGAGGATATCGCCACGCTGCGCCGGCAGCAGCGCGAACGCCTGCTGGAGTGGCGGCTGTTCCTGCGCGCCGCCCTGGAGCAGGCCTTTGCCGCCGGTTACATGCTGGTGGACTGCGTAGAACTACCGGGGCGCGGCCGGCACTACATTGTCGAACCGCGTAACGCATGTAAATGACACGACGTACGCGGTTACAAACCTGAAAGGAAATTTCGCCTCCGGCCGGGCGGAAGATTCCAGATCTTTTTCACAAAAAAATTCACGTTGTGAATTTTTTTGTGAAAAAGAAAATAAAGTACCATGCTGCCGCAGGCGAATCGGGCTGCCATCGGGTGAAACGCCCGGTTTGATGAACCACTGCGTAACTCCTGTAAATTACACGAGTTACGCGGTGGACGTTTGGACCACGAACACCACGACATGAGCGAAAACCGCGAAACGGCCAATGCCGGCATGCGGCAGGCGATCGCGGGTTTTGACGGGGGATAGCGCCTCCGGCAGGGCGGAAGAGGACATTATTTTTGACAAAAATGTTGCACTGCGTGCAACATTTTTGTCAAAAAGATAAAAAGTGTACCATGCTGCCGCAGGCGAATCGGGCTTTCATCGGATGAAACGTCCCGCCTGGACACGCACCGCGTAAGTCGTGTAAATTAAGGAAAAAACATGAACGATCAGGATGAGCAGTTTGCTTCCGGGATACGCTTTCGCATGACCGAGCCGGCGCAGGATGCCGCCGAGGTGCAGGCCCGCCACGCGGCCAATCGACAGGGCTGGAACGAGGGCGCAGCGCACTACACTGCCCAGGTTGAGGAGACCATCGCCTTCCTGCGCGCGGGTGGCAGCAACCTGCATCCCGTCGAGCGGGAGAATCTGGCACGGTATGGCGACCTGCGCGCCTGGTGTCACACTGCCATTCATCTGCAGTGCGCCTCGGGGCGCGATACGCTCTCGCTCTGGAACGAGGGCGTGACCCAGGTGATCGGCGTCGATATCGCGGATGTGCATATCGCCAACGCCGATCAGATCAGCGCCACCCTGGGCATTCCTGCGCGCTGGTATCGCTGCGATCTGCTGGAAACGCCCCACGAACTGGACGGCACCGCCGATCTGGTTTACACCGGACGCGGCGCGTTATGCTGGCTGCATGATCTGGACGGCTGGGCGGCGGTGATCTATCGGCTGCTCAAGCCGGGCGGGATTGCGCATATCTTTGATGACCATCCGATCACCTGGCTGTTCGACCCGGACGCAACAACGCTGACGCCTTCGGGACTGAACTATTTTTCGCACAGCGAGTCCTCGCAGGGCTGGCCGGAAACCTACATCGGCGATATGGGGAAAACGGTTGAGCAGCATGCCACCAAGTTTGAGCGCCTCTGGCCGCTGTCGGCGATCATGCAGGCGCTCCGCAACGCCGGGCTGACGCTTGAGTTCTTTGGGGAACATACTGAGCCCTACTGGGATTCTTTTCCGAACTTGCAGCCCGAACTGCGGGAGCATATTCCGATGACCTTCTCGCTGGTGGTTCGCCGCCCCCCGGAGCACCCATAGACGACGGCGGGAATGGCGATCTGTCTGATGAAAGAGTTAGCACATGCGTATTGAACGTGTCGAACTGCGGCAGATCCGGCTGCCCTACGTAACGCCCTTCGAGACCAGCGGCTGGCGCGAAGAGAGCAGCCACTCGATCATTGTACGGCTCGATGCCGAAGGGGCCACCGGCTGGGGCGAGTCGCCGCTGATGTCCGGTCCCTGGTACAGCGAGGAGACCTACGCCACCGCCTGGGTGATCCTGCGCGAGGTGCTGGTACCGCTGCTGCTGCGGGCCGACCTGCAAGAGCCGGAAGATATTGACCGGCTGTTTACCGCGGTGCGGGGCAACCGCTTCGCCCGCTCCGGGATTGAGTTTGCCGGCTGGGATCTGTTTGGGCGGATACGCGGTCAGAGCCTGGCGCAGATGCTCGGCGGAACGCGGGAGCGCGTGCCGGTCGGGGTCAGCGTTGGCGTTCAGCCCGATATTGCCACGCTGCTGCGCGTGGTACAGGACTACATCAACGACGGCTATCAACGGGTGAAGCTGAAGATCAAACCCGGCTGGGATATTGAACCGACCCGCGCCGTCCGCAGCACCTGGCCGGATCTGCTGCTCCAGGTAGATGCCAACAGCGTCTACACCCTGGAGCATGCCGACCATCTGGCGCAACTGGACCCGTTCGACCTCCTGTTGATCGAGCAACCCCTGGCCCACGACGATATTATCGATCACGCGCAGTTGCAGCGCCACCTGCGCACGCCGATCTGCCTGGACGAGAGTATTGTCTCGCCCGCGCATGCGCGCCGGGCCATCGAACTGCGGGCCTGCGGCGTAATCAATATCAAGCCGAGTCGCGTAGGTGGGCTGGCGGCTGCGCGGCAGATCCACGCCATGGCCCAGGCGGCGAGCCTGCCGGTCTGGTGCGGAGGCATGCTGGAGAGCGGCATTGGTCGGGCAACCAATGTGGCGCTGGCGAGTCTGCCCGGCTTTACGCTACCCGGCGATATCAGCGCCAGCCGGCGCTACTTCCGGCGCGATATTGTGACAACTCCCTTTGACCTCAACCCGGATAGCACACTGACGGTGCCTGCCGGTCCCGGTAATGGCATAACTGTGGACGAAGCCTATCTGGAGGAGGTGACGGTTGAACGGTGGGAATTGCGCACGGGAGGCTGAGACTCTACGAATCATAACGCGGAGGCATGTAGTAACATTCCTGTCGGATATACAATTATGACAAGTTTTCCACGTTTTCCACAGGTTATCCACATTTTTCCCAGAGGAGGGCACATGCTGCGCCGGAACCCATGGATGCGTTTCCGCTATGCCCAACTCTTTTGCCATACGCTATATGACCAGCCGCGCCACACCGGGATCGGTGCAACATGCGATGCTACCGCGCACACCGACGGCCTGAATCCTCCGCTGTTCATACACTCTTAACTTTTGCATAAAGGAACATTTATGTAAATTTGGCACGATAGACTGCGCGTCGGCCCCGAACATCATATGAGCAGCCTCGCCCCGGCGGATGCGGGCATTGTCGCCACGGGCGCGCTGATTGTTGGCTTTGCCCTGATTGCCCGGCTTGCTCTGCTGCCCGTGATCGAGACGCTGCCGGCGCAGTTGCACGCCGTAACCTGAGCTACCGGAACATGACCCAGGGCAGCTACTGCCCTGTGTCATCGGGAAAAACGCCTCCTCCCCCACAGTGAACCGGCCCGCTGCTGCGCCGGAGCCAACCCATGCTACAATCCCACTGCCACTTTTATTCAGTAGCGTAACTTGCAACCTATTTTAAACGTTTGATAAGTAGAAGTCTTTTTTCAATCACACGACGTACGCGGTGCAGACTGTTCCGATCGCGTGCCGGAACCGGAAGCCGGTTTCGCCCGCGGCAGCATGGAATCTTTCGCCCTGTCGGAGGCGCAATGCGCTGCCGAGCCAGTGACTGCGTAACGCGTGTCAATCATTGCGGAGCACTCCAACTGCTCCAAGCGGACGCTTGCATGATCGGCAGTGTCCGCTGCGGCCGCATGCCGGCCAGACAACCCGAAGTGAGGAGGAACGGTCTATGCGGACACGCCTGGATTTTCATATGTTGATATCCTGCCTGGTGCTGTTTATCGTCGCACTGCTGCCGACAATTTCCCATACGCAGCCTGCGGCCGAGGTCTGTTTCAATGAGACCGGCTACTGCATCAGTGGACGCTTTCGTAGCTACTGGGAGCAGAATGGCGGTCTCCCGGTCTTTGGCTATCCCATCTCGCCGGCGACTGAGGAGACTAACCCGTTGACGGGCGAGCGCCGCCTGACACAATGGTTTGAGCGCACCCGCTTTGAACTCCACCCGGAGAACGCGCCTCCGTACGATGTCCTGCTTGGGCGGATTGGCGCGGACCTGCTCAAGGAGCGCGGACGGGACTGGTGGACCTTCCCGCCGGGCACGCCCCGCGACGGATGTCTCTACTTTGAGGCAACCACCCACACGCTATGTGAGCCATTCCTGACCTTCTGGCAACTGCATGGCCTGGAGCTTGACGGCTTCCCCGGCAAAACCTACGAGGAAAGCCTGGCCCTGATGGGCGCGCCGATCAGCGAGCCGCGTTGGGAACTCCACGGCGGACTGAATGCCAATGTTCGCCTGACCCAGTGGTTCGAGCGTGCCCGCTTTGAGTGGAATGTTGAACAGTCTGAAATGCTGCTGGGACTGTTAGGGGCCGAACTCTATGCACTGCGCACGCCGATTGCGCCACCACCCGCGCCAACAGCGGTACCGCAACCCACCGCCGGCACGCCGCCACCCGGCACGCCGCCGACTGCGGGCAGAACTGCCACACCGACTGACGCGGACGACGAGCCGGACGACGAGCCGGATGCAACCCGAACACCCACACGTACCGTGGAAGCCGATGACGACGATGATGCAACCCGAACACCCACGGCGACACGAACACGAACAGCTACACCTGAAACCGACGAGACAACGACGCCGACAAACACAGCCACACCATCACCATCACCAACGCTCCCAGCGGCTTCGTTCGACAATTGCCGGGATGACCCGAACAAAGCCCGGGCGGCCAACTTCCCTGTAGATATTGTTCGGGTGGACAAGGATGGCGACGGTGAAGATGAAGTGGTCCGCCTGCGCAATGTGAGCGAGGAGACGGTTGATCTGGATGACTGGATCATGTGTAGTATCACTGGAACCCAGGAACACACCGGTATTGAGGGCGAGCTAGAACCTGACGAAACGCGCGATTTTTCGTACACTGGTTCCGGGGAGATCTGGGACGATGACAACGTTGATAACGGCGCACTCTATAACGAGGATGGACAACTGGTAAGTTACTGGTTTGATCCAGAGTAAGCGCTATCCAGGGATTTCGCAGGTGAAGGCGTTTGGTAGTAGGGACGCGCCTCTGCGCGTCCGCGCTGCCGCCGGCGAATCCGGCTTCCATCGGGTCAAACGTCCGGTTTGCATGCCCACTGCGGACGTCCTGGCATTGACACGAGTTACGCGGTGGGCGTTCAAATTAGACACATACGCTCACAACGACCGGATTCGCCGGCGGCAGCATGGTACTTTTTTCTTTTTCACAAGAATTTTGCACATAGTGCAAAATTCTTGTGAAAAAGAAAGGAATCTTCCGCCCTGCCGGAGGCGATATCTCCGTCCCGAAGCGGGACTGCATACGTCCTAGCATTGACAGGATGTACGCGGTGCCGCCTATTTCGGCCTTGTGCCGGCCCCAAAAGGCAACCTCGCCTGCGACAGCATGGGCGGTTCATCCGAACAAATGCCTGGTTTGTATGCCCACCGCGTACGTCCTGGCATTGACGCGCGCTATGTAGTCTCTCCCCCGGAAGTTGCTATCGCCTCCGGCAGGGCGGAAGCGAATCTGATGTTCATCGGGTGAAACGCCCGGTTTGAACAGATGAAAGCTCGTCTCGCCGGCGGCAGCATGGTACGTTTTCGATCTTTTTGGAAAAAAAGTGGCTCTCCGAGCCACTTTTTTTCCAAAAAGGATGTCCGATTCCACCCTGCCGGAGGCGAAATGTCCTTTCGAGTCAGTGACCGCATAACTCGTGTCATTGAGTGATTACATGATTGTCAGGAAAAACAGCCTCTTCTATTCATCGGTACCATCTATACTAAAAATGCCGGCAGGTATCTCGCCATGCCCTGCCGACCAGAAGGAGGGAGCGATGGATAGGATATCGCCCCCTTTACGGGTTATCCGACGGCATGTTGTGGTATGGGTGGATCACTCGGCACACTGCCGGCAATCTTGAGCAAAGGAGCTACAGCAATGATCCGCAGTATTGACCATATCGTAATCCTGGTCTATGACCTGGAACTGGCGATAGCCGACTATACCGACCTGGGCTTTACCGTCATTCCCGGTGGTGAGCATGCCGACGGCGCAACCCGCAACGCGCTGATCGTCTTCGCCGAGCCGGACCAGGCCGACAGCACTTACCTGGAGTTGATCGCCTTCAAGCGGGAAGCGCCCGATCATCGCTGGTGGCAGCATACCCGCAGCGGCGAGGGGCTGATTGACTTTGCAGTGCTGCCTGATGCCATCGCCGCCGATATCGCTACTGCGGGTGAGCGCGGCCTGGCGATTGAGGGGCCGATTCCCGGTGGACGCCGCCGCCCCGACGGGCAGGAGCTTGCCTGGCATATGGGCTTCCCGCCCACCCCCGACCTGCCCTTCCTCTGCGCCGACGTCACGCCACGCGAACTACGCGTGCCCGGCGGTGTAGAGACACAGCATGCCAATGCTGCCGTCGGCATCGCCGATCTTACCGTTGCCGTAACCGATCTGGCGGCAAGTGTGGCCCGCTACCGGGCGCTGCCCGGCATCACCCCGTTGCCGGAGGCCGCCGAGGTTGAACCGGGTGCGCGTTGTGCTGCCTTCTCCCTGGGCGCGAGTAGCATCACGCTGGCCGCGCCACCGGACAACCCCGACAGTTCCCTGCGCGCCCATCTGAATAAACGGGGCGATGGGCCCTACGCGCTGACGCTGCGCGTCAAATCAAGCGCGACGATACAGCCACCGGAGGAGACGCAGGTGCATGGCGTGCCGTTGCGGTTTGTGAAGTAACTCCGTAGGGATGGCACCCAATCTGCATAGAGTAGCCGGCAATGCTGAAGATGTATTCACTTATCTGAGGAAATCCTACTCTATGCTCCAAACACTCTTATTTGGCATGATTGCGTCGAGTGCGCTGGTGCTCGGCGGCATCCTTGGTTCCTACTGGCAGGCTCCCATGCGTATTACCGGGGTGATGCTGGCCTTTGCCAGCGGTTCACTGATCTCCGCGCTGGCATTTGAACTCTTTCCCGAAGCCGTTGCCTTTGGGGGCCTGGTGCGTTCCGGCACGGGGTTGATCCTTGGCGCGGCAGTGTTTGTCCTGGTCAACACAGCCCTGGACCGCTACTCGGCTCCTCAAAGCGGAGGCGAACAGGCCGATCAACGGGAAGTCGTCCGAGAAAGCAGCCGGGGCGTCGGATTGGCGCTCCTCGCCGCCGTAACGCTGGATGGGCTACCTGAGAATCTGGCCCTGGGCGTCTCACTCACTGGGACAGGCAGCCTGACCCTGCTGGTTGCGATCTTTGCCTCGAACTTTCCCGAGGCGCTGGTCGGATCGATTGCCATGCGCCGGGATGGTCGCCGCCGCCGCTTTACAATCGGTATCTGGACATTGACTGCTATCGTTTTGACCATTATGGTTATCGTCGGGTGGCTGCTGGGGGAAATTGCGGAGAATATCTTATCATTTATGCTGGCATTTGCGGGTGGCGCGGTTCTGGCATCTCTGGCCGACACCCTGATGCCGGAGGCGTTTGAGCATGGTAAACCGCTGAACTCATTTGCAACCGCGGCCGGCTTCTTTATCTCCTTTGTGCTGGCCGGTACCGGCTCCTGATACCAGGTTGCATCAAACGAGCAATCAGCCGAAACAGGCGCAATGGGTGCAGGGCTGCACATGCCCGTTCATCACCGCTGCGTCCTCTATGGCCTCTGTGGCTATGATAACGAATCAGTGTGAGCCGGCGGCATTTGGCACATTGTCCACCTTGCGGTACCATGCCGGTGGCCGAAGAAACCGCTACCAGGGTTATCGGGAGGAGATAGATCATGGCTCAGGATCAGACATACTGCATTATGTTAACTACCGCCGGCAGCCAGGAGGAAGCCGATACACTGGCTGCCGGGCTGGTTGAGAACCGCCTCGCCGCATGCGTGCAGATCACCAGCATCACCAGCTACTACTTCTGGAATAATCAGGTCAACCACGACCCGGAACTGCTCCTGCTAATCAAAACCCGCAGCAGCCTCTACCCCCAGATCGAAGCATTTCTGACGCAGCAGCATAGCTACGACCTGCCCGAAATTGTGCAGGTGCCGATCCAGGGTGGTCTGCCCGGCTACCTGAGCTGGATCGCGAAGAATACCGGGGTAGCAGAGTAACCGGAACAGGGGGATCTATGCAACCAGAAGCGAGCATTATCGTCAATCCGGATGATACGGCCTGGGAAAGCTGGTCCGACCCGGCATTGCGCGCCCGAAGCGCGATCCGCTGGAAACTGCTGCTTACCCGGGACCGCACACCCACCAGCAGCATGACGCTGGGCCTGCTGGAGATCCCGCCCGGTGCCCACCTGCTGCGCCACCACCACGCCCTGCCGGAGAGTTACTACTTCCTGGAGGGCACCGGGACACTGGAGATTGATGGGCAACTCTCGCCAGTTGGCCCCGGTGCAACGATCTATATCGCGCCGAACGCCGGCCATCGCCTGGTCAACCCCGGCCCGACCACGCTACGCCTGCTGTTTATGTTTCCGGTGGATAGCTTTGACGAGGTGGTGTACCAGTTTGAGGAGTAGATCCGACACCAGCGATAATCTCCGGCATCCCATCCCCCGTCACATCCACCAGCGCCAGTTCACTCCACGTTCCCGGCGCACGCCACTCCTGCTGGAAACCCCAGCCGAACCAGCGCCAGATCGAAACTGCCTCCGCCGGATCGCCGGGAGCGCGGCCACCCTCCAGCACTACCAGTTCGTGCCATCCATCGCCATTTAGATCGGCAACCGCCAGATCTTGCATTGATACCGCAGTCGCCGAGCCGCCCCAGATGATGCGGTAGCGCCCGCCGCGCCAGCCCAGCAGAAACGGGTGTGAGCGTAAAACGCCAGCGGCATCCGGCTTCCAGAGCAGCAGCAGCAGTTCGATCCGCCCGTCGTCGTTCGGGTCGCCCACGGCCATCCGGGTGACGCGCCAGTTAGCCTCCTCGTTGCGCCAGACCAGCGGCGCATCTGCCGTTGCGCCGTCGCGCACCTCGACAATGCCGGCGCTGTCCAGCGTCACCCGCAGCGGTTGCCCATCGCCGCGCAGGTCAGCCTGTAACTGTTGGGACCGTACCGGCAGCGGCATATCGGGGGGCACTTCCACCGGATGCGCCGTTGTACCATCCCAATCCCACGCCTGGAGCGAGTCCAGACGTTCATCGCCGGCTGCCGGCTTGCCGTTCAACGCGGTGAGCGCCGCCTGTGCCGGCGTGCTGTGCAGCGGGAGCGGTTGCGGTTGCCCTCCAACAATCGCCACCGGCGCAACCTCCACCCGAGCCACGCCATCGGCATTGAGCAGCACCCGCAACACCGCGCCGGTGCTGGTCTCCGGGCGATCCCCCTGGTCAAAGATGAAATTGCCGAGCGAGTAGGCTACAAAGCCGGTATGTCCATCCACCTTGATCATTTCAACCGGCTGAAGCACATGCGGATGTGCCCCGATGACCAGATCGGCACCCGCCCCTACCAACTTGCGCGCCCAGGCGTACTGCCGCGCCGACGGCTGCGGCATGTATTCGTGCCCCCAGTGAACCAGTATCAGCACCAGGTCAGCCTGCTCGCGTGCTTGCCGCACCGCAGCGAGGGCGGCCGTATCAAGCCAGGCGCGGCCCCAGTCTGCTGCCTCATCGGGCCGGTCTTCCGGATCGGCAACATCGTTGAAGGCCAGCAGCGCAACCCGTAACCCGCCGGTGGTGGTGATCACCGGCGCGTGTGCCGTCGCCCCATCCGGCCCCACACCCAGCGGCAGTATCTGGTTCCGGGTCAGCGTCTGGACAGCATCCTGCAACCCGGGCACACCCAGATCCAGCGCATGGTTATTCGCCAGCGCCAGCGCATCAAAGCCGGCCATCCGGAGCGGTGCAGCAAAGGCCGTTGGTGCGGGCAGCCGGTAGGGACCGGGACGTAGCGGTGCATCCCGGTCAGTCAGCGGGCTCTCCAGGTTGCCGAGGGTCAGATCGCCATCCAGCAGCGGCTGCACCTGCGCAAAGGGATAGGCATACCCGCGCTGTTCCGCACTCCGGGCGACAAAGCGCCCCAGCATGATATCCCCCACCGCCCGCAGATCCAGTGCCGCACCACCCTGCCAACCCGGGCGCGTGTAGAGCGGGTACCACTGCCCAGCAACAACGGGAGATGTGGGAGACGGGGCAGCCCTGACCGGCGGCTGCGCCACCTGAGTACACCCGGCCAGAACAACAATGCAACCACACAAAAACATACGAAAAACATGCTTCATGTTTTGATCCAGGAAACAAAAAGAAGGGCTGAGAAGCAGGAAACACTATCCGCAGTTCGCAATCCTCATTCTTCAGTCCTTCAACATTGAAATTCAATCCTTCCATCGCTGGACCGGCGTTCCGACTTATGAAGTTTGCGTTCCTAATCCAGATATCGATCTTCAGGAGTCCCGGCTTCAGCCGGATCAGGCTTTTCCGGCAGCATGCCGCTGCCCCGGCAGGTAGCCACCGGCTAAAGCCGGGACTCCTGAATATTTTATATCCAGTAACGGCAGGGGCGTTACACTGGAAGCGTGACGTACAATGACAACGACGATGGTCTTTTCAGACAATTTCTCGGTTCTCAGTTCCTGGTTCTTAGTTCTCCGCTCTCCTACGGCTGTTCCCATGCCGGTGGATCGGGATTGAGCACAATCCGCGTTATCTGCCAGTTCTGGTCGGACTGCCGCTCCAGGGTGTAGGTGACAACGGTTTCATATGGCGGACGCACACCAACGACCGGCGGTTCAGGCTGAAAGTAATCCCCCTGGTAGAGCGTATCCGTCCAGCGCTCGCGCACGGCGACGGTCGCATGGTTAGCATCCTGAAAATCAAACGAGAGAAAGTGCAGGTTGAGTTGCTGCGCACCGACAAACTGGTTTTGCGCCTGAAGCTGGTTAATATAGGCGCGCGTATCCTCCAGTTCGGCCCCGCTCAGATACGCCTCAACATAGCTAACATCGCGGTACCAGAACGCCTCGGCCAGGTTCTTGTTGAATGTCCGGATCGTCTCGGCCAGCGTCTGCTCCATCCGCTCGGCAACCATGAAGCTGCCAGTCCAGTCGGCCAGGGGTGGCGCGTCCCCGGCGGCCAGCATCTCGCGCCAGGCTTCATCGGTCAGCCGGTTGCTCAGCGGCTGGACAAACTCGTAGTGAGCAAAGACACCACCTCTGGTCAACACCAGGCGGCCCTCAATTGGCGCAACAACATAGATATCGAAGACCCGCCCGACTCCATTCTCCAGCACCCGTCCGCCGTTCGGATCGGTTGCAATATCGGCGATCACGGCGGCCTCGTCTACCGTGCCGCCATCTTCATCGGCAGCCGCGAAGGTCAATCCTTCCAGTTCCCGCCCATAGAAGCGGATCAAGTCATACTCCTCCTCGGTCAGCGGCTCGCCGCGCAACTCCTTTTCGGCCAGTGTCTGAAGCCGGCGGGCAATATCGACCATCTGCGCCAGCGCACGCTCGTCCGGCTCGCTCAACAACCCGCGACGCGCCAGCCCGTCAATGGTCATCTGCGCCAGCGCTGCCACCCGCGCATAGAGCTGCGGCACCGGCTCAACGTACCCCTTTGGCGGTGCCGGCACCGGCGCCGTGCCCGCGCCGCCCTCGGCATAGACCTGCTTGGCATAGAGGATGGTATCACGCTTTAGCTCCGTCCAGGAGCCCAGCGCCGTGGTCAGTTGCTTGTCCTGCCAGGCCACCGACTGCATAAACTGCGGGTAGCCGGCCTCAACCGGCGCAAGCAGCGGACGCAGGCTGTAGATCCAGGACCAGTAGAGGTTCTGCATCCAGATGTCCTCGTCATAGGCGGCAAATGTAGCGCGCAGTTCATCCATGTTTTGCTGGTAGTTAGGATACTCGGTCTCGCCCAGTTCCGCCAGATGCTGCAATGCCCGCTCGGAGCCGATGGCGGCAAAGAAGTCGAGCGACTTTGGCAGCATCCGTCTGGGAACCTCGTCCGCGATCAGTTTGCCGAAGACAAAGGCATCCGGCACAAAGCGCTGGCCCATCAAGCGCAGCCCCTGGGTTTCCGCTTCCACATCCGGTGCATCCGGATCGATAACCATGCCCAGAATCTGCGGTGGACGCAGTTCGTTTACCGCTGTGCGGAAGCGCGCGAAATTCGCATCGTCCAGCAACTCCTGCGCGGTAGTAACTTCGCCATAGGCGCTTTCCAACGCCAGGCTATACTCCTGCGGCGTCAGATCGTCGCTACGCCCGACGAAGAAGACCGTCGGCGCATAAATCCCCGACCAGACCACCTCGGCGGGTTCTCCACTGCCGGCCACAGTCGCCTGCTGAAAAGCCAGCGTCAGCAGAGCGGCCTGCTGCGTCTCGGTGACATCCGTGGCGCGGAAGGTCATACGCCCATGCCACATCATTGCCACAAAATAGCGCTCCAATTCCGCGCTTTTGGTGTAGTGGCCGCGCGGCACATACTGGCTCCAGTCTTCGCCGCGCGAGTAGGCCGGGAAAATCGCCGAAGGACCGATCTGATCGTGCGCCGCGATGCTGGCGAGATCCGGCTCGGCCATGTCGCGCAACCCCTCCGGGATAGGCCAGTTCGGGTTGATAATTTTCACCGCAACGGCGAAGTAAGCCGCGTTCCGGCGGGCAGCCTCGGCCCAGGGAGTACCGACCAGTTCTTCATACTGGGCTACCGAGGCCTCCAGCAGCGCCAGATCAAGCCGGGTCAGCATGGGAATAAAAAACTCGGTTTCGGCATGCCGCAACACCTTGTCGAAGAGGAGATGGTAGACATGCAGCAGCGAGTCGGAGGTGACAAAAGCCGGAATACCATCATAGCGGGCCCGTTCGTAGAGTTCATAAAACTCGCGCGTCTCGCCGGGACTGACCACAAACCCGTTCTGCGCAATACGTTCGCGCTGTTCAGGCGTCAGCAGGACTGTCAGCTCAACATTGCGCAGATCGGGCGCAATTGCGGGAGCCGCTACCTGAGCCGCATCCTGCACCGGTGATGGCTCGAAAACGGCAAAGGTATCCGCCGCCGAGCCGGTAAAGCTGGCCGGGATCATCACATTGATCGGCTCAATCGGGCCAATCGAGACAACTGGCGCGGGTGTGGCGGCCTGCCGCGGTGTCACGGTTGTCTGCGTGTCGCGGGTAGGTGTCAATCCGCGTGTTGTCGTGGGCGAAGCAGTGGGAACAACCGAGGTGGGTGGTTGGGGTGTGCAGGCGCTGATCAAGAACAGCAGCAGCAGCGGCAGCAGCAAAACGCGGTAGGTCATCGTGGTTCTCCTCTCTTCTCGAACATCCGTCCGTTCCGTAAAGCAAAACCGGGCGACAGGATGCAGTGGCCTCGCTCCACCTCACCTATCGCCCCGTCATCATTAGGGTTCATAAAAGAATAACTTCCCCCACCCCCTAACAACTCTGCTCAATGTTCACGTGGGTGAAGCGTGTAATTCCATTGAGGACAAACGTCATGA
>Ga0207419_1001970_pt1 | contig 14208 bp, 9 predicted proteins | sample ElkSloMetagenome_4_FD_184723 | JGI IMG/M metagenome (GOLD analysis project Ga0207419, IMG submission 184723) | Hot spring microbial communities from Elkhorn Slough, Monterey Bay, USA - MD2A (version 2) | ecosystem: Environmental > Aquatic > Marine > Intertidal zone > Estuary: Microbial mat ...
ACTGTTCACTCTCCAAGAACTATCTGCTCTCATTTGATTCCACACGGAAACGTTCTACAGAATTGAGTAGATCTCGTGCCACACCAACTAAGTTTTGTAAGGCACTGGATACCCGTTGGGCTTCCTGAGAGGTTTCTTGGGCAGTTAGTTCAACCGATTGCATGACTTGGGCAACAGCACGAGATGTTTCGGTTTGCTCCACCGTATCCGCTTTAATTGCCCGCACCAGCGCATCAATGCGATTGGACACTTGAATAATATCTTCCAATGCTTGTTTGGCTTGCTCTGCCCGTTTAGTCCCATCAATAACCTGCTGGGTGCCTTCTTCCATCGCCGTCATCACCGAACCCGTTTCGCTTTGAATCTGCATGACGATTTGCTCAATTTCTTTGAGTGCCTTGGCTGAACGATCTGCCAGTTGCCGCACTTCATCGGCAACGACGGCAAACCCTCGACCCGCCTCTCCAGCTCGAGCTGCCTCGATACTGGCATTGAGCGCTAACAGGTTGGTTCGGGATGCAATTGTGGAAATTACGGCGACAATCTTGGAAATTTCCTGGGAAGATTCAGCCAGTCGCTTGACTTTTCGCGTAGTTTCTGCTACAGTTTCCCGAATTTGCAAGATGCCTGCCACCGTATGCTCTACCGCGTGACCGCCTCTGTGGGCGACATCCGCAGCGGTGTGAGCAACTTCCTCGGCTTCCCGGGCGGCTTCAGCGACTCGTTGAATGGAGTCGGTCATCACCTGAACGGAGTTGAGGGTAACCGCTAGTTCCTCGGCTTGGCGCAAGGCGTCATTGGATAAACTGCCTGCAAATGCCGCACTTTCAGTCGAACCCTTGGTCACTTTACGGGCGGCATCTTTTACTTGTTGAACGATTTCCCGCAGATTTTGAATGGTGAGGTTAAAGGAGTCAGCCACCGCTCCCAAAACGTCGGCTGTTACTTCAGCTTGTACCGTTAAGTCCCCGCGTGCAGCTCCTTCAACATCATCTAGCAATCGAATTACCTGGCGTTGCAGGTCTTCTTTGGCTTGCTCTTGTTCTTCGGCTTTGCGGGTGGCTTCGCTGGTGGTGGTGAGGATTACTCGCGCCATCTGATTAAAACCTGAAGCCAGTTGACCCAGTTCTCCCTCGGAGTAAATGGGGACACTGACATTCAGATTCCCCTGAGCAACGGCATCAAACTGGGTTTGTAAATCCACTGTGACTTGTTGAATCTGGCGAGTGGTGATCCGACCCAAAAACAGGGTAACGCCAAAACTAGCTGCAAATGCTGCACCACTGGCTAAAGCATGGGCAAATTTGAGATTCGCGATCGCGGGTTGAGCTTGCCCTTGGGGTACTGAACTTCGCGCAGCAATACTTTGTGCCGAAAAACTGACTAAGGCAACGACAAAAGCGGAGGCAATCCCAGCCGCAAACGCCATAATCCACTGTTTATGATGGAGGGAAGCATTTTCAAAGGGAGCCAGCCACCCTTGATCAACATTAACGACAGCTTCATGTCCCCCCTCTTTGGCTTGACTAAAAACTGGGAGTTGTTCAGTTGAGCTACCAATACTGAAAATTTCTTCATCACTATCAACTGAGCGATACTCCTGAGCCGATTGCTGGTGAGCCCCTACACTATCTCGGACAGCATCGCCATTTTCGCTAACTCCCTCACTTTCGCCACCTGCTGGTATGACTCCACTGTTACTTAAAACATCAAAATCTGATTCACTCGCGCCCGACTCAGCTAATTCATCCTGATCGTCTATGGCGAAATCGGGAAGAGAGCCTAAATCATCTTCAAATACATCAAAAGCGTCTAAAAAGTCTTTGTCCGTTTCAAGTTCTGAGAAGTTCTCAGCATCAGCCTCAGCAACTTCATCTATAGGGAATGAGTCATTGCCGAAAGCATCGTCAAAGTTCTCAAAGTCGAAGTGATCATCGGGAGCGTTAAATCCATTCTGATCGAAGTCTGATTCATCCTGAGTGTAGTCCTGGCTTTCAAATGCTTCAATCGCCTCATCCGTCTCCTCAGCCGAATAGTCAAACTCATCGGTATCCGTGGGTAAACTTTCCCCCAACTCCCCTGAATTCATCAGTAGGGTTTCGTCTTCATAAACGGGGTGGTCTGGATATGACTCGTCAATCGATTCATCATGCCAATCCTCCATTTCCTGATCAACGTCCGATAAGTCTTCATCGAAATGGGATTCTGACTCATAAGAGGGTGGAATCTGCTCCTCAGCATCTTCAAATTCAGGGGCGCTACCGGGAGGCATGACAAATGTTGCCGCCGTATCATCCTCATCAAATTCCGCTGAAAAGTCCTCAAAGTGATCCTGATAATCTGCCTCGTTAAAGGAAGTGTCATTTAAATCAAAATCATTTGTTGTCTCCTCAATGTTTTCCTGGTAATCTGCCTCGTTAAAGGAAGTGTCATTTAAATCAAAATCACTTGTTGTCTCCTCAACATTTTCCTGATAATCTGCCTCGCTAAAGGGGGTATCATTTAAATCAAAATCACTCGATGACTCATAATTTTCATCGTCTACCTCAGCAAAGGGGTTGTCATTTAGATCAAAATCACTCGATGACTCATAAAGATTGTCAACATCACCACTCTCTTCGTCTAAACCGGACAAGGCAAATGGATTGGATTCATCTACAGAACTTGGCTCGTCTGTCGTCTCTGATTCAATAGCTGAACTATCTAGGGGTTTGGCAAAGGGCGAAGATGAGGTTGAGTCAAAATCATCCCCTATTCCCGCTTCATCCAAATCTAAAGCCCCTAAATCGAAATCCTCAGACTCATCAATAGACTCATCAATAGCTTCCGAGTCTTGCCAGGTTTCTAATGTAGGTATCTCATTCAAATCGTCGGTTTCATCAATATCGTGGAAATTGTTATCGAACTCCTCTGTGGATGGGGGTGAATCGCCAGAATCGAATTCACTGGACAATTGATTAGCATCTTCTAGACCTTTATGGGCATATTCGATAAAATCAGGTTCAGACGTTAAATTAAGAACTTGCTCATAGTGTTCCCGTGCTTGATCGTACTGATGTAGACCATAGCAACAGATATGACCCTTAAGTAACAAAGCACTTGGATCATCGGGATACTCTTCAATCAACCGACTAATAAGATCGGCCGCTTCTTGGTATTTACCTTGTGCGTAAGCCGTTTGTGCTTGTGTATATTCCTGAACGTAATCTGTACTTGATGCCATTGACCTCCTCCCTTTGCTCACCAGGAAAAAGTAACAAACAAAAGGTTACTTTCTTTTTCCTTTCTTTTACTGTTCATTCATGCTGCCCACCGCGCTGCTCGTAGAATTGCCACCTGATCGAGAAGTCGTAAAAATTGATTAGATTCTGGATCTAATAACCACTCTCCTTTTAAAAAAGGTGCCATCGTATCAGGAACATTCATTGCCATTTGTAATTGCTCCACATCTAACCAATCCATGTCCACAATCCGCTCCACTGCTAAACCGAGCATTGTATCTTGATCTTCGATGGCAATGACGGGAATTTCTGATCGGTCTGTATTCACAGGGATCGCATCTCCCAGAAATTGACCCAGATCACCAACCCATATAACCCGACCTCGCATATTGATTGTCCCCAATAATAAGGGGGAAGCATTAGGGATGGGGGTGATCTGGTTGGGAGATGGCTCAAGCACTTCTTTGATCCCAGTCGCTGGTAAAGCAAATTCCATACCAGAAGGGACGTAAAATCGCAAGTGTAATTCACCCTCAGGACTTTCTAGTTCTTGCAATTCTGGGGCTTGATCTTGACCAGTATCTGTTAAAAAATCCGGATTTCCAACCATTCGCAGCTAGAGTCTTAACTATATTTATGACCTGAGTAGCTGTTTGACTGTGCCAATCAACTCGGTGGGCTGAAAGGGCTTAGCGATGTAAGCATCTGCCCCTTGCTTCATGCCCCAATATCGATCAAATTCTTCGCCTTTTGAAGAACACATGACCACGGGTACATTTTGGGTTTTGGGATCAGCCTTTAAACGACGACAGACCTCGTACCCATTCATACGAGGCATAACAATATCCAATACCACTACATCAGGACGAGACTGCAGAATATGTTCTAAGGCTTCCACTCCATCGCTTGCCACAGAGACCGTCAACCCACTGCCTTTGAGGAGGTCTGAGATCATCTGTCGCTGTGCCAAACTGTCTTCTACAACCAAAACTGTACTCATAACCCCCTACCTGATTTGCCAATAAGCGCACGAATTTTGAACGTGAACTGAGCTGTATCGTTGAGCTATACCCTTAAACATAGATAGAGTAATGATTAATGTATCCTTTATGGTAGCTTCATCCTGAACTGATCCCTTTCTCTATTGTGACAGGCTTAACTGCGAAATAGATCAGGGCGTATCGCTGTATGAGTCTATGAGGTGATTGTAGCGGAAGAATTACCTTCCTGGGTGTTACATGATCATCGCTGTTGTTAAGCCGATGCTGATTTAGTAATATCGCTTGCCTTGACCTCCTCCTCTAGGACTTGGCGGGAACTATCGAAACTCATTTTTTCCGGATCTCCCGGACCTACGTATTTCTCCAATAACATCAACAGCTCACTGGCTCCAAACGGTTTAGTCAAATAGTCCGTTGAGCCTACCATGCGAGCTCTCACACGGTCAATAAAGCCATCTTTGCCCGTCAGCATAATGATTGGAGTTTGTCGAAATGTCGTCGATTGTCGCAACATGCCACACAGTTCATATCCATCGAGTTGGGGCATGACTAAATCACAGAGAATTAGAGCTGGTTTGATTTGGAAGAGTAAGCTGAGAGCTTTGAGGGGATTTTGAATTGCCGTTACTTCATATCCTTGGGCTTGCAGCATATACTCGACGGTTTTGCCAACTGCCTTGTCATCATCAATACAGACTACAGAGGGTGCATTATCTGCCCGGGTGGATTCCCAAGGTTGTCGAACGGCGAGGGTTTGTTGAGGTGCTGACGTCAGCAATTGAATCCAACCCCGTTGGATATAGGGGTAAATAGCTCGGGTGACAGTCAGGATGTCACGATTGAGATAGCGAGCCATCTGTCGCAGAGAATTTTTGCCATTCGCCCACCGTTTGAGGGTTCTAAATGCATTCTCCGGTAATGCTGCCTTTAATTTCGTTTCATCCGTAATCAGTGGGCATTGATTAGGGGATTGGATATGGGGATGAAACTGCTTCCACTCCTGGACTTGCTTCATAATCTTGGTCACTAGGGGGGCAATTTCTAAGGTGGTGAGTTGGGGCGCTAAGGCTGGACTAACCTCGAAGACAAAATATCCATTGTGGAGGCTCAACAGGTCAAATAGGGTTTCATGTACCATACTGTGGAGAATGCTGCGCCCTTGAGCTGGCGTGATAATATGGTTTTCTAGCAACGCCCAAAGATAGCCATATTCGGGAGCATTGGTCGAAGCAATCGACGGTTCTTCGATGTCATCCAAAGCTGCTTCAGCTCGATAGCGACGCAGGTAATCGCGCAGTCGTGACAAACTGTGATCACTGTTTGCCGCATAAGCAATTTGTCCGTTGAGAAAAAAAACAAACCAAAATGGTCCAGGGCAACGGGGTGGGGTCGCGAGGTGAGAGCGTCCCTGGATAAATTGATGAGTCACATCACTACCAGGGTTATTGGTGTGGAAGCTTTGCGCCTCAACTAAAAGTTCTCCTGTGCGCTGACCCAGTTCGATCAGTTGCAGGATACTGCGGATATCAATTTCATTTAACGTTCCCTGCATTTTAAGGAAAATGTACTCCTAAAACCTTGCGTTCAATGCTGAGGCGCGAATGGTCTGTTGGGTTCCCAAGTTGCCTGCCATCTTAACCTCAACCCCAACTTGATGCTTGACCACCACCGCTGACTGACCATGTTAAGATATCATCCAATTAGTTAGGTGGGAATGGATCGTTTAACGGATGTGTTTCAACAGAGCAATTTAAACTTTAAATTTAACTTTGCTCAATAGAGCCATTGAAATTTATAGAAGAAGAGTCAATCAAAACCTCCATGTATTCAGTATAATTGAGGATTAGACTTGCTGTAACACCTCCTGATCAGGCGGGTTGGACGGCGGTGAGCGATCGCTTCGCTGGCGTTAATCACCAATTAGCAGGGTTGGCTAGGATACAGGGGCAAGGCAATGGCTTCAGGAGACTAATTAGCTAAAATTTTATAGCCAATGGAGTAGGATCGAGCAAAAAGCTGGTGTCTGTACCAGTCAAGGACTTATAATCTCTGATAGAAATTCATAACTAATTGTAATACAGCCAAAGTCATGCATCGAGAATGGCTTCGTTAAATAAACTTCAACTACCCCGCGCTACTGACGTAGAGCGCGAAGATGGTAAGGAACAGGGGTTCAATCAGCCAAGGCTACTCTGTTCCTAGCTTACCTAAACTTGCCCTTTAAGGAGGGTTGGGTTGGAGATATGTAGCATTTCTCGATCTGTCAGGACTATCCGGTGGTAGCTTAGATTCAGGACAATAATCCAAGACACGGCTACCTCTGTCACTTTCTAAAAGCTAGCATTGTAGACAAAGCTGCTCGGTCTATAAATCAGGGTTAGCTCTCTCGAACATCAGGAGCAGTGCGACCAGCAACCCAATCAACTAAGATTTAGTTCAGGTTGGCTTAGTCAAGAATTGGGCACAAGACAAGTAAAGAGGACGATCAGTGTGCTGTATCTAGCAGAAGTCAAAAAGCAGAAAACTGGCCCTTTTGGCGGCAGTAAGACCGAACTCAAACTGCTGGCTTGTCAGCGGAATGATCAGAGTTGGAGCGCTGTCCCAGGTGATGAAATCATCCCAGGAGACGAAGCCGGTGGTATGAGCGATGGGGCTTTGGCAATTGTCAATGTCAGTAACAATCGGATTCAAGGCGAAGTTGAGCCAGCCGGGACGAGACTGGCGAGCATCTTACAAAATTTTTCGCGTCTGTTGGACAAGGCGAAAAGTCAAGAAGAAGAAATTGAACAGTGGAAGCAGTCCTTGACGTATCAAAGTCAAGAACTCAACCGCCGCGAGATGGAAATGGAAGCGCGGTTGGAACAGATGCAAGCCATGGAGGAAGAGGCTGAACAAATCGATCAGCAGCGTCAAGACTTAGAAAGTACGAAAGAGGAAACTGAACGCCTCAGAGAGGAGTTTGATCGAAAACAACAGGAACTTGAAGGCGCTTGGGAACATCTGCGCGGTGAACAGCGGCGTTGGGATGAGCAAAAAGAACAACTGCAACAAACTTCGGGTTTAAGTGAGGACGATGTTGCGGCGATGCAGGAGTTGCTCGATCGCCTATCGACGGCTGTCGCTCCTACAGATACTGTGCGGGAACAGTTGAATCAAGCGTTTGACATCATTGATCAACAGCAGTCAGAACTAGATAGTGACTGGCAAAAACTAGACAATCAGCGCCAACAAGCAGAGCAACGCCAAAGCGAAATTGACGAGCAAGCTGAGGACATTGACCAGCGTCAGCAAGAGTTAGAGCAGGTTCAAACCTCATTTGAAGAGGCACAAGCGGAATTGAAGGTGCAGCGGAATGCCTTGGAGATGAAGCAGGAATCCGTACATCTACTCAGCCTGCAACTTCAAACTCATCAAGAGTTACATCAAGAACTTGCTCGTTTAGCGACCAGTTCAGCCGATGTTAAAATTAGTCAAGAGGTTAACATTCAAGCGCTGGAAAATATGCCCCTGGGTGAACTCCAGGAAATCGTGCAAAATTTACAGCAAGATTTGGAGAGGACGGTACGCTTTGTCAACGACCAGGAAGAGGAACTCACATTCCAGCGCCAAACGGTTGAAGAAATCCAGGAAAAAATTAATAACGCCAGCGAGTACGATCGCATTAGTTTGGAAAGTGAGCTAGCCGACGAGCAAGACCGCTACCAAATGTTGGATGAAACCCTCGTCGGTCAACGCCGCAACCTGCGGGAGAGGGAAGAGATTTTCAATCAGCATAATCGAGTTTTACGCCGTCGCCAGGGAATTAGTGAAGGGGGTAGCACCGATACCCATAAAATCGACCTCGGTCCTGTCTTAAACCAGCTCGAGGAACAGCGACAACAGCAGGAAAGCGAACTGGAAAAACTGGAAAACCAAGTTGAGCAAATGCGCCAAAGCATTAGCCAAGCCGAGGAAATGTTGAATCAGCAAGAAAGTGAGCAAGATACCAAACGCTCTGAGTTACAAGGTTTGGAAGAAAACTGGCAATCGATGAAACAGGAAGTCACTGAACTGTGGAGTCAAGTAAATCTGTATCAAGAACTCTTACCGCCCAAGCAAGAGGCTCTGAATCAAATTCGCCAGATCCTCGACGCGATCGCAGAAGCTCTCAATCAAATTCAGGAAGTTGGCGATTATCAACTCCAAGCAATTTCCGAGATGCGGCAAACAGTTGATGGTATGGTGGAATCACCGGAACTGGCGGCTTCCTAGAGCTGAGGGGGCGGGTAAACGACTTGAGGAATTGGCAGGGTGTAGGGTGTGGGATGTAGGGTGTGGGTTAATAATAGGAAAGCGTGACAGCTTAGTCCGCTAGACTGGTTTGCCAAATAATCCAATCCCCTTCGACTTGAGCGCTGGCTCCTCCGGGAAAGGTTGAAGTGCGGGAGCGATTGGGCGCGTGAATTAAAGCGGTAATCGCTTCGATTTGCTCAAAATTGGCAGCCGTCGGTTGGACGATCGCTAAAAACTGCCGAATTGCACGACGTTGTAAGGCGAGATTAGCTTGTCGTAAGACTAAGCGATTGAGTTTGAGCGTTGTATTGGGTTCATGCTCACTGGTAGAACCCATAGCTTGTTCTCGTAGCGATCGCGCCGCCGTCTCTAAATACTCCACATCCGCCCGTAACAGTTCTGCTGTATGACCGAGAGCAGTTTCCACCCTCGGATTAAAATGAGTTTTGAGATAAGGCAGTACCTCTTGGCGAATGCGATTACGAGCATAGCGGAGGTCTTGATTATAGGCATCCAGCCAAACCGGGAGGTGCTGTTGCTCCACAAACTCCCCCGTTTGCCTACGGGTAACCTCTAGCAACGGGCGTACTAGCTGTACCCCTGCTACTAGAGGACGTTGCCAGGTCAGCGATTGGAGACCATCAACCCCCGTCCCTCGAATCAGATTATACAAAACCGTTTCCGCGCGATCGCTCTGGGTGTGAGCCGTGACTACATATTGAAATTGATAGGTGTGAGCAATCTTCCCCAGTGCCTGATAACGCCATTGTCGAGCCGCTCCCTCGCTTTTAGTCACTTGATCCGCAATTTCCAGATAAAAAGGAATCGCCCAACTCTGAGCCACTTGTTCAATGTGAGCCGCCAACCCCTTATCTGCAGACCAACGGTGATCACAATGCGCGATCGCTAATTGCCATTTCCACTTCGGCTGCAAATCTAACAGCAGTTTCATCAAACAGAGGGAATCTTGTCCCCCCGATACCGCCACTAAAACAGGATGACTTGGCGCTAATAGCTGTCTTTGCCGTAGCGTTTGATGAAGACGGGCGTGAAGTAGCGTCCAATCTGAACGTTTAGACATTCGTTATTTGTCATTCGTCCTTCGTCATTCGTCCTTTGTTGAGGAAATCGCTTCCCCAGCTTCCAGACGTAGCATGCTACGTCTCTACATGCTTCCCCAACTCCCCCTGCTCCCTCATTTCCACCAACCTACTGAACGTTACTGATTACTTTGCCAACCTTCTTGACTCATTTCTTGCCAAACATCATCGAGAAGGGAGTCTGTCTCATTATTCTCCTCTTCCTCTAAGGAGGAAAAATCACCTAAATCAAACTCATCTTCATCACTAGCAGAGGTTTCATCAAAATCGAGTTCCTTATCACTTTCTGTGGAAATCGATCCCAAATCTAGCAACTCCTCGTCGTTGCTGGTGCTTTCCTCTTCCATCTCCAACTCTTCTTCGATGCTGCTGGAGAGTTCATCAAATTCATCATCAAAGCTAGCTGATGTATCTTCCTCCTCCTCGACAGAGAGTTCCTCTAAATCACTCTCAAAGCTGACAGGTGACTCTTCCTCCTCCTCTACAGAGAGTTCATCGAAGCCACTCTCAAAGCTGACAGGTGACTCTTCTTCCTCACCGGGAGACATTTCATCGAAATCACTCTCAAAGCTGACAAGTGGCTCTTCCTCCTTACCGGGAGACATTTCATCGAAATCACTCTCAAAGCTGACGGATGGCTCTTCCTCCTCACCGGGAGACATTTCATCGAAATCACTCTCAAAGCTGACGGATGGCTCTTCCTCCTCCTCGACAGAGAGTTCATCGAAGTCGCTTTCAAAGGTAACAGGTGGCTCCTCTTCTTCTAGCCCCTCCATGGAAAAGCTTGTCCCCTCATCCATGAAGTCACCGAGGCTGTCTTGCTGTTGATCCTCAGCAGATAATTCATACTCATGATCCGCCTCATCCAGACTCATCGACGGCTGTTCTACATCAAAGTCCTCATCCATGCTGATTGAGGACTCTTCCTCAGCCAGCTCATCCTCAGTCTCAGCGTCTCCACTGACGGGTGCTACTGGTGTTTCATCCTCAGCCACCTGGGGACAAAATTCCAGATTGATTCTCACCTTGCCTTTTTGCCAGCCACCGGAACTAAATCGCAAGACTTCACAGGAGATACCCTCCTCACTAAACCAGGCATTTTTGTCTTGAGTCCATTCGCTCAACCCATGCTCAAGCTGCGTTTTGATCGCGTCCGCCAATTCGCTTACTCGAAAGGTACGATGCCCAATTAAGATTTGCGCTGATTCGTCAACGGATAAGACTTCACCACTAGCGAGTGGCTCAAACTGATTATCTACGCCCATTTTCCCCGATTAACGTTCTACTTGTGTGCTTAATGATTTACAAATTGGGTCATTCCCTGGATCACCTAGGAGTAAGCGATTTGGTCGTCGCGTTGATCATTCCTGGAATGCCTAGAAGAACCAGCCGTAGGAATGCAATCCTTTACCCAATAGATTCACCCCAAGATAACAAATCCAGACTACAACAAATCCTGTTGCCGCTAGGATAGCAGGTCTGCGTCCTTGCCACCCTCGGGTAATGCGAGCATGAAGGTAAGCGGCAAAGACTAGCCAGGTAATTAATGCCCAGGTTTCTTTTGGGTCCCAACTCCAATAGGAACCCCATGCCTCATTTGCCCAAACTGCACCAGCAATAATGCCAATCGTCAGCAACGGAAATCCTAGCCCGATAATCCGATAGCTAATATTATCTAACGTATCTGCTAAGTTGAGGCGTTGGGGAGAAAGGGTGGGGGCGCTAGCCAACTCGGATGCGGAGGATGGCGTAGAGGTGACAGGATTCAGAACGGCTGTACTTGTCGAACCTGACGTGTCTTGCCAACTCATCGCCATTGCTCCATTATCGCCACCCTGGGGCTGAAGGTTATCCTGATTCCGTTTAAGCTGATAGGAAGCCGTCCCCATGGAGTCTTGTTTACGGCGAAAGCCACCTGTACCCACGGAACTCCCTCGCAGTTCAACATTTTGACCCCGAGTCACGACTAAAAAGGCGATCGCTAATAGTGATCCCACCATTAATGTGGCGTAACTGAGCATCATCACGCTGACGTGCATCATTAGCCAGTTGGATTTGAGCGCCGGAACTAAGGGTTCCGCCTTTTGCATATCAGCAGGGAGTGACAGAGCGGCAAAAGCGGTAATTCCCATGGCGACAGGGGAGGTAACCACGCCCACCCAACGACTCGCGCTCATTTTCTCGGCTACCAGATGCATCGCGGTGATGCCCCAGGTTAAGAAAAAGAGTGATTCATAGAGATTGCTTAAGGGAAAATACCCCGCACTCAGCCAACGGGCACCGAGTAAGGCGGCGATACAAAGGTTGGCGATAATCATACCCGTTCCGCCTAAGGTGGGCAGATAGGGGATGTTCTTGAAGGCTGCACCAACCCAATACAGGAGCATGGTGACTAGGAGAACTGCAAATGAAATATTATCTAAGCTGTTTTGGAGTGAAACTAGATCCATAAATACGCTTCTCGACTTAATCGTTTAGAAATGAAATGCCGCGTTTCTATTATCCTATCGGGATTGTTGCCCTTGACGAGAGGCGAAAAACATTATCATAACGATTTTCTGGATTATTAGTCATTTGTCATTTGTCAGGGAATGGGGAATGGGGAATAGGCTGTCATGCATTTAAATTGGGAAGGGGTAGCGAGCAAGATGCTCGCACTACCTCGCACTACAAGGATGAGAGCCATTATTGACATTAAGGTTTAAATGCCGAACAGCTTAGGCAATAGGGAACAGGTAAGGTAGAGTTTTGAGTTAACTTCCTTATCTCCCCCATCTCCCCCATCTCCCCCATCTCCCCCATCTCCCTCATCTCCTCAAGGGGATGGTATCGGAGAAGAAGGAACCGGAACTGGATTGGACGGTAGTATTGTTTTTAACTTGACAAATAAGTCAAAACGTGTGTTTTGCTGATCTTCTACGGCTGTCGTCAAACCGATCGCGCGGATTGCTTGCATCATCTGATCAAGTTGAGAGGGAAGTTGAGGCAAATTTAAATTATCTCGATTTAAGAGACGCTCAACCTCAATGAAAACTTGACCATTGTGGGGACTGGGTTTTGTGGGTACGATTTGCTGAAACAGTGGTGTTTGAGTCAAGGGGGCTTGGGGTTGAGGAACAATGGCATCAGCAATGGGTGCGCCGAAGGTGAGAAATGCGATATTTCCTTCTAACCAGCCGTGGGTAGCGGTAATGCCTCCTAGGGGAGATGTCCACCGTACCACTGGTTGATTATTAAGTTGGGTGTTTTCCACCGTCAACTGATAGCGAGTTTCCATCACTTGATCAAGCTGCTGGAATGCTTTTTCTGTAGCCGCGCGATCGCTCGATAGAATCATGACGGTGATACCTGCGCCTAGCATGGGTGGCGGCTGGTTTTCTGGGGGTGTGAGCAAATCCTCAGTCGCGGGGATGAGGGCGATTACCCATTCACCTGCCATCCAGGGTAATAAATCCTCTTGTACATCTACGCCCAGAGTTGTCTGTATCCCAGCACTCAGATTCGCTGGGGGAATGGGGATCAGGGGATTAGAGGGGGCGTTTTGGGCGTAACTATTCCACAATTGGGCGAAATTACTACCACTCAGCATTAATCGGGTATTGGCAGGGAGGCGTCTGGGTAAACGACTACTGGTATTCTCTATGGGATAGGCGTTTTGGCTATTCGGTTTCAGCCAAGACATGCCGCGAAAACGTATCCCATCCGACTCCAAGGAAATACTCGTCACCAGCCCTTGCTGGGGTTGCCTTTGAGCCAACTGTTCCGGCGGGAGCGATCGCGTGGAGTTGGCGGCGGCGGTTGCGGTAAACACGGGTAGGTTTAAGTACACTTGAGCAAACGCCTGGGTGGTGTCAATTGTCGCTAAAGCCTCAATATATCCCGGCGTAGATGCCACAGATTTCACCCCTTTATAGGTGTCAATCACCTGTTCCATGGTTTGGGGATTTGACGTAACCACGACAAACCGTTCCAAAACAGTAACCGAATAGTTTTGGCTATTGGGCTTTTGGGTTTCGCGAATCTGAACCCCGCGATAGGTTCTTTCGCCAAACTGAGTCACTTTCTGATACGTGGTTTTAGCCCAAATTTCTTTAGCTTGGGCGGGGTTATTAATGGGTAAGATAATTAAGTCGGGGAGTTTGATAAACGGTAGCGTGACAGGGGACGTTTGCTCTGATTCCGTTTCTGGTGCAAATGTACTATCCCCCCGATAGGCAATCATCACCGTTTCACCTAACCACGGCTGGATATCATCCTCGTAGTCGTAGCCATTTTCCGTTAGCAGGCTTTCCTCGAGTTGGGCGAGTTGTCTGACGAACGCCGCTAGAGTGTTGGGTGTACCATATCGCTCCAATTGCCGCCATTTGCCGCTATCTGTAGACACTAAGGCTGTGATCAGGGTATCTTGAGGAACGAGTTTTGCCCCCACTGGTGCTTTTGCCAGCCAGAGATTATGTTGTACGAACAGAGAGTAAGCGATGACACTCCCGCTCATTAGGATAACAATTAGGGCTAATGTTACCCGTAGAACCAGTTTATTTTTTCTCAGCATGAATATTCGTTATTAGTCATTAGTCATTAGTCATTAGTCATTAGTCATTAGTCATTAGTCAT
>Ga0207419_1001972_pt1 | contig 14196 bp, 15 predicted proteins | sample ElkSloMetagenome_4_FD_184723 | JGI IMG/M metagenome (GOLD analysis project Ga0207419, IMG submission 184723) | Hot spring microbial communities from Elkhorn Slough, Monterey Bay, USA - MD2A (version 2) | ecosystem: Environmental > Aquatic > Marine > Intertidal zone > Estuary: Microbial mat ...
GGTTTTCACGTCTTAGGGGTGGCTCTGAGATGGCTGGCAAACGATTATCGCTGCTAACCGGAATGTAACCAGAATAGTAAACCCTCCTAAGTTTTTGCTGCTGGTAAAAGTTATGAGCTAATTGTAAAATGGATAAGTCTTTTTCCTCACTGGCACCAATCACTAGTTGGGTGCTTTGTCCGGCTGGTGCAAACTTTGGAGTATTTCTTATTTTTTTCTGATCAAGTTTGTAGGCAGTTATAGATTCCGCTAAATAATCCATTGGTCTGTACACATCCTCGTAGTTTTTACCTGGTGCCAATAGCTTCAGGCTCTTTTCTGATGGCAATTCTATGTTTACACTTAATCGATCGGCATAGAGACCCGCTTCTTGCATGAGCTCATTACTGGCTCCGGGAATAGCTTTCAGGTGAATATAGCCCTGGAAATTAAATTCAAGCCGCAACTTTTTAGCAATTCGTACCAATCGCTCCATGGTGTAATCGGCATTTTTAAATATACCGCTGCTAAGAAATAAACCTTCAATGTAATTTCGTCGGTAAAAGTTGATTGTAATGTCTACTACTTCTTTCACGGAGAAGGCTGCTCTTTTGATGTCGTTGCTACTACGATTAATGCAATAAGCACAATCGTAAATACAATAATTAGTAAGCAATATTTTTAATAATGAAACGCATCGGCCGTCTTCAGTAAAACTATGGCAAATGCCCGCCGGGGCAGCATTGCCAAGGCCGCCGGTATTTCGGCGATCACTACCACTTGAAGCGCAGCTGACATCATACTTAGCAGCATCGGCCAATATTTTTAGTTTATCCAGGCTCATTGCTCAAAAATACTAAATAATTTAGTTTTACCAGAAGTGCTCAGTAAATTTATCTGAAAATATTGTAATTTAATTTGTATTGTTTTTTTTAAAATGTACATTTAAGACAATCAAACATCAATATCTGACATGAATACATCAAGAAGAAATTTTTTTAAAAATTCTGTACAAGGAGCTCTGGCCGGTTCTTTATTATTTCAATCGTGTAGCTCAAATGCATCTCAATCAAATGCTTCTCACCCTACTGACTATGCTGCACTTGACAAAATATTGAATAAGCCGGTAATTAAAAAAGAGCTGTTCAAAAACCCCTTAATTATTGATACAATGGAGTTGCTGCATCATGATGGCAACTTTATTTGCAGAGTTATTACCAAAGATGGTGCGGAGGGAATTTCAGTGAGCAACAATATGCAAATGCGGTACCTGTATCCAATTTTTACTGGCAGGTTGCAACCTTTTTTTATTGGTAAAGATGCCCGTGAACTAGAAAAATTACTTGAGGAAGTTTATGTATTTAAGAGCAACTATAAATTGCAAAACCTGGCTTTGTGGGTACCATTAGCTACCATCGAGTTTGCCATTTTAGATTTATTAGGAAAAGTGGCTGAAGTACCTATCGGTAAAGTGATCGGTGAAGTTCATCATCCTGAAATAGCAGTTTATCAAGCCAACAATAATCGTGGAGAAACTCCTGAAAAGTCGCTGGAAGATATACAACGTAGGGTAGCGGAAACTGGAGCCAAAGCTTTGAAATTTAAAGTGGCTGGCAGAATGAGCGCATCGGAAGACCCTCCGGGCCGATCAGAAAAATTAATTCCTATGGTACGGGAGGCCTTTGGCTCTGACATGACTATTTATGCAGATGCTAACGGCGGATATGATGTAGCAGAAGCTATCAGGATCGGTAAAATAATGGAAGAATACAATTACGATTTTTTTGAAGAGCCTGTTCCGTTTGATTACTATGAAGAAACCAAGGCAGTGGCAGATGGCTTGCAAGTACCAATTGCCGGTGGCGAACAAGAACCAAGCATGCACAACTTTCGGTGGCTTGTAGGTAATGATGCCGTACAAGTGGTACAGCCAGATATATTTTACTTTGGAGGTATGGTACGTTCAATGAAAGTAGCGCGAATGGGTGCCCATTATAATAAATTGTGTGTGCCTCATATTTCCGGCTCCGGGTTAGGCTATTTGTATATGATGCATTTCGTCTCGGCGGTGCCCAATGCAGGCCCTTACCATGAGTTTAAGGGCTTTAATAACGAACTCCCCCTGGAGTGTCCTACTTCAGATTTGAAAAGCCATGAAGGTACAGTAAAAGTGCCTACGGGGCCTGGTTTGGGTGTATCCATAGATCCTGATTATATCGCCAAGCATAAAGAAGTAAAAATATTATAGTACTACTTGTTAAAAATCAATTGCGGATAATGAAAGTATCCGCAATTGCATATCTACAGAATCAATAATTATACTGGCAACTTACCTTTTGGCTTAACTAGGGTATGACACTACCACGCTTGATAAGTCTTGCCTGATAATTAAATCATCAAATATTTTACTTGTTCAATTAACTTATATTAAAAAATTTACATAAAAAAAGCCTTCCATGTAACAGGAAAGCCGTTTTCTGTACACCTGCAGGGTGTTCCAATATGCATTCTACAGGCTTACAGGGCGGTTTGTTTACCCCATTTTACCACAATATATATTATTAACCGTGGCCATATTCGTGGCCACGGCTCTGTAACTTGCTGATAATCAGCGTATTTCTGTACACCTGCAGGGATTCGAACCCCGAACCACCTGATCCGAAGTCAGGTACTCTATCCAGTTGAGCTACAGGTGCATTTTATAAAAGTGCTGCAAAGGTAAAACAGATGATGCATTAGAAGAAAAGTTTTTTGATAATTTTTCAGAAGAGTATATTATAGGTGAAAGAAATAAAGGGAACTCCGGATTATAAGAAACATCTAAAAAATAATGCCGAAATAATATTCTTAACCCAGAAAAAGTAGCTCCCTTAACCTTACCTACTCATATAACTATCGAAAAACTATGCCATTTCCTTTTTCTTTTATTGGAGTATCCATTGAAATACCTTCAAAACATATTTGTAACAGCTTATAAGCTATATATTAAGTTTACTTTAAACAGACGTTAAGAAATTTACTTATAAAATGAGTATTTTTTTGTAGAATAATATCCACAGTTGCAGAATATTATTCTCACTAATAAGTTTTTTTCATTTTTGTACATTTTGTGTTCACAATCGGACTATAAGATTTGGGGTTTATATCATAAAATACTGAAAATCAATTATTTACATTGGTGGCACAGCTATTGACTAATAATTATTACATTTAACCAATTCTATAATGATTATAATTAATTAATCAAAATATTTAAAACGTATAAATCCCATCATGAAAAAAATTCTTATTCTTATCATCGCATTAAGCTACAACAGTTTAGTAGCTCAGGATTTTAATATTGACCAATCATTTTCAGGTATTTCAAATATTATAGTAGAGGGTAAATTTTTAACCGTTACTGTCAATGGAGTTGCGGGAGACCGGGTGAGTTTAGAGGGTGAAATAGAAGGCGGATCTGATTATCAAATTAAATACAATGTAAATGGAGATAAACTCAAAGTGTGGATAGAAACTCCGAATTTCAATTGGGGCAGGGGAGCAGAAGGATATATAAACTTACAGGTACCTGATGCAGCTCGTTTAAATATTGAAACTTCGTCAGGAAAACTTAAGGTGAATAAAATCTCGAGCTACAATATGAATTTTTCTACTTCGTCCGGAACCTTGATCGCCAATAGTATTTCTGGTTCAGGTAGTTTGGCTACAACTTCAGGTAAGCTAAAAATGTACGATAGCAAAGGAGATTTTACTCTGAACTCTTCTTCAGGTGGGGTTTTAGTGGCAGGATTTAAAGGGAATTTAGTGGCGTCCAGTTCTTCTGGCAGCAATTATTTTGAGGCAGTGGTAGGAGAATTAACCGCAGTAGCTTCATCTGGTAGTATCAAACTTAAAGAAGTAAGTGCTCAATTAGACTTAAAAACATCATCGGGTAGAATAAGTGGAGAGACTGTAAGGGTAACCAAAGATAGCAAGTTGCATACTTCTTCAGGCGGTATTAAGATTGATTTAGCCAATGATGTCAATAATCTCAGCTACAATTTATCTGCCGGATCGGGCAGGGTAAAGGTTGGTAATATCGGGCAAGGTAAAAAATTGGTAATTAATAATGGTGGCCCTAATATTTCTGCTGTTTCCTCTTCCGGAAGCCAGCATTTTTATTAGAGGTGAAATTCAAATCAGGTGTCTGATATCGGACACTCGTGACCACTATCGAACGTGAAGATAGCTGCTTATTAAAAAAATGTATTTTATGCACCATTAAAAGCTTATATTTTTAATTGGCATACTTATTGGCAAATCAAATAATAAATATAAATACCATGATCAAATTAAATAACCTGGACAAATTTTACGATTCTAAATATCAAAGAACCTTTGTTCTCAAAGGTGTTGACCTTACCATCAATCAAGGTGAATTTGTAACTATTATGGGACCCAGTGGAGCAGGAAAATCAACATTATTAAATATCATTGGCATGCTTGATCATGCATCGGCCGGTGAATATGATTTTTTAGATCAGCCGGTATATAAACTTAAAGAACGCAAGCGCACCGAATTACATAAATTTCATATTGGCTTCGTATTTCAGGCTTACCATTTAATTGACGAGCTTACCGTTTATGAAAACATCGAAACACCATTACTGTACCGTGGTATTAAGTCATCAGAAAGGAAAAGCATGGTGGCAGAAATGCTGGATCGTTTTCAAATGGTTGCGAAAAAAGATCTTTTTCCCGAGCAACTTTCCGGTGGGCAGCAACAACTGGTTGGAGTAGCACGTGCAATTGTGGGTAAGCCAAAACTGCTTTTGGCCGATGAACCGACAGGTAATTTACATTCCGAGCAAGGAGAGGAGATCATGGAATTATTTCAAAAATTGAATCTGGAAGGCATGACTATTATTCAAGTTACTCATTCTGAAAAAGGAGCATCCTATTCTGATAGAATTATAAGGTTGGTTGACGGTATGATTGTAAGTGATAAGAGGAAAGAAGAAGTTTCAGCTTGAAAGTAGAACCCTTATTAAAATGAAAAAATTAGCATTGCTTGTCTGGGTTATATTAATTACACCCTTGGTTATTAAAGGTCAGGAAGTTATCAAGCTTACTTATGAAGAGGCAGTTGAAATAGCTTTGGAAAATAATATTACCTTAAACCAGAATCGGAACCAACTGGATGTATTCAAGGTAAACAGAACAGAAGCTCAAATGCAGTTTACCCCCTCTGTTAATGGTTCATTAGCGGCTTCTCAGGCAGAGGGGCGCTTTTTTGACCAAACCAAAGGAGACATAGTAGACCAAAGGATAAGGAATGTAAACGGGGCCTTAACTGCACAATTAGTTATTTTTTCCGGGTTTTCTCGTATTCAAAATATGAGATCTGCCAATTATGCCCTGGATGCCTGGCGTAAAAATATAGACCGAACGGCACAGGATGTAATGGTAGCGGTAGCCGAGCAATATTTGCAAACTTTACTTGATCAGCAACTTTTAGCGATTGCACAGGAAAACCTGAGTGCACAAAAAGCTTTATTGGAGCAAATTGAAGAATTTTATGCCGCTGGCACACGCAACATAGTGGATAAATATAACCAGGAAGCACAGGTGCAAAATCAGGAAGTAGCAGTTATCAGAGCTGAAAATGTATTTGAGAACGACCTGGCGCTGCTGGGTGAAACGTTAATGCTTGATCCTGGCTTTGAGATAGAATTAGTGCAGCAGGATTCTAATCTAGAAGATAAGGTACTTCAAGATATTTCATTGGAACAATTGTATCAGGAAGCTTTGGCCCAGAGGCCCGACCTCCAGCAATTAAAATATCAGGAAATTTCTAACAATTATGCTTTCAAAGCGGCAAGGAGAAATTTCATACCTACACTTGCAATCTTCGGCCGTTATGCGTCTAATTATTCTTCGGCAATTGATCAAATTACTGATGGAACCAGTGGAGAAGTAATTAAAGCCGATTTCCAATATCAGTTTTTCACCCTCAATCCCAACAATGCCCTGGGTGTAAGTTTACAGATCCCTATCTGGAATCAATATCGAAATGTGCGGCAGCAAGTAGCAGCCAAAGTTGATTATCAGAATTCACAATTGGAAAAGGAAGGGCTGAAAAGGTCTATTTATACTGAATTGCAAACTGCCTACAATGATTATCAGGCAGCAAAGAAAAACTATTTTGCTTCTATAACGCAAGTGGCATCAGCTGAAAAAGCCCTGCAATTGCAACGCGAAAGCTACGAGGAAGGATTGAGCAACCTGGTGGAGGTGACCCAGGCGAATCAATTGTATATAGAAGCCGCTGCCAATCAGGCACAGGCTACCTATACCCTCATTTTTCAGGAAATCATACTGGATTATTTCACCGGTACTTTATAAGTAAACGAAAAATTTTTGAATATTACTCGGTGCGCATTACCCCATCTTGCATTTCCAGCATTCGATCAGCCATTTTAGCCAATTCTTCATTGTGGGTAATGATCACGAAGGTTTGGTTTAAATCTTTACGTAGTTCGAAAAATAGCTGGTGAAGGTCGTTTGCATTTTTTGAATCTAAATTACCACTGGGTTCATCGGCAAATACAATGTCAGGATTGTTGATCAGGGCCCTGGCTACAGCAGTTCGCTGTTGTTCACCACCGGAAAGTTCAGATGGTTTATGGTTCATCCGATCTTTTAACCCAAGCATATTTAAAAGGTGTTTAGCATCATTTTCTATATCTTTTTGGTTTCTTTTGCTGATGTACCCAGGAATACACACATTTTCGAAAGCAGTAAACTCGGGTAAAAGATTATGGAATTGAAAAACAAAACCGATATACTTATTCCTGAATTTAGCTAATGAATTACTACGCATATTAATCACGTTAGTATCATTGATGCTGATGGTGCCGTTATCAGGTTTATCCAATGTGCCTAAAATATGAAGTAAAGTACTTTTGCCAGCGCCCGAGGCACCTACTATTGATATTATTTCTCCCTTTTCTATTTGCATATTTATACCTTTAAGTACTTGTAAGCTACCATAAGATTTTGTAATGCCTTGTGCTCTCAGGATCATATTTTAGGAAAAAATTTTGAGTAATTAGGATAAATAATTGAAATAAGAAACCAAACATAGTGAATTTAGTTATTACACCATCAGCAAATTTTCATAATTTTGCCACAATTTTTAAAAATTCAATCAAATTTTAAAAACATCTGCATAAATGAACATTCACGAATATCAAGGTAAGGGTATTTTAAAACAGCACGGCGTAAGAATACAAGAAGGTTTAGTAGCTTCCACCCCCGATGAGGCAGTAGAAGCAGCCCAGCAGTTAAAAGCTCAAACAGGCACATCTTTATTTGTTGTAAAAGCGCAAATACATGCCGGAGGTAGAGGCAAAGGTGGTGGAGTAAAACTAGCCAAAAACATGAGTGAGGTAAAAGAAATAGCCGGAAATATACTGGGTATGAACCTTGTAACTCATCAAACCGGGCCTGAAGGAAAGCTGGTTCGAAAAGTTTTAATTGCCCAGGATGTCTATTATCCCGGAGAGTCTGATATAAAAGAATATTATTTCAGTATTCTGCTTGATAGGTCAAGATCTCAAAATGTGATTATGACATCTACAGAGGGTGGCACAGAAATAGAAGAAGTAGCAGCAAAAAGCCCCGAAAAGATTTTCAAAGAATGGGTAGATCCAGCCGTAGGATTGCAAAGTTTTCAAGCCAGAAAGATTGCTTTTGCTCTAGGTTTGTCTGGCAATGCCTTTAAAGAGATGGTGAAATTTGTACAATCGCTTTACGAAGCATATGTGAGTTCAGATGCATCGTTATTTGAAATCAACCCGGTAATAAAAACTTCAGATAATAAAATTTTGGCGGTAGATGCTAAAGTGAATTTAGATGAAAACGCGCTTTTCAGGCAAAAAGAACTAAGCAGTATGCGCGACATTCATGAAGAAGATCCACTGGAAGTAGAAGCTGGTGAGCTCGGCTTGAGTTATGTGAAGCTGGATGGTAATGTAGGATGTATGGTAAATGGTGCAGGATTGGCAATGGCCACTATGGATATTATTAAACTTTCCGGGGGCGAACCAGCAAACTTTTTGGATGTGGGTGGTGGAGCCAACGCGCAAAAAGTGGAAGCTGCTTTCAGAATAATAATGAAAGATCCTAATGTAAAAGCCATTTTAATAAACGTGTTTGGTGGAATTTTACGTTGTGACCGCGTGGCTAATGGAGTAGTTGAGGCCTATAACAACATTGGTAACATAGATATACCGATAATTGTACGATTACAAGGTACTAATGCTGAAGAAGGAGCCAAAATAATTGATGAATCCGGTTTGAAAGTAAGTTCGGCAGTTGTGTTGCAAGATGCAGTAAAAAGGATTGAAGAAGTAGTATAACTATTTAATTTAAAATTAAAAAAAACAGCTCCTGCTTATCGTAAGTCAGGAGCTGTTTTTAGTTTGAGATTTGCTTCATTTGATTCTTATTATTTTTTGTCTAGTTTTATTCTAATAAACATACCTAACTATCAACATTTATTATTTTAAATATTTGGAAAGTTGATGAAATCTTTAGAAGTTTAAACCAATTTTGAATATGAATAACAATAAAGCTTTAAAACGAAACTGGCTGGTTTATGCTATCGCTGGTTTGTTATTGATCGGATTTGGTTTATCTTTAGCTGGAGAAGCAATCATAGCTAAATCCAGACAAGAATCCTGGTTTTTATTAGGTACTATAGCCTTAATAGTTTTTAATTCCGGGATCTCAATTTTTGGTCAGGCGATCATTTATCGCTGGAAGTACCTGGAGTCAAGTAAAAAATAATTTTTTTAAATTTAATATTAATATGAATAATAATCATTCTGCTGATTCTGATCCTAAAAGCATGGAAAGCTTCGAGCATATGTTGTCAAGAGGAGAAGACATACAAATAGACCCGGAAAGTGAATATATTTTTAACTGGCAATGCGAAGCGCTCACTCATCAAGTAATAATGGATGTAATTAAAAATGTAATTGATGATCCATATACCAATTTGGTAGTGGGGGATGCCATGGTTTTTTATGATCAGCTAAAAGATGTACCTAATGAGAAAGGTGTAGTAAATAAGCAACTTAAATGCTCGGGACTATCAGTCACAGCGCTAAAAATTTTGTTGCATGAAATTTGGAAAGACGAAGAAATATTACCCAATAAAAAATTTCTCAATCGGTTTTTAGAAAACATGTACGACAATTTAATTATAATTGAAGAATAGTTCTTTCAAGCTAAAGTTCATCTGTTCCTTGTCATTCAATCCCATTTATTGTATTTTGTAAAAGCTGATTTAATTGAAAATAAAGATTAAAAAACAAAACAGATGAATAAAAAGATCTTCATATTTCATTATCTGCCTTTTCTAGTAGTAGTTTCTGTTTTATGGCATTGTACTCCACCGGCAGAACAACAGGATGAAAAAGCTATGACAGTATTGTCTGATACCATCACACGAACAAAAGGCAATTGTGAAGCTAATGATTGTATAGAAGTATTGATCACGTATCCAAAGTTTGCAGGCACCCCTTCAGCTTCTCAAATCTACCTGCAATTAAAAACACTTATTTTCAACGATTTAGTAATTGATTCAGCAAAGGTTGAGCAGCTAAATATGAACCAATTGGCTGACTTATTGGTGCAGGATTACGTGAGTGCAAAAGCAGAATTTAAAGAATCAACCATGAATTTTGAATATGTCATCAATGGAGAAGTAGCTTACCAGCATCCCCAACTTTGGTCAATATATTTAAATATTTACACCTACACCGGTGGGGCACATCCTATGAGTTATCAAAAATTCTTGAATGTTGATCCTGATACTGGTAATAAAATTGATTTAATAAATTACTTTGACAACAAAGATGAATTAAAAAGGAAGGTGGAAGAAACTATAAGGCAGACGCATGATTTGACTGGTGAGCAACAATGGTCTGATGTATTTTTTAGCGATAGGTTTCAATGGCCTGAAAATATGGGTCTAACCAGCAAAGGGCTCATGATGGTCTATAATCCCTATGAAATTTTACCTTATGCAGCAGGGTTTACTGAAATAGTAATTCCTACTAATGAGGCTGAAAAATATTTATCTTTCGACTTGCAAACCAATGCTGAAAAGGCATTACAATAATATATTAATTGGTGATTAAAATTGGAGATGAGCAAGTTAAAGCCGGCGAAAACCGATTAATTGAGCTGCAGGTAGCAAGGTTGCCTTCAGGCACATCCATCCATTTACCCATACATGTTTTTAGTAGCTCCAATCCTGGCCCGGCAGTATTAATTTGCGGTGGTTTACATGGCGATGAAGTAAACGGTATAGAAGTTGTTCGGCAAATTATTGATGCCGGAGCACTTGACTATTTAAATAAAGGGTGTGTAATTGCAATGCCCATTATAAATATTTATGGATTTATTAATTTTAGTCGTGATGTACCTGACGGCAAGGATGTTAATAGAAGTTTTCCTGGGAATATTGATGGGAGCCTGGCGAGTCATGTAGCCTATATTTTAACCCATCACATACTACCATTAATTGATTTTGGTATCGATTTTCATACCGGAGGAGCCAGCCGCACTAATTATCCACAAGTACGATACAACAGTGATGATATCAATTCACATCGACTGGCAAAAATATTTGCTGCCCCCTTTTTACTAAATACCCAATATATTGATAGTAGCTTACGATGGCAAGCCAACCAAATGGGGAAGACGACAATTGTATATGAAGGAGGAGAGAGTCTTCGGCTTGATGATTTTGCTATCCGGGAGGCTATTGATGGCACTTATCGCGTGCTTTCTCACTTTGGACTCATCGATAAAGTAGTAAAAAAACAAAAATCAATTGACCTTATTCGCAATACCTGGGTAAGGGCTCCACGCGCAGGTATATTCAAATCTTTAAAAAAATCCGGTCAGCCGGTTGAACATGGTGAGATCATTGGAGAAATCAATGACCCTTATAATGCAGAAAATATACCGGTGGAGGCTCATGAGACAGGATTTATTATCGGCCATAATAACATGCCAGTTGTGCACAGGGGCGATGCCTTGTTCAACCTGGGCTTAAGCTAATGATTGGGCTACAAATCTCCTAGCTGAGGCCTGATCAAAATTTCTTCTACTACAGATTGAGGGCTCATGCGATAAGCACTGCCCACGGCCTCAGCCACATCTTCTGCTTTCATAAAGCGCTCAGGTGGTAGATCTACACCTTCCCAACTGGCGGTAAAGGTAGCCCCGGGAAGAATGGAAGTAACCCTTATACCGTGCTGCTTTAGTTCTTCTCGTAGTACTTTACTCATGCCCAATAGAGCAAACTTACTGATGCAATAGGAACCTCCATTTACATAGGCCATTATGGAAGCAGTGGAACACATATTAAAAATATGACCTGATTGGGCTGTTTTCATTGCCGGTACTAAAGCTCTGGTCAAATAATAGGCACTATACAAATTGGTTTCAATCATCATTTCCAGTTTTCCATCCTCTTCAGTATGTACCTCACCGGGCAAAAATACACCCGCGTTATTTACTAATATTTCTACGGGCTGGTTCAATTGATTGATTTCATTGGCAAAAGCCAATGTTTCATTTTTGTGCGAAACATCCGCTTGAAAAATTCGAGTTTTACTGTCAGGATAATTATCTTCAAATTCTTTTTTCAGTGCTTGCAAGTCTTCAAAATTGCGGGCACAGGTAAATACATCAAAACCTTCTTTAGCAAATTTTTCTAAAATGGCCCTGCCTATTCCTTTGGTACCACCGGTTACTACTATTAGTTTATTCATATTGATAATTTCTTTCAATTTAAAAAACTGGCTCTATATGGTTTCATTGTGGAAGACATAAACAAAACTGAAAAATAAAAAAATGCACTCTTTATAAAATACTATTTTATCACAGGCTTTAAAAGTTCATTTGCTTATAAACCACCCCTTGTCCGCCATTGGCGCCTCCCACCTCCTTGATCAAGTAGAAGGAATAATGGGTGGGTGGTTGAGAAATAAGAAATTCCAGAATCAACAGTTCATTTATTACAGTCCTTCTAAACATAATTATTAAATGGTGCAATCAACTGAATTTCATATAGAACCAATAATTTACAACCATATACATATATTATTGTTGTGGTTCATGGTTTTCTCCCCTCTGAAATTAATTTTTGCCTAACTTTGGATTGGTTCAAATTAACGTTTCTAGGCCAAAGATTTTCGAGTATTTAGGTATCTTACTATATTTCTATTCAAATGAGCATGAACCCATTCATGTTCATGGTAAAAAGGGAGAATTCGAAAGTAAAGCTGAGTTTTACATTGAAAATGGAGAGATTATTGAGATAAGGATAAAAAAGGTAAAAGGTTATAAAGCTTTAAAAGGAAAAGATTTGAAGTATTTCGAGGAGTTTCTTGAGATTTATGCAAGCAATATAGTCGAGAAATGGATTGATTATTTTGTATACCATAAAGATGTAGAATTTGAAAAAATAAATAAAAGAATAAAATGAAAATAGTAGTCGATTATATAGATGAAGTTCATGTAGATGAGGTTAGAGTAAAATCAGCTAAATATCTATCAGATTATGTAATCAGAATTTATTTCACAGACGAAGCAGAAAGAGTAATTGATTTTAAATATTTTCTTAAAAAGTCATCTCATCCAGCTATAAAGAAGTATTTGGATGAAGAGAAATTTAAAAATTTTGAAATTGTCGACGGAAATTTGAATTGGAATGATTATGATATGATTTTTCCTCTGCAGGATTTGTATGAAGGTAGTATCATCAAAAATAACCACGAAACCACAACATGATGTATATTTCATGCCTGGTGTTTGTTCTGAGCCAGTTTTGCTTTTGGAAACTTCCAGCATATCCGGTAAACTTAGTAGATGAATATACGGCACGAAAATATACATGGGGCGTTCTGCGCTATAAAAAAGTAAGTAATGAAAATTACAACCATTATTTTATTCATAGCAGCTTTTTGCTCATGTATTAATCAAAAAAGCAAAGAAGATCGACTTAAAGATTTGCTAGGAGATTTCCCACACCCCCCAACTTTGAATATTGATACTTTAGAGGAAGTAAAGTTAGAAAATGGAACACGTTACAAAATCAAGTACTTGTCGGAACCAGAAGATACTCTTTTAAACGAACCGGCTGATTGGATCAGTGCCTATTTATTTGTTCCTGATGATAAAGTAAATGAAAAGCTACCAGCCATTGTTGCTATTCATCAAGATGGCTCAAATCAGCATCTAGGTAAATTGGAGCCAGCTGGTATGGCAGGTAATGAAGATCAACATTATGGTCTTGAACTCTATGAAAGAGGGTATGTAGTAATTTGCCCAGACCGGTACCCCCATGCTGAAAGACGAAGGTTGGTAGACAGTGATACTGTCAATATTGATTCAGAGAGAGACATAAAATTATTTGATTTCAGAACCGGACAACTGCTTTTAAAGGGCCGTACATTCGCTGGCAAGGAGGCATATGATCTATCTCGTTCAGTAGATGTCTTAACTAATCTTGAAATTGTGGATGAAAATAGAATAGGAGCCATTGGACATTCGGGAGGGGGTATGGTCTTACTATATTTTATGGCTATTGACGAAAGGATTAAAGCAGGAGTATCTTCATGTGTAATATTTGAAATAGTTGATTATTTTAACGAAGACACTCCTTCGAAAATTCCAGGTGTTTCGGCAATTCCTGGACTAGCCGAAGTAGGTAGCAATGCTGATTATCTAGGTATGATCGCACCAAGATCTATTCTACTCACAAGGGGCATAAACGAATTTGGTATAGGTACTGCTGAAAAAGAAAGGAAAAGTAAATGGCATGTCAATTCTACAAAGAATATGGTGGCACATGCTAAAAATTATTATGAGAGTGAAAATGCAGAGGAGAACATCAAGACAATATATTTTGAGGAAGATGGTGGAAAGCATGCCTTTCCAGAAAAGATCAGAGAAAAAGCTTACCAATCTTGAAAAACATTTATAATTTGAAGAAACAGCGCAGAACACTATGCAGCCACCACTGAGGCGGATGGCTGCACTTATCGTTACCCCTCATTTTCGGCTACTTCCCAGAAACAACACAAATCACTATCTTTGTTGAAAAAGGAATCGAAATGGCAGAGTTCGCAGAAAAATATATCAACCCCTTTA
>Ga0207419_1001977_pt1 | contig 14190 bp, 12 predicted proteins | sample ElkSloMetagenome_4_FD_184723 | JGI IMG/M metagenome (GOLD analysis project Ga0207419, IMG submission 184723) | Hot spring microbial communities from Elkhorn Slough, Monterey Bay, USA - MD2A (version 2) | ecosystem: Environmental > Aquatic > Marine > Intertidal zone > Estuary: Microbial mat ...
TATAAATTTTAATCAAATCATTATAAATATCAGTTTATTGTGTTAACAGAGAATAAAAGCTTACATCTCAAAGTCAATTGGAGTTTTAGGTTTTTAGTTTTTACAGGGGTATTTTGTTTTTCGTTTATCTTTTTTAGATACTTGTTTGAATCAGAGCTTGAATATAGCCTTTTTATGAGCATTATTTTTGGGGTTTTTCAAGGATCTACAATAGCTCCGGGTTTAGATTCTATTACTGTCAAAAAAAGTTTTCAAAATTTCGAAAAACAATCATCAGCTTACTTGTTCCTAAAGCCCTTTTTCTATTGTCAGGGAAAAATTATCTTGTTTGATGACAAGTTTATTTTTTTGACTCACAAGTGGAATTCAAAACCTAACTCGATTGAAATTTTCTATGAGGATATAAAAAGCGTAGAAAGAAACACATCAATTATATCTAAAAAAGGGATTTCAATTACTACCAAAGCACAACAAAAAATCAATTTTTTCTATGTCAATGATTTTGATGAATGTTTTAATTTATTAATCAAGAAAAGGGAGTTGATAGATATCATTTAAGTACTATAATCCCGTTTCTAAAATTGCTCATTTACATTTTAAAAATATCTTTGCCAAAAAATTAAAAAATATTCTTCATGAAAAACTTTTCTTTATTTCTACTGGTAGCCACATTATCTATCGTCACTATTAACGCACAATCTGATAAAGGCGATTTCACCATAGCTCCCCAAATTGGATTAAACTTATCTACTTTTGCGCCAAGCGATACAGATTTTTCTTACAACTCTAGAACGTCATTTGCTGGAGGTGCAATTACAGAATACTATTTTAACGATAGATGGAGCTTAAGATCCGGACTATTATTTGACCCAATGGGCGCAGAAGACGGTGCTGGAAATATTGATAAACTCAACTATTTGACATTACCAATTAATGCTAACTGGCACTTTGGTAAAAATCGAAACTGGTATCTAAATTTCGGTCCAGCTATTGGATTTTTGCTTAATGCTGAAACTGAATTAGGTGAAGGCGGCACAATCGATATTTCTGAAGTGGTACCAGGTACCGATGTCGGTTTGATGTTTGGTATTGGTTATAAGTTTGATATAAACGAAAAAGTTCAATTATTTATTGATTTTCAGGGATATGGAGGATTCATAGACATTGATGAGTCTGATGTTTTGCCTTTTCAAATCAGAAATTCAAGAAGTGCTTTTAACGTAGGAGTTGTAATTACACCTTAATTATAAAGACTTTATTATAACAAAAAACCGAAGCTCACGCTTCGGTTTTTTACTTTGTAGCCCTTCTATCTTACAAATGTATGACCTCATCATAAGCATCAGCAACTGCCTCCATTACGGCTTCACTCATCGTGGGATGCGGGTGAATAGTTTTTAAAACTTCATAACCTGTTGTTTCCAGATTGCGAGCAACAACAGCTTCTGCGATCATATCCGTAACGCCTGCACCAAGCATATGGCAACCTAACCATTCGCCATATTTAGCATCAAAAATTACTTTTACAAATCCATCTTTAGTTCCAGATGCACTAGCTTTGCCTGAGGCAGAAAAAGGGAACTTCCCTACTTTAATATCGTAACCAGCCTCCTTCGCCTGCTTTTCGGTCATTCCAACACTCGCAATTTCTGGATTAGAATACGTACATCCTGGAATATTACCGTAGTCTATCGGTTCTACTTTGTGACCAGCTATTTTTTCTATACACAAAATACCCTCTGCAGATGCCACGTGTGCTAAAGCTGGACCATGCGTGATATCGCCAATAGCGTAATATCCAGGAACATTGGTTTGGTAAAAGTCATTTACTATGACTTTGTCTTTCTCCGTTTTAATACCAACATCTTCAAGACCTATATTTTCAATATGGGTTTTAATACCTACTGCAGAAAGAACTATATCAGCTTCAAGTGTATCTTCACCTTTTTTGGTTTTAACTTTGGCTTTGACTTGTTTACCAGAAGTATCGACGCTTTCAACTGAAGAATTAGTCATCACTTTAATGCCTTTTTTCTTGTAAATTCTTTCGAATTGTTTTGAGACCTCTTCATCTTCAACGGGAACAATATTTGGTTGAAATTCAACGATGGTAACTTCCGTTCCCATATCCGCATAAAAACTGGCAAATTCACAGCCGATTGCTCCAGAACCAACAATTATCATAGATTTTGGTTGTTTCTCTAAAGTCATAGCCTTTCGGTATTCAATGACTTTCTTACCATCTATAGGTAGATTGGGTAACTCACGAGCATGTGCACCAGTTGCGATTATAATATGATCAGCTTCGTATTCTTTGGTATTTCCTTTTTCATCTTTTACACTAACTTTTTTGCCAGGTTTTACCGATCCATGACCTTCAAGTACGTCAATTTTATTTTTTTTCATTAAGAATTGGACGCCTTTACTCATTCCATTAGCAACATCTCTACTACGTTTTACAACGGCATCAAAGTCCTTGTCAGCTTTTTCGACCTTAAGGCCATAATCCTCCGCATGGTTAAGATAATTAAAAACCTGAGCGCTTTTTAATAGTGCTTTGGTAGGAATACAACCCCAATTCAGACAAATACCACCCAAACTTTCTTTTTCTACAACTGCAGCTTTAAAGCCAAGTTGAGATGCTCTTATGGCTGTAACATAACCTCCTGGTCCACTTCCAACTACTATGATATCGTATTTACTCATGTTAAAATATTTTCTTGTTTTAATAGAATTGCAAATTTACTAATAATAGCTTTAACCTTATTTAGATTGCCAAAACTTTTAAACCTGTATTAAAAGATGTTTTTTTAATTTAAGTTACAGAAATTGTGCATTTAAAATACAATCGTGGATTGAAATCAAATCAAAAATTTTCTATGAGTTGATATAGATTTCATATCTTTAAACAAATTAAAAAATTACAAAAAACACATTATGGGAAAAGGATTTTTTCAAGTGCCACCAGCTGTAAATGAACCAGTTATATCATATGCACCTGAGACACCAGAAAGAGAAGAAGTTTTAGAAACATACAAGTCAATGTATGCTTCACATGTAGAAATACCACTTTACATTGGTAGCGAAAAAATTAAAACAGGAAATACAAAATCTATAAATCCGCCTCATGATCATAAACATGAAGTTGGCGTCTATCATTTAGCCGAAAAATCTCATGTAGATCAAGCAATTAATGCTGCCTTAGATGCCAAAAAAGCTTGGGCAGATTTGCCATGGGAACAGAGAGCGGCTGTATTTCTTAAGGCAGCTGAACTCATCGCTGGACCATACAGACAGAAATTGAATGCAGCGACAATGATTGGTCAGGGGAAAAATATTTATCAGGCCGAAATAGATTCAGCCTGTGAAATTGTTGACTTTTTAAGATTTAATGTTGAATACATGACTCAAATCTACGAAGAGCAGCCCGAATCTGACTCTACAGCCTGGAACCGAGTTGAACACAGACCTCTTGAAGGTTTTGTATATGCCATCACTCCATTCAACTTTACAGCTATAGCAGGAAATCTACCGAGTAGTGCTGCTCTAATGGGTAACACAACAGTTTGGAAACCTAGTGACAGCCAAATGTTTTCTGCTCAGGTTTTAATGGAAGTTTTTCAGGAAGCTGGCGTGCCAGATGGCGTCATCAACATGGTAGTCGGTGATCCAGAAATGATTACAGATACTATTTTAGCTCATCCAGACTTTGCAGGTATCCATTTTACAGGGAGTACGAATGTATTCAAAGGGATCTGGTCAAAAATTGGACAAAATATCAATACTTATAAAACTTACCCAAGAATAGTTGGCGAAACCGGAGGAAAAGATTTTATTGTTGCTCACAAATCTGCACATCCTAAGGTAGTCTCTACAGCTTTAGCAAGAGGAGCTTTTGAATTTCAGGGACAAAAGTGTAGCGCTGCTTCCAGAGCTTATGTTTCTAAGAGCATTTGGCCGGAAGTTAAAAAACATTTAGTTGAAGATATAGAATCTTTCAAAATAGGATCACCTGAGGACATGAGCAATTTTATTAATGCAGTCATCCATGAAGGTTCATTCGATAAATTAGCTAAATATATTGATGCTGCTAAAGACAGTAACGAATGTGAAATCGTGGCTGGCGGAACTTACGACAAATCTGAAGGTTGGTTTGTAAATCCAACAGTGATTGTAACTACAAATCCAAAATACGAGACCATGGAAACTGAGCTTTTTGGTCCAGTTTTAACTATATACGTTTATGATGATGACAAGTATGAAGAGACTTTAGAATTGGTGAATGATACCAGTATTTATGCCTTGACAGGATCAATTATTTCAACTGACCGTTATGCTGCGGCAAGAGCTACAAAAGTTCTTGAAAATTGCGCTGGTAATTTTTACATCAACGATAAATGTACGGGAGCTGTAGTAGGCAGACAACCTTTTGGAGGTGCAAGAGCCAGTGGAACAAACGACAAAGCCGGTTCTAAATTAAACCTGTTGAGATGGACATCACCTCGACTAATCAAAGAAACCTTTGACCCACCAAAGGATTATAGATATCCTTTTTTAGGTGAATAGATGAATATAATTTTTATTTAATACATTTAAGCCTGCTCTTTTTGAGTGGGCTTTTTTTAAAAAAATTATACTTATGACTGCCAATCTTGTTTTTCAAATCGTCAATACAGCTGTTTTACCAGCTTGGATTGTACTTATCTTCTTCCCTAAAAAATCATGGAGAAATCCAGTGATATATAGTTTTGCGGCAATTATGGCTTTGACTTACGCCATTTATGTTTTTACAGGTTTAGGGAATTTTGACATGGAATCTTTTAGTAAACTAGAAGGCATAAAGGCAATGTTTACAAGTGATGTAGCTGTTCTTACAGGCTGGATACACTACTTAGTTTTTGATTTACTGGTTGGTAATTGGGTTTTGAACAATTCTCAAAAACACAAAATCAACCATTATATTATAATTCCTTGTTTACTACTATGCTTTATGTTTGGGCCGATTGGATTTTTACTTTACTCTATAGTAAAATTAATTAAATTAAAGAATTTGAAGGAATAAAAAAAGCTGTTCCTTTCGGAACAGCTCTTTCCTCATATAACAAAACAAATTTATTATAGGTCAACGGGTAAAAGTACGTTGTCAATAACATGAATTACGCCATTAGATCCAGTAACATCTGTAGCTATTATGTTTACAATTCTACCATCCTGATCTGTGATTGTTACACCACCTGTTGTGTTAATTGTTAATGTAGCACCTTGTACTGTTGCTGGTGTAACTCCATCAGTAATATCAGCTTCTCTAACTGCTCCGTTTGGTAAAACGTGATAAGTTAACACATCGCCAAGTAAATCTGAATTCAAAACATCATCTATAGTATCAAATCCATTATTTTCTGCTAAAAAACTTGCGAATGCAGCATCGCTAGGCGCAAATACTGTGAACGGTGCAGGACTTGTACCAGCATCAGTTGATAATACATCTAATAGATCTGCCTCTGTCAAAGCAGTCGCTAAATTGCTAAACATTGATGTATTCGATGCTGCTAAGTCTACTATATTTGGTAGTGTAATTACCTCATCAACAACATGTACTGTCCCATTAAGACTAGTTAAATCTGGTGTAGTTACTGTAGAATTTCCGTTTATGACTACTCCATTGTCAATACTAATGTAATTGTCGATATTGTTATCATCTCCCGAATATGTTTCAGTCGCAAGTGACTTTACATATCCATTAGATAAATCTGTAGACGTAACATTGCCGTCTATAACATGATTTAAAAGAATATTAGCAATTTGATCTGCACTTAATCCTGATGTATCTATATTTCCAAATGCTGTATCTGTAGGTGCAAATACGGTGAATACACCATCAGCCAAAACATCGTCAAAACCAGCGTCAACTAACAACTGCTCTAATACAGTATGATCTGGACTAGCTTCTATAATACTAAAAGTATTCATAGGTGGTAATTCTGGTAAAAGTACTCTATCTATTACATGAACAACACCATTCTCAATAGCAACATCAGGAGTTACAACGTTAGCTGTATTTCCTAAGGCATCTGTTACCGTAACAGAACTACCCGTTTTTGTTACAGTCAAATCTTGACCAGCTAATGTCGGTACAGTTTGATCTCCCTCCATTAAATCTGTAGAGAAGGCTGTTGTAGGTACAACATGAAAGCCTAATACAGTCTCTAATTGATCTACTCCGCCAAGAGCAGATATTAATTCATTTAAATCATTAACGCCAAAGGCATTTAAGGCATCTGTAAAAGCCTGATTTGTTGGAGCAAACACCGTAATTTCATTTGCACTCAACAAAGTCTGATCTAAACCTGGCACAGCTTCTACAGCATCTAATAGTAAAGTAAGGTTGGCATCTGTAGCGGCTTCAACTAAATTTGGATCCTGCTGTACAGGTGGTGGTGTGGTATCATCGTCTGAACATGATACAGAGCCTACAATCATTATTGCAAGCAACATAAATTTTGATAATAATTTCATAGTTTTTATTTTTTAGGTTTACATCTATTAAACAACGTAATCCTAAAAAGTACTACTTCAAATTTTTGATTTAATAATTTTTTAACTGTAAAGAAAGGGTATGTTAAATATTTTAATATTAATTATTTAAGTAATTAATAAAATCGCAAAAAAATTGATACTTCTGAATTATCCACAGGTGTTAAGTGTAGAGTAAAATAATTCTTGAAAATCTTCATTTGATTCGACTTTAATAGTCTCATTTCGCAATTTTGATATAAAAATTGGGAACTCAATTTCAAAAACATCATTATCATGCAGGGTCTCTATATGAAGAAATAATTCTTTATTCGAGTTTAATCGGAAAGTGTCAAAACTTTCAGTGATATCATTATACTCTTTAATAGTAATAGGATAATGAATATCTATACAAGTATTAAAAGTAAGATTCAAATTATCGTTGCAGGTATCTTTGATCAGATTAAAATCTGATCTATTGTCGGCTTGATGAGAATCATAATTAAAAAAAACAGTATTAATCGGATAGATAATATCAATTTCCTCTTCAGGACTAATTTGTTGTAAATCTGAAATATTGTTTATCGTAACGGCTTGTTCATTTATCAATACTTGATATGGAAAATCTATACTAATACAAGAAGAATTATCTACCAAATTATCAAAACTGGTATCATTGGCAGTAACTGATTTAAGCATTGTTGAGATTTCAGAGGTGTTATGTGAAGTATTCTCAGACTGAATAAGTTGAGAATCATCCTCGTAGCATCCAGTAACTGCTATAAAAACTAATATGTAAAATATATTTTTCATTTAGTCGTTGTCACAAAATTAAAACAATCTAAACTAAATACTTCCTACCCAATTAACATTTTTTTTTACATTTGATTTTTATGGCTTCAACAAAAAGTTTTTCTGATAATTGCTGCAAAAAAAATATTTTTGACAAATTATACAATGATCACTCAAAGGATCTTCATGACTTTATATATTACAAATTTGGAGCCGAACACAACCCTAAAGATAAAGTACAGGTTGCCTTCATGAAATTATGGGAAAACTGCAAAAAAGTAAGCCCGGATAAAGCAAAAAGTTTTTTATTTTCAGTGGCAAATAACACAACTCTTAATGTTATAAAACACAAGAAGGTTGTTTTAAAATATGAATCAAAATCAGATAGGAGCAAATCTGATATTCAAGATCCACAATTTTTGATGGAAGAGCAGGAATATATGGATAAATATCAATTGGCCTTATCAAAATTAACAGAGGAAAAAAGAGTTGCATTCTTATTAAACAGAGTTGAAGGGAAAAAACATAAAGAAATCGCTGAAATTTTAGGTATTTCCAGAAAAGCTGTTGAAAAGCGTATTTACACGGCATTGGATCAGTTGAGAAAAGATATAGATGGAATTTAACACTTCTGAAGTAGGAAAACATCCTGCTCGATTGTTTTATAAGTGATTATGGAAGAAGAGATTATAAAAAAATGGCTCAATAATGAGTTATCAGAGGAAGAATTAAAGTCGTTCGAATCTACGAAGGAGTATAAATCTTATGTCAAAATTCTGGATAACGCCAAATATTTCAAAGCCCCAGAATTTGATGCAGATTCATCTAAAGAAAGCTTAGATTTTGCGATAAAATCAAGAACCAAATCAAACAATAAAATTGTTTACCAACTTATTGCTTCAATTGCAGCTGTTCTGATAATTGGATTTTTAATATTTGACTATACTGTACCAAATCAACTTGAAAATACAAAAACTACAGAGATAGCTCAAACTCATAATATCACCTTGCCAGACCAATCTATTGTAGATCTAAATGCCAATTCATCTATAGACTATAATGAAGCAACATGGGAAGAAGAAAGATTAGTATCCCTTGAGGGTGAAGCTACTTTTAATGTTGAAAAAGGAAAAAAATTCACGGTCAGCACTAATTATGGAACTGTAGAAGTTTTAGGAACTATATTCAATGTAAAGTCACGGGACTACGCTTTTCAAGTGCAATGCATCGAGGGTTCAGTCAAGGTTGGTATAAAGAATGAAAATTATATTCTTAAACAGCATGACTTATTAAAACTTGAAAAAGATAAGGTCATTATAGAATCTGACAGAAGTTCATTACCAGATTGGAAAAATAATCTTTCAATTGTAAGAAATGAAACTTTAAATAATGTTTTGATGGAATTTCAAAATTATTACGACGTAGAATTTGAAACATCAAACATTGATACTAACAAAACTTTCACAGGAAGTTTTACTCACCAAAATATGGAAATTGCCTTAAATTCTATTACTTTGCCTTTAGGTATTTCCTACAAAATTGAAGGAAAAAAGGTATTTTTGACCCATAAGTGAAATTTTTAAGACCATTACTCCTTATTGTTTTTTTATTTAGCAGTTATTTATCTTCAGATGCTCAGAACCATCCAAGCTATGTCGATTTAACCACCTATTTAAAATATATTGAAGCCAAACAGGATATTATATTTTCATTTTCTAATGAAGAAGTAAAATATTTATCCGTAAACTTTCGTAATGATTTCAATAGTACAGAAGAATTTATTGATTTTCTTAGAGTAAACACACCATTTGAATATAAGATACAAGATGAAAATAATGTACTTATAATACCAGAGAATTCGAGAAACAAAGTTTGCTTAAATATCTTAAATAGTATTACTGGAGAAAAGATTCAAAATGCATTTGTTAGAGTTCAAAATTTTATTTTTCATAGCGATGAAAACGGAGGTTTCATTTTGCCCCTACAATCTTCAGAAAATGATATTATAATTTTTGGAGAGGACTTTGTTACAAAAAAATATGCCATAAACCGTAAGGAGGAAAAAGATTGTTATACACTAAAAATTAAATCATTTTATCAATCTTTAAATGAAGTATTCCTGACTTCGCTTCTTACAAGTGGGATTCAAAAAACAGCCGCAGGATATTTAGAGATTGACTATAATGAATTTGGACTTCTACCAGGTATGGTCGAACCAGATGTACTACAAAGTATCCAAGCTCTACCGGGAATAATGAGTCCTAAAGAAAGTGTAAGTTATCTCAACGTAAGAGGCGGAACTCATGATCAGAATTTATTTCTTTGGGATGGTATTAAAATGTACAGTACATCGCACTTTTTTGGGATGATATCAGCTTTTAATCCATATATGACGGATAATGTAAAGTTGATTAAAAATGGAACCTCTGCAAAGTTTGGTGATGGAGTTTCCAGTTTGATTGATATAAAAACAAGCAATACTATTGACGATAAACTTGAAATAAGTGTAGGCATAAATTTCATTAACGCAGATGCAATTATGAAAATACCTGTCACCAAAAAATCATCAATAGAAGTCTCTTCAAGATTTTCCGTAAATTCGTTATGGGAAAGCCCTACTTACGAAAGTTACTTTGATAAAATTTTTCAAAATACAGAGGTAACTAATTTCGAAAACTCAATTTCGGGACAAAACAATGACTTCAATTTTGTAGACTCTAATTTCAATTATAAATACCAACTATCAGATAAAGACTTTTTAAAGCTAAATTTTTTATACGCCGCCGATCAATTTGACTTAAATCGATTTGATGCTGAAAATAATTTCGTAAATATTAGAAATAGTAGTCTGGACCAAACCAACCTAGCTACTGGTTTATATTATGAGAGAAACTGGTCCAATTCCACAAAAAGTGAATTGCAATTTTATGCCTCAGATTACGAATTAGATGCAGTAAATACAAATGTAGTCAACGATCAAACTTTAGAACAAAAAAACCAGGTCAATGAAATAGGTTTTAAATTAAATTTTTTCTCTCAATTAGGGAAATCTCTAAGCTTGGAAAATGGGTATCAATTTAATGAAACTGGTATTTTGAATTCGGAGAGAATTGATAATCCTTTCCTTTTTAATGAGATTCGTAATTCAATTATTACCAATAGCTTTTACTCACAACTTAATTTTCAAACTAAAGATGACCGTCTAAATTTGCAATTTGGAGGCAGATTAAACCATTATTCAAAATTTAATAAAATCATAATTGAGCCAAGGTTTAGTTTAAGCTATGAACTTATCGATGATTTTTTTATAGAAATCTTGACAGAGGAGAAATCTCAAGTCACCTCGCAAATTGTTGATCTTCAAGAAGACTTTTTAGGGGTTGAAAACCGAAGATGGGTGCTTTCTAACCCAGATTCAAGACCTATTATCGAAAGTCAACAAATTTCGGCTGGCTTTAACTTTGTAAAACCTTCATGGTTCTTCAATGTGGATGTTTATTACAAAAATGTTGTTGGAATCACCTCTCAAGGACAGGGATTTCAAAACCAATTTGAGTTTTCTAATGTACATGGAAGCTATGAGGTCAAAGGTTTTGATATATTGATCAATAAGAATTTTAAATTATTTTCCGGTTGGTTAAGCTACAGTCTATCTGAAAATTTATACACTTTTGAAGAGTTAGAACCATCAACTTTTCATAATAACTTAGACATAAGGCATGTCATTTCTACCGGTCTGAATTATGAAAAGAATGGACTAAAGGTTTCTGCTGGATTAAATTGGCATTCTGGAGTGCCAGTAACCTTAATTGCTGAAAACCAAAATCAATTGCCTGAAAATATTGTATTTGAAGATCCTAATGCAGCTAGACTGATTGACTACTTTAGATTGGATATTTCCTCGACTTACAATTTCAAATTATATAAAAATATACGGTCAGTTGTTGGAGTTTCATTTCTGAATATATTGAACAGCCATAATGTCTATAATCAGTTTTACAACATCAATTCTGATCAAAACATTCAATCTTTTAGGCAAAACGGAATTGGTTTTACGCCTAATCTATTATTTAGAGTTAATTTTTAGGTGCTAATCCTCTAAAAGTTTATTAATCTGATCCAATTGTGGCTCTAAAACGACTTCAATACGTCGATTTTTGGCTTTACCCTCAGCAGAATCATTTGAAGCAACAGGCGCAAACTTACCACGACCTGCCGCTGTTAAGTTTTGCGGATCTATACCTGCATTGGTCAATAATAGTTTTAAGACTTCAGTTGCACGTTTAGTAGAAAGATCCCAATTATCTTTTAATGGACCATTTCCGTTATAAGGTACATTATCTGTATGGCCTTCAATAAGCACTGAAATGTCCGGATTTTGAGCAAGCACTGTGGCTAATTCGTTTATAGCTTTTCTTCCTTCTGTTCCAACAGTCCAACTACCAGAAGCAAAAAGAAGTTTATTTTCCATAGAAACATATACTTTGCCATCTCTCTGTTCTACGCTCAAACCTCGGCCTTCAAAATCTACTAATGCGTCTAATAAATTTTCTTTTAAAGCAGACAATTTTGCTTCTTTGGAAGCAATCAGAGTTTCTAATTCATTAATTCGATAAGAACGCTCATCTAAATCTTTTTGGAGCTCATTTAGTCTTAACCTTTCTTGAGCTAATGCCTTCTCTTTTTCTTCTAACTGCTTAAGAAGCTCTCTATTTCTCTCTACATTTTGAGCTAGAATTTCACTGCTATTTTGTTCTAAAGCCTCATAGGATTTTTCTAGGTTTTCTAGTCGATCCGAAGTACTTTGAAAATCGAGTTGAAGATTTTGATGTTCTTTTTGAAGACTAATTAATTCGTTAGTCTTGATAGCTAAATCATCAGTTAATTGCGAGTTTTTAGTTTGACATTCATTAAATTTTTTATTAAGTAAATCATTTTGAGACTTAAGATTATCAAATCTGTTTTGAAGATTTACTAAGTCTTTCTTTGGAACACAACTTACAGCTGTACTTAGGATTAAAAAAAATATAAGCAGTTGTTTTATCATTTCTTCTATCAATTAAAAATTAAGTTTCAGCAGAACAGGACAATGGTCGCTATGTTTTGCCTCTGGTAATATAACGGCTCTTTCTATATTTTGTTTTATAGGCTCAGCAACCAAATGATAATCTAATCTCCATCCTTTATTGTTGGCCCTAGCATTTGCTCTGTAACTCCACCAAGAATATTGTGTAACTTCTGGATTCTTAAATCTAAAGGAATCTGTGAATCCTTGATCTAAAAACTTAGTCAACCATTCTCGCTCCTCGGGCAAAAATCCAGAAACACTTTTAAGACGAACAGGATCATGAATATCTATAGGTTCGTGACAAATATTAAAGTCACCACAAATGTTTAAATTGGGAATTTCATTCTTCAAATTATGAATGTAAGCATAAAAATCATCCATAAAATCAAACTTCAATTGAAGTCTGGCATCATTTGTACCTGAAGGCAAATACAGACTCATCACTGAAAAATTTTCAAAATCTGCTCTAAGTATTCGCCCTTCATCATCCATATAATCTATACCACAGCCAAATTCAACGTGCTTTGGTTCAGTTTTAGAGATGATTCCTACACCTGAATAGCCTTTCTTTTTTGCCGGGAACCAGTAAGTATATTTGTACCCCAATTGATGAAATGCCTCAATTTCAATTTGTTCTTCTAAGGCTTTTATTTCCTGAAAGCAAACAATATCTGCATCTGTAGTTTTCAACCAGTTTGTTAGGCCTTTTCTCATGGCAGCCCTAATTCCATTCACATTATAAGATAATATTGTCATTATTTATTATTTGATCTTTTACGAGCTCTCAGATATCCAAAAAAATGAAGAAAGCTATGATTTTTCAGGAATATTTTTCAAAATCTCTTTGAGAAATCCCCAAAATTTTTGAGTTGAAGAAATGTTTGCTCGTTCATCTGGTGAATGTGCTCCAAGTATGGTTGGCCCAAATGAGACCATATCCATTTCAGGATAGTGACTACCAAGAATTCCACACTCCAAGCCGGCATGACAGGCAGCAATATTAGCCTTCTCATCAAATTTTTGTTGATAGAGCTTATCTACCACTTTTAGTATTTCTGAATCTGGATTAGGTGTCCATCCAGGGTAATCTCCTGAAAATTTGACTTGACATCCAGCTAAATCGAATGCACTTTGTAAATTATGGGCAAGATCCCATTTACCACTTTCTACAGAAGACCTCGTTAAGCAGGAAATATCAATTTTTCCATTTTCTATGATGACTTGAGCAATATTATTTGAGGTTTCTACCAAACCAGCTATATCCGGACTCATTCTATAAACGCCGTTATGCGCAGCACTTAAGGCTTTAATTATCAAATCCTGAACATCACTACTCAAAACAGATTTTGGAGTCTCCGCCTTTTGAAGATTGACCAACAAATTTGGCTCTAAGGATTTATATTCAGCTTTAACGGCAGTTGAAATTTTATTAAATAAATCTTCAAATTTTGTAAGATCCTCGTTAGAAATTACAAAATCGGCGCTTGCTTCACGCGGAATAGCATTCCTCAGTCCACCACCTTTAAACTTACTTAATCTCATCGTACATTTTAAATGAAATTGAAGCAGAAATCTAGTCAAAAGTTTGTTAGCATTCCCGAGTCCTTTTATAATATCCATTCCAGAATGTCCACCCTGGAGCCCTTTAAGTGTCAAATTGTAGGCCGTAGAATGCTCAGGAATAGATTCTTCTATATAAAACCGAGTTGCTGATAAGTCTATACCGCCAGCACAACCAATGCCTATTTCATCATCTTCTTCCGTGTCAAGATTTAAAAGGATTTCTCCTTTTAATATATTGGAATCTAATTGTTTTG
>Ga0207419_1001978_pt1 | contig 14190 bp, 12 predicted proteins | sample ElkSloMetagenome_4_FD_184723 | JGI IMG/M metagenome (GOLD analysis project Ga0207419, IMG submission 184723) | Hot spring microbial communities from Elkhorn Slough, Monterey Bay, USA - MD2A (version 2) | ecosystem: Environmental > Aquatic > Marine > Intertidal zone > Estuary: Microbial mat ...
GGCCTATGCCGCCGGTTATTCTTTTGCGCTCGACAACCTTCGCGCCTGCGGCGCTCGGGTCGAGCGCGCGGGGCAGTCATGCCCCGGCCTCATTGAAGCTCCGTGGCTCCCACGGTCGAGCAGACGCGAAGCGTGGGGTTGTTCGCCCTGGCACGGATTCAGGCCCGTTTTTTGCAGAATTCACCATAGGACCCTACCATCCCACCGCCTTGCCAAAACCAGCCCCGCCACCACCGACCCGGCGCACAGCCCGGTCCCCAGCAGGAACGCCAACCCTCCGACGGCCGCGTACAGCCAGCCGGAGACGATCATCGCCAGCCCGAGAAGGGCACCCATGGCCAGCGCCGAGTACAGCCCTTGCGCCCGCACCGCGTGGTCCGGCGGGACCGCGCGCGCGATGAAGTGCATGGCGCCCAGGTGCCCGGCGGCGTAGGTCAGCGCGTGCAGGCCCTGCACGGCGAACAGCACCGCCGGCTCGGTCGTCACCGCCAAGACGCTCCAGCGCAACAGGCCGCCGGCCCCGGCGATCAGCAGCAGTCCCATGGGGCCGAGCCGCGCCAGCACCCGGTTGCCCACCGCGAACAGCGCGATCTCGACGATCACGCCCAGCGCCCACAGCAGGCCGATGGTGGTGTCCGACAGGCCGGCCGCGCGCCAGTGCAGGGTGGCGAAGCCGTAGTACGGCGCATGACTGGCCTGTGACAGCCCGACGCAGGCCAGGAACAGAAGGAACCGGGGCTCCGAGAGCAACCGCCACAGTCCGCTTGAGTGCCACGGCCGGGCGCCGGCGGCCGGCGCGCGCGGTCGGGGCTCGTCGGCCGGCAGCCGCGCGGCGCTGATCGCCGTGATGGCGAGCGCTCCCAGGATGGCGGCCGGCACCACCAGCGTCACCGGCAGCACCTCCAGCACCGCGCCGGCGGCGACGGCGGCCAGGATGAAGGTGGCCGAGCCCCACAGCCGCATCCGGCCGTAATCGGCCCCGGTCTTGTGCACCACGCCCATGGCCACGGACTCGGCCAGGGGCAGCAGCGCCGCCATGCAGGCGGTCGCCGGCACGGCCAGCAGAAAAATGGGCCAGAAGCCGGACAGCGGCGTCAGCAGCGCGAACCCGATCAGGCTGGCCAGGGTCAGGGCAACCATGGTGCCGCGCCGGGCGCCGGTGCGATCGACGCGGCTGGCGATGACGGGGTTGGTCAGCACCTTCGACCATTGGCTGGCGGCCATGACCAGCCCGATTTCCACGGCGCCCAGGCCCCGTGTCTCCAGCCACGCCGGCCAGAACGGCAGCATGACGCCGATGCCGGTGAACAGCGCGGCGTAGAACAGCCCGACCCGCGCGGCCGGACCTGAGACGGCAACGGACCTCATGCCGGCATCGGGGGCTACCCCAGCCGCAAGGGCAGGGACCGCAGCCGCTTGCCGGTGGCGGCGAAGAGGGCGTTTGCCACCGCCGGCGCCACCGTCGGCACGCCCGGTTCGCCGATCCCCGTGGGGGGCTCGGTCGACGGCATGATGTGCACCTCGATCTCCGGCATGGAGGCCATGCGCAGGATCTCGTAGTCGTGGAAGTTCGACTGGGTCACCTGGCCGGTCTCGTCCAGGGTCAGGCGGCTGCGTAGCGCGGCCGACAGGCCGAAGACGGCGGCGCCCTCGATCTGGGCGCGGATGATGTCGGGATTGACCGGCACGCCGCAATCGACGGCGCACACCAGACGATCCACGGTGAAGCCGCCGTCCTTGGCGGTGACCTCGGCGACATGGGCGACGTGGCTGTTGAACGAGGTGTGCACGGCCAACCCCCGGCCCCTTCCGTCGGGCATCGGCTGGCCCCATCCGGCCTCTTCCGCCGCCCGGTTCAGAACCCCCAGCAGGCGCGGGTGATCGCGCAGCAAATCCCGGCGGAGCACCAGCGGATCGACGCCGGCCGCGTGGGCCAGCTCGTCCATGAAGCTCTCGACGGCGAAGGCGGTGTGTGAGTGCCCGACCGAGCGCCACCACAGCACCGGGATGCCCGGATCGGGCGAATGCAGCTCGCCCTTGATGTTGGGAATGGCGTAGGGCAGGTCGATGACCCCTTCGACCGACGTCTGGTCGATGCCGTCGTCGACCAGGAACGCCTCGAACGGCGTGCCCTTCAGGATGGACTGAGTCACCACCCGCTGTCGCCACGCGGACGGGCGTCCGCCCTCGGCGGCCAGGGCGCCGGCCAGGGCGTGCAGGGCCATCGGCCGGTAGTATCCGCCGCGGATGTCGTCCTCGCGCGTCCACAGCAGCTTGACCGGCGCCTCGATGCCCTGATCCACCAGACCGCGCGCGATGGCCGCCACTTCGGCGACGTAGTCTCCGGTCGGATTGGCGTGACGGCCGAAGCTGCCGCCGGCATGGGTGACGTGCAGGGAAACGGTCTCCGGCTTCACGCGGGCGGCGGCGGCGATGTTGAGCACATCGAAGGTCGGCGTCTGGGCGCCGGCCCACACCTCGATCCCGGTGTCGGTCATGCGGGCGACGGCGCTCAACGGCTCCATCGGCGCATGGGCCAGGAACGGCACCTCATAGGCCGCCTCGACCATCTGTGCGCCCGGTTCCGACAGGGCGGCCAGCGCGTCGCCGTCCGTGCGGAAGGGCGTGCCGGGGGTGGCGGCCAGCTCGCGGTACTGTTCCATCAGGGCTTTCGAGCCCACGCGAACGGCGGCGGACTCGTCCCATTCCACCTTCAGGGCCTCGCGCGCCTTGAGCGCGTGCCACATGGAGTCGGCGACGACGGCGATACCGCCACCGGCGGTGGCGGGCAGGGGCAGGATCGCCTTGACGCCGGGCATGTCGCGCGCGGCGTCGGCGTTGACGGCCTTGACCGTGGCGCCGAAGCGCGGCGGTCGGCGCACCAGCGCCGTCATCATTCCCGGGAGTTTGAGATCGCTGGCGAACACCGCGTCGCCCTTGAGCTTGGCCGCCGTGTCCGGGCGGGGCAGGGAGGCTTTGCCGATCAGGCGAAAGGCGCTCGGCTGTTTCAGCGGCACCGAGGCAGGGTCTGGCGCCGCCACCCTGGCCGCCCGCTCGGCCATGGCGCCATAGGTGGCCTCGCGGCCGCTGCCCGCGTGGCGGAGCACCCCGTCGCGGGTCTCGATGGCCTCCGCCGGCACGCCCCAGGCGCGGGCGGCGGCCTGCACCAGCATGGCCCGGGCGACGGCCCCGGCGCGGCGCATTTGCTCGAAAGAGTTCGCTAGCGAGGTGCTGCCGCCGGTGCCCTGCGCCGGTCCCCAGAACAGGTTGTTGTAGCGTTTGGCGTCGGCCGGGGCATGTTCGGGCCGCATCTGCTCCCAGGCGGCGTCCAGCTCCTCGGCCACCAGGGTCGTCAGGCCGGTGAACACGCCCTGGCCCATCTCCAGGTGCTTGATCAGCACGGTGACCGTGTTGTCCGGCGCGATGCGGACGAAGGCGTTGGGGGCGAAGGGCTCGGCGGCCTCGGAGTCGGCCGTCTCCTGCGCGCGGGCCACCGGCAGGACCACGCCGAGCGTCAGGCCGGCGCCGGTGCCGGCCATCACCCGCATCAGGGTACGGCGGCTCAGGCGCGGGGCACGGTCGTGGGCGGCGGTGTTCAGCGTGGAAGGATGGGCGGCAAGGCGCTCGAACACATGGGTCATGGCCTTTACCCCCTTGATGCCTGGGTGAGACGGTTGGCGGCGGCGTGGATGGCGGCGCGGATCCGCCCATAGGTGCCGCAGCGGCACAGGTTGCCGTTCATCGCCCCGGTGATGGCCGCGTCGTCCGGCTTTGGCGTGCGGCTCAGCAGCGCGACCGCCTGCATGATCTGGCCCGGCTGGCAGGCGCCGCATTGGCTCACGCCCTGGTCCCGCCACGCGGCCATGACGGCGTCGGCGACGGGGCCGGACAGGCCCTCGATGGTGGTGATCTTGGCGTCAGCCACATCGCCCACGTAGGTCTGACAGGCCTGCACCGCCTGGCCGTCCACATGCACCGTGCAGGCCCCGCACTGCGACAGGCCGCAGCCGTACTTGGTGCCGGTCAGGCCGAGCGAGTCCCGCAAGGCCCACAGCAGGGGGACGTCCGGTGCCACGTCGATGTCGTGCACCGTGCCGTTGATGGTCAGGCGGGCCATGCGGCCTCCATGTCGTGGACGGGGAGCAGATCGGGCCACGGGCCGGGTCCTGCCCGGCGCTGGCACGCGCTACACATAGCGCCCCGACGCGCGGACAAAAAGGGGGATCATGGAAGGGTCTTGGAGGCGCCGCCGGAGGGTCGCCGGGCCTGCGCCCTTTCTTGACGCCGGTGTTTGGACTATCCAGGGACACCGCTTCGAAGCCACTCAGCGAGGGAGCCTCCGCCATGCCCCGCACGCCCCGCAAGTACGAAGAGCACCTCGACCGCACCCCGGCCAACCATGTGCCGCTGACCCCGTTGCAGTTCCTGGACCGGGCGGCGCTCGCCTATCCGGACAAGGTCTCGGTCATCCACGGTGCCCGCCGCTATACCTGGAGCCAGACGCGGGAGCGCGCGCGGCGGCTGGCGTCGGCGCTGGCCAAACGCGGCATCGTCAAGGGATCGACGGTCGCGGTGATGGGCTCCAACACACCGGAGCTGTACGAGGCCCACTTCGGCGTGCCCATGATCGGCGCCGTTCTGAACGCGCTCAACGTGCGGCTGAACGCCGATGAGATTGCGTTTATCCTCGTTCACGGCGAGGCCGAGATCCTGATCACCGACCGGGAGTTCTCGCCGACGATCAAGAAGGCCCTCGCCAAGCTGGAGTCGCCCATCCCGGTGATCGACATTGACGATCCCGAGGCCGGCGGGGCCGGGGAATTGCTGGGCGAGACGACCTACGAGGACCTGCTGGCCGAGGGGGATCCGGATTTCGCCTGGGCCTATCCGGCGGATGAGTGGGACGCGATCTCGCTGAACTACACGTCGGGCACGACCGGCAACCCGAAGGGCGTGGTCTACCACCACCGTGGCGCCTACCTGAACGGGCTCGGCAATATCGTCACCTGGACCCTGCCGCACGAGTCGGTCTATCTGTGGACCCTGCCCATGTTCCACTGCAACGGGTGGTGCTTTCCATGGACCATGGCCGCGCTGGCCGGCACCAATGTCTGCTGCCGCAAGGTCAACGCCAAGGCCATCTACGACGCCATCGCCGACCACGGCGTGACCCACTTCTGCGGCGCGCCCATCGTCCTGGGCTTCGTGATCAATGCGTCCGACGCCGAAAAGCGGCCGTTCGATCATACGGTCAAGGTGATGACCGCCGCCGCGCCGCCGCCGGCGCCCGTGCTGGCGCGGATGCAGGCCGAGGGCTTCCATGTGACGCACACCTATGGCCTGACCGAGGTGTACGGCCCGGCCACCGTCTGCGCCTGGCACACCGAATGGGACGACCTGGACATGGAGGAACAGGCGCGGCTGAAGGCACGCCAGGGCATCCGCTACGTGGTGCAGGACGATCTGATGGTCGGCGATCCGGAAACCGTGGAGCCGGTGCCCCACGACGGCGAGACCATGGGCGAGGTGTTCTTTCGCGGCAACATCACCATGCGCGGGTATCTCAAGAACCCGGACGCCACCGACAAGGCGTTCGCCGGCGGCTGGTTCCACTCCGGCGACCTGGGCGTGGTGTATCCGGACGGCTACATCCAGCTCAAGGACCGCTCCAAGGACATCATCATCTCGGGCGGCGAGAACATTTCGTCCATTGAGGTCGAGAGCGTGCTGTACAAGCACCCCGACGTCGTGGCCTGTGGCGTGGTGGCGAAGACCGACGAGCGGTGGGGCGAGACCCCGGTCGCCGTGGTGGAACTGCGCGACGGGGCCACGGTCACCGAGGCCGACCTGATCGCCTTCTGCCGCGAGAGCCTGGCCGGATACAAGTGCCCGCGCACGATCCTCTTCGACGAACTGCCCAAGACCTCGACCGGCAAGATCCAAAAGTTCCGCCTGCGAGAGCACGTCGGGCGACTGGCGGAGGCGGGCGAATCTTGACCCACCCCGCCCACGACTCGGAGCCGGCCGGCCCCGGGTTCGTTGTCCGCGCGACGTTGCTCTGCGCCGCCTCGCTGACGGTCATGGCGGGGGCGACCATCTCGCCGTCCCTGCCGGCGCTGTACGACCATTTCAGCGGCACGCCGGGCGTCGAGTTCCTGGCCCGGCTGGTGCTGACGCTGCCGGCCCTGTTCATCGCCGTGTGCTCGCCACTGGCGGGCGCCATCGTCGATCGCTTCGGGCGCAAGCCGGTGATCGTGGCCGGCGCGGTGCTGTATGTGCTGGGCGGAACCACCGGGCTGTATGTGGACAGTCTGGCCGCCGTGCTGGTGGGGCGTGCCGTGCTGGGCGTGGCGGTGGCCTGCGTCATGACCACCACCATCACGCTGATCGGCGACTACTGGCAGGGCGAGCGGCGCGGCCGCATGATGGGCTGGATGTCCGCCTTCATGTCCTGGGGCGGGGTGGTGTTCGTGCTGCTCGGCGGGGCGCTGGCCGAGTTGCACTGGCGCGGGCCGTTCGGAGTGTATCTGGCGGCGCTGGGGCTCTTGCCGTTCCTGGCCGTGGCGTTGTGGGAGCCAGAGCGGTCCCGGGGGAGCGGGCACGGCGAGACGGCGCGGCCTCACGCGGCCGAGGGACCCGCCCGGGTGAACTGGCCGCTGATCGGTGTGGTCTACTTCGCCGCGTTCATGCTGAACGTCGTGTTTTACGTGGTGCCGACCCAGGCACCGTTTTTGCTGCGGGAGCTTGGCGTGGTGGCGCCGATCGCCGCTGGGGTCGCCATCGCGGCGATGAACGTGGCGGGTGGCATCGGATCGCTGAGCTACGGCCGTCTGCGCGCCCGCCTGTCGGCGCCGGCCGTGTTCGGCGTGTCGTTCGGGCTGATCGCGGTCGGGTTCATGGGGGTGGCGGCGTCCGGCAACCAGGTGGCCTTCATGATCGCGTTGGTGTTCACCGGTCTGGGGGTCGGAACGACGTTTCCCAACATCACGAATTGGCTAATGGTTCTCGCGCCGCCGCACCTGCGCGGTCGGCTGGTGGGGGGCACGACCATGTGCATCTTTTTCGGCCAGTTCGTCTCGCCCCTGTTCAGTCAGCCGCTGGTGGCGGTGGTCGGCCAGTCGGGCACCTTCGCCGTCGCCGCCGGGGTGGTGGCGCTGGTCAGCGCCGGGTTCTGGGGTTTGGCCGTCCGGCTTGGCGGACGTGACTAAGGCCCGCGGGCGGGGACCGGCACGGGTTTCGTGGGCACGAACTCGCCTCTATACTGCCGGTTCTCGCGGATCGGGCCGGCGTCACGACGGTGCCGGCGCGCGACGAGGGGTTCGGTGCGGCAAGGGAGACGGATGGTGACGGTGACGCCGGAAACGACACACGGAACAACACACGTGGGCTTTGTCGGCCTGGGCATCATGGGCCTGAGCATGGCCGGGCACATCCAGGCGGCGGGGTATCCGCTGCATGTGTTCACGCGCTCGCGCGACAAGGCGGCGCCGCTGGTGGACGCGGGGGCCGAGTGGCATGACGATCCGGCCGCGCTGGCCGCCGCCTGTGACGTGGTGATCACGATGGTCGGCTATCCGGCGGATGTCGAGGCGGTCTACTTCGGCCAGGACGGCCACCCGGAGACGGGCATTCTCGCCGCCCTGAAGCCGGGCGCCGTGGCCGTCGACATGACCACCTCGTCGCCCAGCCTGGCCGAGCGCATCGCCGCGGCGGCGGCCGAGCGGGGCGCCGCCGCGCTCGACGCGCCCGTCTCCGGTGGTGACGTTGGTGCCCGCAACGCCACCCTGGCCATCATGGTGGGCGGCGACGAAGCCGCGTTCCAGACGGTCAAACCGCTGTTCGAGGTGATGGGCCAGTCCATCGCCCTGCTGGGGCCGGCCGGCGCCGGCCAACACACCAAGATGGTCAACCAGACGGTCATCGCCGGCACCATCCTCGGCGTGGCCGAGGGCTTGGCCTATGGTCGGCGGGCCGGACTGGACCTGGAGAAGGTGCTGGAGGTGATCGGCGGCGGCGCGGCCGGCGGTTTCCAGCTCAACGTGCTGGGCAAGCGCATGGTCGAGGGCGATTTCGCGCCCGGCTTTTTCGTCCACCACTTCATCAAGGACATGGGCATCGCCGGCGCCGAGGCGGAGCGGATGGGTCTCGACCTCCAGGTTTTGACGCTCGCGCGGACGATCTATGAACGGTTCGCCGCCGACGAGGGCGGACGCGAGGACGGCACCCAGGGCATTTTCCGGATGATCGCGAAGGACCCAGCGTAATGGACTTCAACGGCGAATACACCATCCCCGCGGACCGCTGGACGGTCTGGTGGGCGCTCAACGACTCCGAGGTCCTCAAGGGCTGCATCGACGGCTGCGAAAGTCTGGACTGGACCTCGGAGACCGAACTGACGGGCAAGTTCAAGGCGAAGATCGGCCCGGTTTCGGCCCGCTTCGCCAGCACTCTGACGCTGTCGGAAATGGAAGTGCCGGAAAGCTATCTTTTGACCGCCCAGGGGCAGGGTGGGGCGGCCGGCTTTTTCAAGGGCAGCGCCCGTGTCGTTCTGATCGAGGACAGCGAGGGCACCACGACGTTGCGCTATCAGTCGGAGGCCGCCGTGGGCGGCAAGCTGGCCAGCGTTGGCAGCCGTCTGGTGAAGGGGGCGGTCGACAAGACGGCCGCTGACTTTTTCCAACGGTTCTCGGAACGGGTTGTCGGCAACGTTCCCTCCGTCGAGGAGCCGGACGTCTCGTCCCGTCCGCCGGAACCCGTGCTCCCCACGCCTCCGGAGCCCGTGATCGCGCCGGCGGCCGGGTCCGCGTCCCCGACGACGAATGGCCCGACGCGCATCACCTGGCGTGTCCTCGCCATTGTGGCCGGTGTAGCTGTGGCCATTACGGGAATCCTGATGGCGATCATGATGATGCCGGCGTGAGCCGGCGACGCCGGACTGCCCGCGTCGTGCCGCGACCGAGCCTTCAAAAGGCCATACAGCGCGACGATCCTGCCTCCTGATGTTGGGTGGGTGCGACATGACTTTTATGCGCCGGCCCGAAGTGTGATGAGCGTCATGTTTTTGCAAGGCGGCGCGATGCCACTGTTCCGCGACGCGCTTGCGGCGTCGTTGACGGCGCGGCACCGTCCAGAATCGGTCATTCCGGGATGACCCCTGGTCTGTCGCCTGCAGTCGGCCGTATCTGGACGGGTGCGGACTGCTCACCCAACGTCGCCAGAAAGGGACGAAGCGGGCCATGACCACCTATGTCGGCGATGACACTGACGTCTATCCCTACAGCGCCGTCGTTTACGTCGAGGCGACCTTCCCCGACGGCAGCAGGTACTCGGGAAGCGGATTTCTGGTCGGCCCCAACGACGTCCTGACCGCCTCGCATGTGATTTATGACGTGAACGAAGGTGGCGTGGCCACCTCGGTCACCGTGACGCCGGGCCTGGACGGGGGCTACGCGCCGTACGGGGCCCACGCGGTGGCCCAGATCGACTACCTGCCGGTGGACGCGGATGGTGACGGCTATCTGTCGACCTGGGACTCGCGGAACGACTTCGCGCTCTTGGCCCTGGAGACCGACGTGGCCAGCCGGACCGGGCTGTTCGCGCTGGACTACGACGGCGGCAGCGCGCTGTACAATGTGACGGGGTATCCCGGGGTCTACGCGACGGCCGAAGGGCCGCGCATGACGAATGACAGCGGTTACGTTGTCGAGAACATGTTGTACTCGAATTACGAGTTTGTGTCCGTCGAAACCAATCCAGGGAACAGCGGCGGTCCCCTGTGGACCCTGGAGAACGGGACCGCCACGGCGGTGGGTTTTGTCTCGACGTCCGGGTGGGCGACGGACGTGGCAAGCCAGGAAGACCTCATCAAGGCCTGGATCGCCGGCAACGATGACCTGATTACCGTCGTCTCGGACAACGTGTCGGGATCTGGTGGGGATAGCCAGGCGGACGCCGTGGTGACGTGGACCAACGCGGCGGGCATCGACGAGGATTGGTATCTGACTCAGTACGCCGACGTCGCCGACGCGGGCATGACTCCCGTGAGTCACTACAATCAGTTCGGATGGGCCGAGGGCCGGGATCCCAACGCTTTCTTCGACTCAGATGGCTATCTGTCCGTCTACCAGGACGTCGCCGCGACGGGGATGAATCCGCTGTCGCATTACCTCGATTATGGGTGGCGCGAGGACCGGGATCCGTCGGCACGGTTCGATACCTCGCTCTACGAAACCGCCAACTCGGATGTCGCGGCGGCTGGGATCAATCCGCTGCTGCACTTCCTCGACTACGGGGCCGCCGAGGGGCGGTCCATCGCCGCGTCCGAGGATCCGGCCTGGCAGGCGATCGCCTGACGCCCGTGTGCTGCGGAGTCGCGGGCGGGCGGCGGTGGCGGTGTTCGGCGCGGCGGTTCGTCGCGGCGGGCCGTTCGCCACCGTCCCTGGTCCTGGCCGCGCCGGGCCGAGCCCGACCCTACGTCAACCTGGCGCCAACGGCGGCCGTGGCCGGCGCCGTCGGCGATGCTCTTTTCCCCACCGAATCACGCCTCTATGATCCCGGTCCGAAAACGGGACCCGGCCGGACAACGGCGGGGGCAAGGATTATCCAGGGAGGAGACGTGTCGGCATGGACTTCCGTCTGACCGAGGATCAGGTGCAGTTCCAGGATGTGGCGCGTGCGTTCGCGGCCGATGAGATGGCCCCGCACGCCGCACGCTGGGACGAAGAGAAAGTGTTTCCCGAGGAGGTCCTGCGCAAGGCGGCCGAACTTGGGTTCGCGGCCATCTACACGCGCGACGACGTCGGCGGGTCCGGCCTGGGGCGCCTGGACGCCGCGCTGATCTTCGAGGAACTGGCCACGGCCTGTCCGTCGACGGCGGCCTTCCTCTCCATCCACAACATGACGTGCTGGATGATCGACCGCTTCGGCAACGATGAGCAGCGGCACCGCTTCCTGCCGGCGATGTGCACCATGGAGCGCTTCGGCAGCTACTGTCTGACCGAGCCCGGGGCCGGGTCGGACGCCGCCTCGCTCAAGACCCGGGCCGAACGCGACGGCGCGGACTATGTCCTGAACGGCGAGAAGGCGTTCATCTCGGGCGGCGGGCGCTCGGACGTTTACGTCGTGATGGCCCGCACGGGAGAGCCGGGGCCGAAGGGAATCTCGACGTTCGTGGTGGAAAAGGGAACGCCGGGCCTGTCCTTCGGCAAGCAGGAACGAAAGATGGGCTGGAACAGCCAGCCGACGGCGCCCGTGATTCTGCAAGACTGCCGTGTCCCCGCTGCCAATCGCCTCGGCGAGGAGGGGCAGGGCTTCACCATCGCCATGAAGGGCCTGGACGGCGGGCGTGTGAACATCGGCGCCTGCTCGCTGGGCGGCGCGCGGGCGGCCATGGAGGCCGCCATTGCCTACACGCGCGAGCGGCGGCAGTTCGGACGGGCCATCGCCGACTTCCAGGCCAGTCAGTTCAAGCTCGCCGACATGGCCACGACGCTTGAGGCCGCGCGCTTGCTGCTGCATCGGGCGGCGGCAGCGCTGGATGCCGGGGACCCCAACGCCGCCATGCTGTGCGCCATGGCCAAGCGGTTGGCCACGGATACCGGGTTCGCCGCCTGCGACGAAGCCTTGCAACTGCACGGGGGGTACGGCTACATCCGCGAGTATCCGATTGAACGGATCCTTCGGGACCTGCGCGTGCACCGCATCCTGGAGGGGACCAACGAGATCATGCGCGTGATCGTGGGACGCCGCCTGCTGGCGGACTGAGCGACCGCACCGCCATCACCGGAGACGAATCCGATGAGCGAACCGGAAATCCTGTTCGATATCGTGGAGGGTGTCGGGCGCATCGTTCTGAACCGACCCAAGGCCCTGAACGCGCTGTCGCTGGCCAAGATCGGCGAGATGGACCGCACCCTGCGCGGCTGGGCCGATGATCCCGGGGTCAAGGCCGTGATCATCGAGGGCGCCGGCAACAAGGCCTTCTGCGCCGGCGGCGATATCCGCGTGCTGTCGGACGCCGCGCGCGCCGGCGACGACGCCACGATCCGCCAGTTCTTCCGCGCCGAATACACGCTTGATCGCCTGATCAAGACCTTCCCCAAGCCCTATCTCGCCTTTCTCAATGGCATCACCATGGGGGGTGGCGTCGGCATCTCGGTGCACGGCAGCCACCGCATCGCCACCGAGAACACGCTGTTCGCCATGCCGGAAACGGGCATCGGCATGATCCCCGACGTGGGCGGAACGTGGTTCCTGCCGCGCTGCCCGGGGGCGGTCGGCCTCTATCTCGGGCTGACCGGCCAGCGGCTGAAGGCGGCTGATTGCCTGTATGCCGGGATTGCCACCCACATCGTGCCGGCCGAGCGCCTGGGCGACCTGGAGGCCGGCCTGTGCGAGGCGGCGCGGCGGGCCGACGACGCGGATCGGATGTGGCAGGCCATCACCGATGTCCTCGACGTGTTCCACGAGGACGACGAGGCGCCGCCGCTTGAAACGCATCGGGCGGCGATCGACGCCGCGTTCGGACAGGATAGCGTGGAGTCCATTCTTTCGGCCCTGGACGGCATGGACACCGAGTGGAGCGCACAGACGGCGGCGACACTGCGGGGCAAGAGCCCGACCGCTCTGAAGGTCGCCTTCCGGCAGTTGCGCGCCGGGTTGCAGCTTGATTTCGACCAGGCCATGCAGATGGAATTCCGGCTGGCTACACGGATCACGCGGACGCCGGACTTCAGCGAAGGTGTGCGGGCGGCGATCATCGACAAGGACAATGCGCCACGCTGGTCCCCGGACACCCTGGAGGACGTGGACGACGACCAGGTCCGGGCGTTCTTCGCCCCGCTCGGGGACGGCGACGAACTGGCCTTTGAGTAACCGAACGGGCACGGCGACCAGACCACGCGGCCAAAACAATCAATGTCGGGAGGACGACTCACCATGGCGACCATCGGATTCATCGGTCTCGGAAACATGGGCGGCCCCATGCTGGCCAATCTGGTCAAGGCCGGGCATACGCTCCGCGCCTTCGACCTGTCCGACGAGGCCCTGGCCCGGGCCGAGGCCGCCGGGGCGACGCGGGCCGACAGCGCCGCCGCGGCGGCGGCCGGGGCCGATGTCGTCATCACCATGCTGCCGGCCGGTCAGCACGTTCGGGCGGTCTACATGGACGAGGGCGGGGTGATCAGCGCGGCACGGGCCGGCGCGTTGCTGATCGACTGTTCCACCATCGACGTGGATTCCGCACGGGCCGTCGCGGCGGCGGCCCACGACGCTGGCCTGATGATGGTCGACGCGCCGGTGTCCGGCGGTGTCGGCGGGGCCGAGGCCGGAACCCTGACCTTCATGGTGGGTGGGCCGGACGCGGCGGTCGAGGCGGCGCGCCCGATCCTGGAGTGCATGGGCAAGGCAGTGGTGCACGCCGGCGGCTCCGGCAACGGTCAGGCCGCCAAGATCTGCAACAACATGATGCTGGGCATCCAGATGCTGTCGGTGTGCGAGGCCTTCATGTTGGCCAAGCGCCTGGGCCTGGACGCGCAGAAGCTGTTCGATGTCAGTTCAAAGGCCTCGGGCCAGTGCTGGTCCCTGACCACCTACTGCCCGGTGCCCGGCCCGGTGCCCACCAGCCCGGCCAACCGCGATCACGCGCCGGGCTTCACGGCGGCCATGATGCTGAAGGACCTGAAACTGGCCCAGCAGGCCGCCGCCGACCGCGATGCCGCGACGCCGTTGGGTGCGGCGGCCGAGGGATTGTATGCTCTGTTCTGCAACCAGGGGCACGGCGGGCTCGACTTCTCCGGCATTGTCCGCATGATCGACGGCCAGCGGTAACGGGCGCGGCGAGCCGACAGGTGATCGGGCCGCACCCCTGGGGCCTTGCAGAGGATGGGACCGACCGTGCGCGAGATCCTGTTCGAACTGTATTACGACGGTCCGTACGTCCGCGTGTCTGCCATCGACCCGGACACCAATACGGAGGTCAGCCTTGTGGGGGACGCCCGGTTGACCGAGGCGTCCCTCAAGGCGGCTGCGAAACGCAAGCTGGAGTATGTCATGCGGCGGGACGGCAAGTTGCGCTGAGACCGCGCGACGGACATCGTGACACGTTTTCCGGACCGTCGACACACGACCTTGGGAGATCCCTCGCGTCCTAACGGACGCTTCGGGATGACGTATGTATTTGTTTCTTAAAGA
>Ga0207419_1001980_pt1 | contig 14183 bp, 13 predicted proteins | sample ElkSloMetagenome_4_FD_184723 | JGI IMG/M metagenome (GOLD analysis project Ga0207419, IMG submission 184723) | Hot spring microbial communities from Elkhorn Slough, Monterey Bay, USA - MD2A (version 2) | ecosystem: Environmental > Aquatic > Marine > Intertidal zone > Estuary: Microbial mat ...
GTCCAATTTTACATCAATCATTCAACTTTAAATCGGCCATAAACGCCTGTTGCGGTATGGCGAGGATGTTGGCATAAGACAATGGGTTGTTGAGGGTGTCTGTTACTTTGCCTTGGATTTTGGTTTGTTGGGCATGGATACACAAAAACTGAGAAAAGATAATGACGAAAGTGGAAAAGGTAACTCTGATAGTATTCAAAAACAAAGTAAATATTATTTATAATCAATAGTATTAATGATACTATCCGTCATATGTTTGAATTTTACTTCATTCATAACTCTTTTATTCATTGGGACAGTAATAGTATAATCTTCATCAGTAAATTTTAAAGTTTGTAAAGTTGTGGTAATCTTGTCATTTTCTAACCTAATAATTAATCCTGGAAGTCCACCAAACCCATCGGGGCCAACAGGGACACATACATCTAAAGTGTACCATGCCGTAATGATTCTCTTAATCTGTCTTCTTCGGCCTTCGTAAATAATACTTGTTGTCGCCTTATAACACGTAAGACCATTTATAGTAGAGGTTTCATCTAGTAAATACCAATTATAATCAGAGGCTTTTTTTTAATGAGATATTTACCTTGCACTCTTAAAATAGATTTATCACTTAAATCAAAAAAGTAAGGGCCACGATAACCTGAACCTAAAATATCATTGGTGTTTTTAAAAGTTCTTGCCTTGTAATATGTAGCAAGAGAGTCATTAAACTCTAAAATGAACAAAGAGTCTATTTCATCGCCCGCTTTTGATTTTTCTGAATCTTGTACTCTGCTCTTATTGAATATTTTGAGGTCGGAGTGTTTTTTATAATAAGCTCTTCCATTATTCTGAGCAATACAAAAGAAAGGTATAGTATAAAACATATAGACAAAGAGAAAACTTTTAAAGTTTTGTTTCATTTTTTCTTGATTACTCATCTAATGAATAGGCGATTTTAGTTGCTACGAGCGTTTCTATCGTTTTCAAATTTCTTCATCAAAGCATTAAAGTCGTTTTCAGATATCTTCTGTCCTTTTTTTGGGTACTGTATTTTAAGGGTTTTATTTTTTTCAAATTCTATTTTATCCAAAACCGTTATAAATTTACCGTCTTCTATTTGTATGATTAGACCCGGTAATCCTGCATAACCGTCTGGACCTGCAGAAATACTTATATCGGTGGTGTACCAAGCCGTTATAAGTGCCTGAATTTTACCATTTCTGCCTTCTTTGGTGATCACAGTTTTTGCCTTGTAGCAGGTTAGGTTATTAATAATCAATTTTTCCTTAGTTAATTTCCAATTATAATCTGAAAATTGTTTTGTAACTAAAAATATGTTGCCTGCAATATCTTTTTTGAAAGTAATTCTTTTATCCTGAAAATTATAATATGTTGGTCCACTATAACCTGATAATATTTTAGCTAATTCTTTAGAAGTTGAATTATCAAGGTCGTTCCCCATGGCTTCACTTTCTTTATAAACTGCTATATCGCTATTAAACGTAAGCGTAAAATTTAAATCATTAATTGTTTTTTTTAAAGATTTTAGTGGGCTATTTGGGTGTTGTCTATTTAAAGAATCTAGCTCTCTTTCGAACGCGTCGGAGGATTTTTTTATATAATATGCTTTACCATGTTTCTGACAGAAACATAATGAAACGCAGAATATAAGAACCAGTGTCAGATTTTTTTTTATTATCATGATTTAATCATTTAAAATAGAGGCATAGAAGCTATGCCTCTATTGAATTTATTGGTTCATACAATCATCATAAAGGCTCACAAAAACTCTATATTCTTGTTCATGAGACAATGACTGCCAAAAACCAGTAATTCTTGCCCAACGATCTGCATATTCAAAGCATGTTGCTGGATCTCCAGCTTCATTTATCTCTAAAAAGCTGTTTGCATTTAACGTACTGCTAAACATAAACAAAACCACAGCCATAAGGCTAAAAACTTTTTTCTTCATAATTTTAAAATTTAAGACCAAATAATGGTCGGTTAATAAACATTGTTTTTAACGCGTATTAACGAGATTAAAATTAACGAGAGGGAATAATTAACGAGTAACGATAAAAAATAAACCTGATCAGGTTTTTTGGTTAACCATGGCTATATTCTATAATATGGTGCCTCGTTAAAACACTCACTTACAAAACATAACCATGTAAATGTAAAAAAAAAAGAAGAAGACCAGCAAATAAAATTACAGATTTTTTTAAAATTTTTACAATTACGGTTTTCCCGTAATTATTTGGCAAATAAACTGTTGACTTTAACAGAAGGCGGTTTGGAAATTAAAAAAATTTAAGCTAAAATGTCCAATTTTACATCAATCATTCAACTTTAAAACCGCCATAAACGCCTGTTGCGGTATTTCTACATTGCCTACTTGGCGCATACGCTTTTTACCTTTTTTCTGCTTTTCTAAAAGTTTGCGTTTACGCGATATATCACCACCGTAACATTTTGCCGTAACATCTTTACGCAAGGCTTTTATGGTCTCTCGTGCTATAATTTTAGCGCCGATAGCGGCTTGTACCGGAATATCAAATTGCTGTCTTGGGATGAGCTCTTTCAGTTTTTCGGTCATTTTTTTACCGATGTTGTAGGCATTATCAATATGTACTAAGGCCGATAGCGCATCTACGGTTTGACTGTTTAATAATATATCTACACGTACCAGTTTAGAGGCGCGCATGCCAATAGGTGAGTAATCAAAAGAGGCATAACCTTTAGAAACGGTCTTTAAGCGATCATAGAAGTCAAATACAATTTCTGCCAACGGCATGTCAAAGCTCAATTCTACGCGTTCTGTGGTTAAGTAAGTTTGGTTGGTAATTTGTCCACGTTTCTCGATACAAAGACTCATAACAGGACCAACAAAATCAGCTTTGGTAATAATTGAAGCTTTAATGTAGGGCTCTTCTACGCGGTTTAAGGTCGAAGGCTCAGGCATGTCTGATGGATTGTTAACAATAATAATCTCATCAGGGTTTTTATTGGTGTAGGCGTGATAACTTACATTAGGCACCGTGGTGATAACGGTCATATCGAACTCACGCTCCAAGCGCTCTTGGATAATTTCGAGGTGTAACATTCCTAAAAAGCCACATCTAAAACCAAATCCAAGTGCGGCAGAGCTCTCTGGCTGAAACACCAGCGAAGCATCGTTTAACTGGAGTTTTTCCATCGAAGCCCTAAGTTCCTCGTAGTCTTCGGTATCTACTGGGTATATACCTGCAAATACCATTGGCTTTACATCCTCAAAACCAGAAATGGCATTTTTGGTAGGCTCTTTAGCATCGGTAATGGTATCACCTACTTTTACCTCGCGGGCATCTTTAATTCCTGTAATAAGGTAACCCACATCGCCTGCCTTAATTTCTTTTTTTGGAACCTGCTTTAATTTTAAAGTCCCTACTTCATCTGCATAATAGGTTTTTCCAGTATTAATAAATTTTATATGTTGTCCTTTTGTAATGGCACCATTAATAACTCTAAAGTAAGTTTCTACACCTCTAAACGGATTATATACCGAATCGAAAATAAGCGCTTGTAAGGGCTCATTTTCGGTGCCTTGAGGAGCAGGAATACGCTCAATAATTGCTTTTAAAACTTGGTCAACCCCTAATCCCGTTTTTCCACTTGCCGGAATGACTTCAGAAGCATCGCAACCTAATAGGTCTACGATATCATCGGTCACCTCTTCGGGGTTAGCACTAGGAAGATCAATTTTATTTAATACAGGAATAATCTCTAGGTCATTTTCTAGTGCTAAATATAAATTAGAGATGGTTTGCGCTTGTATGCTTTGAGCAGCATCTACAATAAGCAAGGCTCCTTCGCACGCTGCAATAGATCTTGAAACTTCATAAGAAAAATCAACATGACCAGGAGTATCTATTAAATTAAGCACATAGGTTTCACCTTCATAGGCGTATTCCATTTGAATAGCATGCGATTTTATAGTGATACCGCGCTCACGCTCTAGATCCATATTGTCCAGTAGCTGTTCTTGCTTTTCACGTTCAGTAACGCTACCTGTAAAATCTAATAAGCGATCTGCTAAGGTGCTTTTACCATGGTCTATGTGTGCAATAATGCAAAAATTTCTAATGTGCTTCATGTTCTTTTTCCTAGACAATATTTGTGATGCAAATATAATTGTTTTAAATGGCCTTACTGTGGTTCATTTTAAGAATAACCTAAAAATGTGCGGAAAAACCATAATTTTAAGTAAAAAACTATTTTTATATTGCAGTCCAAATTTGCTTTATGCGGTTTAAACTGAAGATTTTTATTTTTGCCCTTTTCACCATGATTAGCGCTCTAACGACTGCGCAAAAGATGATTATTTCAGGAAGAGTGATAGACGATAGTGATCGACCTATCTCTTATGCCAATGTGTTATTAATCAGGGCTTCAGATTCCACATTTGTAAAAGGAACCTCTACTAACGACAATGGAAGTTTTGAGTTTTCAGTACAAGAATCTCAATATTTGATTAAAGCTTCGTTCATTGGTTATAAAACTGTGACTAGGTACGTTGATATTACCTCAAATACAGTATTAGATGATTTTATTCTTACAGAAGGAGCTGAAACGTTAGAGCAAATAGATATTATTGCCAGAAAACCAACCATTACCAGACAACCAGACCGCTTAATCTTTAATGTGGAAAATACAGCATTGATTGAAGGGTCTACACTACAAGTTTTAAAAAACACACCAGGGGTTATTGTTTCAGATGCTGGTATAAATATTAAAAGCGCCCCAGCGGTTATTTACATTAACGAGAGGCGGGTGCAATTGAGTTCTACAGAATTGCTTCAACTTCTTGAGAGTGCCCCAGCTAATAGTATCAAGTCGGTGGAGGTTATCACCAATCCACCAGCAAGCTACGATGCAGATAGCGGTTCGGTTATTAATATTATAATGAGTAAAAACCTCATAACGGGCTACAGAGGTTCTGTTTACAGTAACTACACTCAAGGAGTATTTCCACGGTACAACTACGGCACGAGTCACTTTTTTAAGAATTCGAAGATTAACTTTAATGTTAATTACAATTATTCCAATGAGAAGATCAATAGAGATCAAGATGACCGTGTAAACTATTTAGATAACAATAATCTCATAGATGAAATTTGGCAGTCTGATGTTAACAGAAATACCTGGACAGAAACGCACAATGCTAACTTAAACTTCGATTATTTCATAGATGATAACAACACCCTTAGCGTTACCAGCACAGCCTTATTTATGCCCTATTTTAAGTATAAAATAAGAAACAATACCATTATAGAGGATAGTGCTAATAATTTCCTATCTCGTTTCACGGCAGATAATTTATCGAGAGATGAAAAATATAATATCGGTACCGATATTATATTTAAGCATCGGTTTGAAGATGAAAGTAGTTTAACCTTCAATGGTCACTTTACATTATTTGATTACAATAGGGACCAGGATGTGTTCTCTAATTTTTTTGATAGTGATAATGCGTTTATAGATGATGCAGAATTTAATACTGTGGCCAATCAAAATACAGAAATTTTTACAGCGAAGGTAGATTATAAACTGCCTATAAGTGAGGAAAGTAACTTTGATGCCGGTGCTAAATTTTCTAAGGTACTTACCGATAGTGATATTACCAGGACCGATATTGTTAACGGAGTATCCATAATTAATCCGCAGGATTCTGATGCTTTTAGATACGATGAAGAGGTTTCTGCGGCTTATGCCAATTACAGCACCTCGTGGGATAAGTGGAGTCTCAACTTGGGCATGCGGGTAGAGTATACAGAAATAGAAGGGACCTCGTTAACATTAAACGAAACCAACTATCAAGACTATCTTAATTGGTTTCCTAACGCCAGCATTTCATATCAACTGTTAGAGGATATGAGTTTATATACAAGCTATAAAAGAAGCATTACTAGACCTAGTTACACCAACCTTAATCCGTTTACATTTTATCTTAACGAAAATACGGTGGTCTTGGGTAATCCTAATTTAACGCCTACTTATCTAGATCACTACAAAATAGGAACCAGTTTTTTAGAGTATTTTACCGTTGAGGCTTATTATCAGGTTTACAATGATAACATTGTAGAACTGCCACGACAAGATAATACCACCAATATTATTGCGTTTACCCCTATTAATATTGACTTAAAAGAAGAATTTGGCTTTGATTTCTTATTCGATTATTACCCTACCAATCGATGGAATATTTATGCGGTAACTTCTTTCTATAAAACAACAGAAGAGGCTAATTTTGGTGAAGGGAATGTAAGGCTGGAGCAATGGTCTAACTTTAGCGTTCTTTCAAACAATCTTATGCTTTTAGAAGATAATAGTCTATCTATTAATCTCACCATGTACTGGGCAGGTAAAAACCTTCAAGGTTTACGAGTTGTTGATGATCGTATCATTTCTATGCTCACCGTAAGCAAATCTATTCTTAAAAAGAAAGGCACTATAAGTTTGAGTGTTGAAGACCTCTTTAATGAACAAGATTATAACATCAACGTAAGATATCTTAATCAGTCTAATAGCAATTTCACAAATTTAGACAACCGCTTTATAAAATTGGGCTTTAGGTATAACTTTGGAAATACAAAATTATCCACTAACGAACGCGCTACTCAAGCTGAGGAACGCGACCGAATTGAAGACTTAGATTAACTTCTAATCTTGCCATTCAGCAATAAAAAGGTTGGTATCTCTACCGCCTCCATTATTTCGGTTAGAAGAAAAGGCCAAATATTTACCATCATTAGAAAATACCGGAAAGGCATCAAAAGTTTCACCATGGGTAATACGCTTAAGGTTTTTCCCGTCAATATCAATCATGTAAAGATTAAATGGAAATCCGCGTTCAGCTTCAAAATTAGAAGAGAACAGAATCTTCTCACCAGAAGGGTGAAAAAACGGACTCCAATTGGCGTTACCAAGGTCTGTGAGTTGTCTTAAATCGCTTCCATCAGCGTTACAGATATACAATTCCATTTCTGTTGGTTCTACAAGGCCCTCAGCTAGCAAATCCTTATAAGCTTTAATTTCTTCCTCGGTTTTTGGTCTTGATGATCTAAAAATTAATTTCGTGCCATCTGGTGAGAAAAATGCACCACCATCGTAACCCAATTGATTGGTAATTTGTTTTACGTCAGAACCATCGAGATTCATGGTGTAGAGCTCTAAGTCTCCACTGCGATCTGATGTAAACACTATTTTATCTCCTTGAGGGGAAACGGTAGCTTCAGCATCATAGCCTTTTTCGGAGGTGAGTTGTTTAACGATATTACCCTCTAAATCTGCCACAAATATGTCATAGCTATTATAAATTGGCCAGATGTACTTACCATTTTTTCTCAACGGTGTTTCAGGACATTCTTCATCACCTAAGTGGGTAGAAGCATATAAAATATGTTTATTGTCTGGCATAAAATAAGCACAAGTCGTTCGTCCTAGGCCTGTACTTACCATAGGTGGAGCAATACTATCCATGAAGGTTTCGTTGGCGTCCATTAAGAACATTTGGTCACAATTTACACCCCATTTTGCGTTATTAGATTGAAACACCAGTTGCTCGTCGTCAAAACTCCAATAGGCTTCAGCATTATCACCACCATAAGTTATTTGTCTTAGAGATTTAAAATGAACCTCTTCAGGAAAAATTAAACTATCCTGATCTGAGGTGGTATCTTGAACATTAGGGGTTTTGTTAGGGGTATCGTTTTTGCAGGCCCAAACGGTAACAATAAGTAAGGCTAATAAGATAATACGTTTCATGGGTGTGTAATTATAAAAAATGGGTATTAATCATTAATTTTGTGCAAAAATAAAATATCCTATGAGAAAATTGCTTTTTTTATCAGTTTTAGCCGTACTGTGTTCTTGTGAAACGCGTCCTAAAGTTTCCGAAGAAAAGATTGAAGCAGATGTTGCTTATCTGGCCGATGATAAGTTAGAAGGGCGGCAAACCGGAACGCCAGGCGAAGAATTAGCAGCAGAATACATTGTAAAACGATTTGAAGCAATAGGTCTTACCCCCAAAGGGACTGAAGGTTTTTTGCAGCCGTTCAGCTTTAAGCCCAAAACAGACCCGCATAAAGAGGTAGAATTTACAACCAATGCCGATAGCACAATTACCGGACATAATATTATAGGCTTTCTTGATAATAATGCTGATAAAACCATAATTATTGGTGCGCATTACGATCATTTAGGGTATGGTGGTGAAGGTTCGCTGTACAGAGGAGAAGACAAAGCCGTACACAATGGCGCTGACGATAACGCAAGTGGAGTTGCCGTTATGCTCAATCTAGCGAGTCGTTTTAAAGTGAGAAACGATACAGCTCAAGTAAAAGATGCTAATAATTACCTATTCATGGCTTTTTCTGGTGAAGAAATGGGATTACTAGGGTCTAACTTCTTTTCTAAAAATCCAACCATTAGCAAGGACAGTATTAACTTTATGATTAATATGGATATGGTGGGCAAATTAAAACCAGATAATACTTTAGCAGTTTACGGAGTAGGTACCTCTCCTATGTTTAAGCAAACACTTAAAGCGAACAACGAAAAATTTAAGCTCATTGAAAATGAGAGTGGAGTAGGACCAAGTGATCACACTTCGTTTTACCTTATAGATGTGCCAGTATTACACTTTTTTACGGGGCAACATGAAGATTATCACAAACCAACCGATGATACCGAAAAGCTGAATTACGAAGGAATGTATGCGATATCAGATTATATCTATACCATCATTTCAGATTTAAACGATAATGGCAAACTTGCTTTTAGAACTACAAAAAACGAAAGCGAATCTACTCCGCGATTTAAAGTAGGTTTGGGTGTTGTTCCTGATTATTTGTACGACGGCGAAGGCATGCGCATAGATGGTACTAGAGCGGATACTCCCGCTTTTAATGCAGGCATTAAAAAAGGTGATATTGTTGTAAAACTTGGTGATAGTGCAGTGACAGATATGATGAGTTATATGAGAGCGTTATCGGTTTTTGATAAGGGAGACGAGGCAGCTGTTACGGTAAAACGCAATGAAGAAATGATTGAGACTACAGTGAAGTTTTAGTAGATGCCTGGCTTAAAATTTCAGGTTATAACCAAAATTCATCTATTCATTTCGGTAGTTATAGTTCTGTTAGTTTCAATATATTATGGGTTTTTTCCAGATGATTTGTTTCGTATTAATCCATCCACAATAGATGAAGCCAACCAATTGAAAGGGACGATGGGTTTATATATGGCCTTTGCAATATTTTGGACCTTAGCCCTTTTTAGGCAACAATTTCTAAAACCTGCGCTAATATCTCATATGCTGTTTATGATTGGTTTAGGTTTGGGTCGTGCACTTAGCGTTATTCTAGACGGCCGCCCTTCTCAATTATTGTATTTTGGGGTTTTTGGAGAGTTACTATTAGGTGCTTACGGACTATGGGTGGTAATAAATTACCATAAGATAAGTTCAAAATGGTCTTAGTCCTTATAAACCTCTAACTTTAAAGCTGTTTACAATAGCATCAATATCTTTTTCATAGACCTCATAAAGCCTTTTTTCAAATTGAACAGAAATGAATGTTAAACCATCATTGGTCTCGTAGAAATATTCCTTTACCTTGAAAACGCCATCAAAATTCTTAAACGTTCTGTAATAATCTATCCGATATAAAAACGTGGAGCTTTCTGAAAGTTTTTCAATATTAAATGTAAACTTGTTTTCCCCGTTTTCCGGGGATTTTACATGTTTCTCAAGAACATCAAAATAGTTTTCCTGTGGTGCTTTCGTAATCACTTTATTTACCAGACTTATGTTATTTAATTCAATATTTACAACTTCAGAATCATAACTTTTTGGACGTAAATAATAATAACCATATAGCCCAAACCGTTTCCAGTCTCTAGGGTATTCAATCTCAAATTGTTTCTTTTTAAGCTTTTTTGAGTCACTGCTGTTTTTGACTGAGCTGCACCCTACCGAAAAAATAATGATTATACATAGGGTTATGACACCTAAAGTTTTTAAAAACTTCATATTAAACCTTCTTAATGCATTCCCATCGAAAGTATCGAAATATGCATAAAAAACCCTAATTTTGTTTCAAAATTTAGAGACTTGGTTAAAATAGGCGACATAGAATTACCAGATTTTCCACTGCTTTTAGCCCCCATGGAAGATGTAAGCGATCCACCGTTTCGAGCGTTATGTAAGGAACAAGGTGCAGACGTGGTTTATACTGAGTTTGTCTCGAGTGAAGGCCTCATACGTAATGCGGCTAAAAGCGTAATGAAATTAGACATTTACGAAAAGGAGCGTCCTGTAGGTATTCAAATTTTTGGTGCTAATCTAGATAGCATGCTACAAACCATTGATATTGTTGAGAAGTCTAATCCGGATATTATAGACATTAATTTTGGTTGCCCTGTAAAGAAAGTTGTTTCTAAAGGAGCTGGTGCCGGAATTTTAAAGGATGTCTGTTTAATGGAGCAGTTGACGGCAGAAATGGTAAAACGCACCAATTTACCGGTTACTGTAAAAACACGTCTTGGTTGGGATCATGATTCTATTAGAATAGTTGAAGTGGCAGAGCGTCTTCAAGATGTAGGTTGTAAAGCCATTTCCATACATGGTCGTACCAGAGCGCAGATGTATAAAGGGAGTGCCGACTGGAAACCAATAGCAGCGGTAAAAAACAACCCGAGAATGCATATTCCAGTATTTGGAAATGGGGATGTAGATACACCAGAAAAGGCTATAGAAATGCGCGATTCTTATGGTTTAGATGGTGCCATGATTGGCAGAGCTTCTATAGGCAACCCGTGGTTTTTTAAACAGGTAAAACATTACTTTCAAACGGGCGAACACTTAAGGGCTATTTCACTATCAGAGCGGGTAGAAGCAGCGAGACGTCACCTGCAAATGGCTATAGATTGGAAAGGTGAAAAACTAGGTGTTTTTGAAACCAGACGCCACTACACCAATTATTTTAAAGGTATTCCCAATTTTAAGCCTTACCGCATGAAAATGGTAACTAGTGACAGAGCCGAAGATGTTTTTGCAGCCTTTGATGAAGTCCAAGAACAATTCACGGATTTTCAATTTGCCTAATACCGAATTAAGCTTTCGTTTATACGTTGCGAAGCAACCTTAGAGGCAAGAAACCCTAATACGAAGATGGTAACCAAAACTATAAGAATGTTTATAGCTTTTAATTGCACAGGGTAGGGCAATTCTGGTGTAAGCATAATGAGATTAAATTGCTGTTGGAGGCTTACAATAATTAAACCTACAAGCACTCCTAAAATTCCACTTATAAGTGTCATGAGGCTACCTTGTAAAAAGAAAATTTGCTTTATCCCTTTGATTTCTACACCTAAATTATACAGCGTTAATAATGAAGGTTTTTTATCTAAAATCATCATAATCATGGCGCCTACAACATTAAATAAAGCGATTATAATGACTAAAGTAAAGATGAGATAAATAGCCAGATTTTCTGTATTGAGCATTTTGTAAAGCGCATCATTGAGTTGTACTCGGGTTTTGATAATTAAATTATCACCAAAGTAGGTTTTTAACGAAGACAGGACTTCAGATTCGTCAGCATATTCTGAAAGCTTTATTTCAATACTACTTATTTGTTGAGTTTGGTAATTAAGTAGTTCTTGGGCTAAGGAAATATCGGCATAAATAACGGAATTATTTAACTGTTCATTAATATCAAACAAGCCCACATTATTAACGTAGACTGAGTTGTAAGCTCCCTTAATGCTGCTTAGCTGGCCCTTTCCTGGTTTAGGAACGTAAAGTGAAAGCGGTTTTAAAAAATCAAATATACCAAACGATAAGGTGTTAGAAATACCCCAGCCACAAACCACATAGTCTTTTTCACCATTATGCCAATTGCCTTTAGCAATCATAGCATCTATTTCTGTAACTTCTAAGTAATTACTATCTACAGCCTTTAAAGTAGCTAAGAGGTTTTTATTTTCTGACCGAATGATAACTCGCTCCTCGATTACCTTAGAAAATTGCGCCACCCCTTCAATGGCGTTTATTTTATTGGTGAGGTCTTGTGTGGCTATAAATGATTTACCTGTTTTAGGGAATAATTTAATATCAGGATCTACAAAAGATGTGAATTGAAGACTGTATGTTTTTAATCCGGCAAATACAGATAAGACAATAAAAAGCGCTGCTGCAGCAACAATAACACCGCCAGAAGCAATTAATGTCATGATATTAATGGCATTTCTTCGGCTTTTGGTAAATAAGTACCGTTTGGCTATATAAAGCGAAAAATTCAATTAAGATTTTTTTCTTTTATCTAATAAATCTGAATCGTCTAAAGGGTTGTCTTTTCGTTTTAATGAGCGCTCAATATTATCAATATATTCAAGTGAGTCATCTACGAAAAATTCTATTTGAGGCATGCGCCTTAACTGATGTCTTGTGCGCTTTGCTAGTTCATGTCTTATAGCAGAAGCATTGGAGCGTACTCCTTCCAAAATAGGTTGGGCTTCTTTATTAGGAAAAACACTAATGTAAACCCGAGCAATAGATAAATCTACAGTGACAGAAACTTTAGATACCGATATAATTACACCTTTTAACCCACTATCTTTGGATGCGCGTTGAAGAATATCTGCCAAGTCTTCTTGTAGAATGCCACCAATTTTTTTTTGTCTATTACTTTCTTCCATGGTACAAAAGTAAATGTTATTTTAAGGAATGTCTTATTTTTACTTTATAAAAGTAACTAATTATGACTAAAATAGAACATATTGGCATTGCGGTTAAGGACCTTAATTATTCTAACAACTTATTTAAAAAATTGTTTGGTGAAGCACACTATAAGACAGAAACGGTAGAGCGTGAAGGTGTTAAGACGAGCTTTTTTAAATGTGGTCCTAATAAAATTGAATTGCTCCAAGCCACGCATTCAAATAGTCCAATTGCTAAGTATATTGAGAAGAAAGGCGAGGGCATACATCATATTGCATTTGCAGTAGAAGATATTGAAAAAGAGATTAAGCGTTTAAAAAATGAGGGCTTTACCCTTATACATGACATGCCCAAAACAGGAGCAGATGATAAGAAAATAGCCTTTTTGCATCCCAAATCTACTAACGGGGTTTTAATAGAATTATGTCAGGACGCTTAGTTTTTAAATTGAATTAATTTACTTGTAGAGTATTAAAATATATAGTAATATTGCAGTCGCTTTAGTAGTAAAGCAATTGGTTTATCCAATAGGTCCTATAACTCAGTTGGTTAGAGTATCTGACTCATAATCAGAAAGTCCCTGGTTCGAGCCCAGGTGGGACCACAAAAAACAAGAGCCAAAAAGCTCTGTAAGTCATATGCTTACAGAGCTTTTTCTTTTAGATCATGGTAATAAATAAGGATAAAGTCTAAATTAGGACATCGTCTAAAAAACAATAATTTCATCGAAATTCTATCTGCTGAGAAAACTATAGTTTTATCTTTCTTAAAATGAACAGAAAAGGTGATTACATTTATTATACCCATTAAAAGTAAACAGGTCTCAACAGACTGGCCTTATTTCTGTAAACTTTACGAGCGAACGTTAAAGTCGATATTCAACCAAACAAACGAAAATTTTAATGTATTAGCAGTCTGTCATGAAATTCCAGAGATAGAATTTAAACACCATAAATTGCATTACCTTCAAGTGGATTTTGAACCACCTTCCACGAATATTAATAATAAACGAAAAAATCTACTTCAAAAGAGAATTGATAAAGCAAAAAAGCTAAAAGAGGGTGCTCAATTTTGTATAAAGCATTATTCAAGTGAGTACGTAATGACTGTAGATTCTGATGATTTTATCAGTAATAAGATTGCAGCTTTTATTAGTAATTACTTAAATACCCCTAACAAAAGCGTACCAGGGTGGTATGTAAAATTTGGTTATATCTATTTTGAGAATCGTAATCTGTTGGTAAAAACTCGTAAATTCAATGAACTTTGTGGCAGCTCATTAATTGTAAAACCAGACCTGATAATCTATTTTGTAGATTTTAATTCAAACGTTGTTTTTCATCATCAAAAAACGAATCTAAATAATCATATCACTTTACAAAAACTACCTTTTCGTGGAGGAATATATGACTTGATTAATGGTGAAAATACCCGAATG
>Ga0207419_1001981_pt1 | contig 14180 bp, 16 predicted proteins | sample ElkSloMetagenome_4_FD_184723 | JGI IMG/M metagenome (GOLD analysis project Ga0207419, IMG submission 184723) | Hot spring microbial communities from Elkhorn Slough, Monterey Bay, USA - MD2A (version 2) | ecosystem: Environmental > Aquatic > Marine > Intertidal zone > Estuary: Microbial mat ...
ATCTCTAATCTGACTTGTGTTAATTTCGTAGGCACTTATAATTTGAGGAATATCATTTAAGTCATGTAATATTTTTTTGATTTTAAAAGTGTCAAACTCATCCTCAATTTTGATAAAATAATCACACTGTTTGTGCGAATTTAATAAGTATTTATTTACCTGCTGCTCTTCAAAATTGAAAAGAGAACCAACAAAGTTAGGGTTTTGATCTATATATTTTGATTTATTTTGAATGAAATATAATTTGCAGTGAGTCTTTATGTCAATATACGAAAATAATGAAAAATTTATTTGAAAACCATTGTATATCAATTCGATATCATTTTTAGTTCTTTTAAATTTGGTTTTTAAAATACTATTCGTCAGATAAACAAGTTTGTAAGCCTCTACAGATGCATTTATTCCGATTAATTTATACTCTGAATCTGAAACACAATCAAGAAGCATTTTTTTCATATTATAAAATTAATGATTGTATTACTCTTCGGGATTACCTGGAAGTTAATTTTATCAATTTTGCAACTCCTTATTAGTAATGATTGATGCTTTGACGCGAGGGCTAGTCTAGAAATTTATCTTGTAAGGCATAATATGCCCTTCTACATACTTTTTCTTCTGCTTTTTTCTTAGAAGTTTCTCTGGCTTTTGCAACAGATTGATTGTTTAGCATAAATGACATTGCAAAAAAATGTTGCCCTTTTTCTATAATACCTGTATCGTGACACTCTTTGATTTCATAGCTATACTTGTTTTTTTGGCACCACTCAATCATATAACTTTTATAGCTGATTACTTTGTTTTCTAATTCTTCTATGTCTATAAAAGGACTTATAATTTTATCGGTAATAAATTTTTCACACTTTTTGTATCCCTGATCTATGTAGATAGCAGCAATAAGGGCTTCTAATAGGTTGCCGTAAATATTATCACTGAAGTGTTCCTGTTTTACTTGAGATTGAAGGTATTCTAAGAGTTTGAAAGATTTCCCGATTTTATTAAGGTTTTTACGGCTGACAGCCTTTGCTCTCATTTTGGTCAAATAGCCTTCATCACCCTGTGGTGATTGTTTAAAAAGATGGGTAGAGATAATACAGTCTAAAAGGGAGTCTCCTAAAAACTCAAGTCTTTCGTAATTTATATCATTCCCAAATTTATCTTTTAGATTCATAGAGCGGTGAGTGAAAACCTGCTCATAGATGTTTATGTTTTTGGGTTTGAATCCTAATATTTCATTAAGATTGAATAAATAGCTCCCGTTCTTTTTGGAACGGGAGCTAAAAATATCTTCTATAAATTTCATGAAATAAAATAGTGATTACACATCCATAGACTTAAAGACAACACAAGCATTATGACCACCAAATCCAAAAGTGTTACTCATAGCAATTTTTACATTCCTTTCCTGTGCTTTGTTAAGCGTAAGGTTGAGATCCGGATCAATATTTTCATCTACTGTACTATGATTAATAGTTGGTGGGACTAAGCTATGCTTCATCGCTAGAATAGAAGATATAGCTTCTATTGCACCAGCTGCGCCCAGTAAATGCCCCGTCATAGACTTTGTTGAATTAATATTGATGTTTTTAGCATGTTCCCCAAAAACTTCCTTAATTGCTTTAAGTTCTGCAACATCTCCAAGAGGGGTTGAAGTTCCGTGTGTGTTTATAGCATCCACATCTTCTGGTTTAAGACCAGCATTTCTGAGGCAATTTTCCATAACTGCTACTACACCTTTTCCATCAGGATGTGGAGCGGTCATGTGGTAAGCATCGGAAGATAATCCACCACCGATTACTTCAGCATAAATATTTGCACCTCTGGAAACGGCATGTTCATATTCTTCAAGAATTAATGCGCCTGCGCCTTCACCCAATACAAATCCATCTCTTGTCGCATCAAATGGTCTTGATGCTGTTTCAGGATCGTCATTTCTAGTAGATAATGCATGCATGGCGTTAAAACCTCCCATACCTGCTTCTGTGACCGCCGCTTCACTACCACCAGTAACAATAATATCACTGTATCCCATCCTAATATAATTAAGGGCATCTATTATAGCATTTGCAGAAGATGCACATGCAGAAACAGTAGTGTAGTTAGGTCCCATAAAACCGTGTTTGATAGAGATATTACCGGGAGCAATATCGGCTATCATTTTAGGGATAAAGAAAGGGTTGAATCTAGGAGTTCCGTCACCTTTGGCGTAGTTTATTACCTCATTTTGGAAAGTTTCTAAACCACCAATTCCAGCTCCCCAAATAACACCAACACGATATTTATTTATGGTATCTAAATCTATTTTCGAATCAGCTATTGCTTCATCGGATGCAACTAAAGCGTATTGGGCAAACTTATCGAGCCTACGCACTTCTTTTCTATCAAAATAATCTGCTGCATTAAAGCTCTTCAACTCACATGCAAATTTGGTTTTGAATTTTTCAGTGTCGTAATACGTAATAGGTGCCGAGCCACTTTTGCCTTGAGATAAACCTATCCAGTAATCCTGGATATTGTTCCCAATAGGCGTAAGTGCACCCAAACCTGTAACAACAACGCGCTTTAACTCCATGAATTTATTTTATTTTGCGTCTTCTATGTAAGAAATCGCCTGACCAACTGTAGAGATGTTTTCTGCTTGGTCGTCTGGTATTTGAATGTCGAATTCTTTTTCGAATTCCATAATCAATTCCACGGTATCTAATGAGTCCGCACCTAAATCGTTTGTGAAACTTGCCTCGTTTACAACTTCATTTTCGTCAACACCTAACTTGTCTACGATAATGGCTTTTACTCTTGATGCAATGTCTGACATAATTAATTTTTTTAATGTTTATAGTTGGCAAAAATAAGAAACTTTGCCGTATTTCAAATTTTAATTTCAAAAATGTAAAAATTTACCCATTTTCAAACAGATTAATTACATATTTATAAATTGCATACTTGTAATTTCTTTATTATAAAAAAGTGTCATCAAGTCATAAAAAGTCGATTGTAATTTTTGCTTCCGGAAATGGTTCTAACGCCATTAATATCATCAAATATTTTAAAAATGATAATAGCACTGAAGTAAAAGCTGTTTTTTGTAATAATCCTAAGGCAAACGTCATTGAAAAGGCTAAAAAGGAAAAAGTAAAGGTCGTTTTATTTAGTAAATATGAATTGCTAGAAAAAGACGAGGTTAAGAAAAAGCTAATAGCCCTTGAGCCCGATTTAATTGTTTTAGCTGGGTTTTTGCTAAAAATTCCTACAAAAATATTAGAATCCTTTCCAGATAAAATAATAAATATTCACCCGGCCTTGCTGCCAAAATATGGTGGTAAAGGCATGTACGGGATGAATGTGCACAAAGCAGTAGTAGACCATAAGGAAATTGAATCAGGAATTACCATTCATTATGTCAACGCAAATTACGATGAAGGTGCAATTATTTTTCAGGCCAAATGCAAAGTAAACCCAACAGATCAGCCACAAGATATAGCTTCAAAAATACACGAATTAGAAATGAGGCATTTTCCTAAAGTCATTGAAAAGGTCATCAAAAAACTATGACTTAAGATGCATAGGTATTTTCTCATTAACCTATTTTATGCGTTTATTTCTCGACTTGATTTCCAGCCTTCCAAACCATGTCAATATTCTTTAGATCTTCGAGATTATTAATAGGATCTCCATTAACAAGAATTATATCGGCTACATAACCAGATTTAATTAAGCCTGTTCTTTCCAGGTCGAAAGCCCTTGCCACATTAATTGTTGCAGATTTTAAAATCTCTTCATTAGATAATCCAGCTTTTTTAAATAAAAATAATTCTTCATAAAGATCTGTTCCGTAATTTATATTAAAATTCGGTGGATCTGTTCCTGCAAGAATAGGTATTCCAATATCGTGGAGTTTTTTTATTTCTTTCAATAGTTGGTCTTCGGTTAACTGGTTTTGAAGCTTTTCTCCTAAATTATTGAAAGCTCTTAGAGTCGTTAATAAAGTAGGTATTACAAAAAAATCATGATTGTGTTTTAATTGCTTTAGCTTTTCTTGAGAGATTACTTTATCCCACCATAAATGAACCAAACCATCGGCATTTTTTTTAATCACTTCTATTGCATCTTCAAGTCGACTTACATGCACTACGGCCTTAAGATTATGAATGTGAGCTTCTTTGATAAGTTCGGCTGTTGTTTCAATCGAAAGCGTTTCCATTGAAGGTTCTACAATTATTTTAATGTAATCTACATTTGACTTTTTTCTATTATTGATAAATTTCTTAGCACTTTCAGGTTTTACTAAGGTTGGCACTGCAAACCCAAATTGTGTACCATGGCCATTTGGAACCGTTGCTGCAAAACCTGCAACGTAATATCTTGCATAGTTTGTAGAATCCTTTAAGTTTCTCATGTTTTGCTGGAAAGTTTCTATGCCATGCATGTCCATAACATTTAAAACTCCAGCTTTTGCAGCTTGATTTAGAGAGGCTGAAGACCATGCATGAACGTGAGCATTTGAAAGCGCCGGGATAAGTGTTTTATTTTTACCATCTATGGCTTCTATATCTTCACTTATCTGAATGTTATCCGAAACTTGAATAATCAGTTTATCTTTTACCCATACCGATGTTTTGTCAATAGTGTTTTCCCCGTCAAAGAGCTTCACATCCTTAATAATAAATTCATTTTGAGCACTTAACTTAAAAATTGAAAAGAAAATTAAAAAGGTTAGATATAAGTTTTTCATCATCAAAATTTTTATGAAAGTAGATATTTTAAATCTAGAGTTTTAATTCAATTTTTCTTCGTTTATGAATTCTTCAATTTTTCTTCGTTCCCAATTCTTTCCATAAATCAGGTTTTCTCCAAATACACCAAACGCATGAGACACAAGACCTATTCCCCAAAAAATAGGTGTTGCAAGAGCAGCAAAGCTCAATAATTCAATACTACTATTCCAAACAATTGTAGTCACAATAAAAGTATTTACAACTATGTAGGTTACCAAATGACTATGAAACCCTCTGATTTTATCTACTTTTTCTTTGGCTTTTTCGTATTCTGAAGTTTTTTCTTGAATCGTACTGGCGTCTAATTTGTTACTATTCATGTATTCTTTTATTTTTCTTTTCTCCCAGTTTTTCCCGTAAATAAAGTCTGCATCATACACTCGGAGTGCTTTTATGAGAATGCCCAAGCCCCACCCAACAATTGGAAACCAAAACCACTGAATTCTATTATTGGAGTACTCAAACCAATAAATGACTATACCTGCATTAACAATTAGGTATATGGCAAGACTCGTATAAAATGACTTTAGCTCTTGCATCTTCTCTTTTGCTTTTTCATAGTTTAATTGGTGTTCATCAGAAATGTAGTTTGAATTATTCATAGCTAAATATTTTTATTATTATTGAATCAAAATTCGTTATTTCATTCATTAAAATTTAATTTAACTCACTGAACTGTAGAATAAATTAGATGAATTGTAGATTTTTAAAGGACTATGGCAAAAAAGCAAAAATTTTATGTGGTTTGGGATGGACACAATCCTGGAATCTACCAATCTTGGGAAGAGTGTAAACAACAAATAAAAAATTATTCACAGGCCAAATACAAGTCATTCCCTAATAAATCTATAGCTGAAGAGGCCTTTAATATGGGATTTTATGAATTTCAAAAGTTGAAGAAACACAACTTGATAAAAAGAGAACTTCCAGCAGCAGTCAATAAAAACTCAATATGTGTTGATGCCGCTTCAAGTGGAAACCCGGGAAAAATGGAATATCGAGGTGTTGAGACCAATAGTGGCAAAGTTCTTTTCCAAAAAGGGACTTTTGAGGACGCTACAAATAATGTCGGCGAATTTTTAGCGCTGGTTCACGGATTGGCCTATCTCAAAAAACACCAGAGTAGCCGCGTTATATATTCAGATTCCAGAACCGCCATGAGTTGGGTAAAAAAAAGACATGCTAAGACACAATTGAAACCTACGTCAAAAAATGCGATTGTTTTTGACCTTATTAAACGAGCAGAGGAGTGGCTAAAGGTAAATTCTTACAAGACAGAAATTAAAAAGTGGGAAACAAAACAATGGGGTGAAATTCCAGCTGATTTTGGAAGAAAGTAATTTTTACGATTCTGTATTAAAATTTTTAAATTTCAATATTATATTATTTTCAGTCATCTGGCAGATTTATAATATAGCTTATTATTATTCCAACTAGATTTGGCCATATAATTAATTAGAAAATTAATCCTAAAATCGACTTACTTTATATTTTGGAAATTATTTTTGTTGACTTAAGTTTTTAAAATGACTAAATTAAAATATTTAGGACTTACTATATTATCAGGTCTTTTGCTTAGTCTATCCTGGCCAACTTATGGTTTTGCAGGCTTAATATTTTTTGGATTTGTACCTCTTTTGATAGTTTTTTATAAGCTTAGAGAAAAAAATACGAAGCGGTTGTTGCTCGAAAGTTTTGGCTGGGCATATTTAAGCTTTTTTACTTTTAATATTATCACCACTTTTTGGTTGTATTATTCCACTGCTTTCGGAATGTGGTTTGCGGTTTTAGCCAACTCAGCATTAATGGCATTGGTTTTTTTTCTTTATCAATTTATTGCCAAAAGAACTACAAATCGAAATTCCTTAGTCTTCCTGCTAGCCCTTTGGATAGGGTTTGAAAAATTACATCTGCAATGGGAATTTTCATGGCCATGGCTAAATTTAGGTAATGTGTTTTCTGAAAACATAGACTGGATACAATGGTATGAATACACAGGGACTTTTGGTGGAACACTTTGGGTCCTGGTCTTAAATCTGTTCATCTTTAATATGTACTTAAAGATGCAATCCAAGGGATTAAAATTAAAGCGAAATATGATTGGAATAATTTTGCTTTTAATTGTTCCAATCGCTATTTCCTACATCATTAAAGCACAGTATTCGGCTTATGAAGGGAAAGCAGAGGTGATTGTTTTGCAGCCCAATATAGATCCGTATTCAGATAAATATTATACAACAGATGTTCAAGTTGCAGACAATCTGAAGGAGCTCATAAATCAACAGAGCCCTGAAGGAGACGTATTAATTTTGTCACCTGAAACAGTTTTCGCCAATGGAAATTATTTGAGTAGATTCCCATCAAGTCCAGCGTTGAGGTTTTCTAATGAAATTATAGCAAAATACCCCGATGTATCTATTATGAACGGGATTTCAATGGCTGAAATAGTAAGAGATACAACAAAAATAAAATCTCAAACTAACTACCATCCAAAAGGATTTTATTACAACGATTACAATTCAGCGTTTTTTGTTAAAAAAGATCATAACCCCCAATTTTATCATAAATCAAAGCTAGTTGTAGGTGTAGAAAATTTTCCGTACCAATCTTTTTTAAAACCAATTTTGGGTGATGTAATGATTGATTTGGGCGGAACAGTAGCCATGAAAACTACTCAAGACCAGCGTTCTGTTTTTGAAGCTAATGAAAAATTGAAAGTTGCTCCTATAATATGTTATGAATCTGTTTATGGTGAATTTGTAACCGGATACGTTAATAATGGCGCAACATTACTAGGAATAATAACAAATGACGCTTGGTGGGGTGAAACACAAGGTCATAAACAACATTTTAGTTATGCAAAACTAAGGGCTATAGAAACTCGTAGAAGCGTGGCACGCAGTGCCAATACAGGCATTTCTGGTTTTATTAGTCCGTTAGGAGAAGTCATAAAAAAAAGTGAATACAACGAAAGGACAAGCCTCAAAGCTAGTGTTACTCTTAATAGTGAATTGACTTTTTATGCAAAGTACGGAGATTATATCGCTAGAATGGCTTACTTTTTAATCCTTTTTATCGGTATTTTTGCTATTTTAAAACATAAAAGAAGCGTAAAGCGCTAGGAGATATTTCTACCAATTTTAATTAGATAAACTATGAAAACAGTTGCAGTAATAATGGGAAGCACAAGTGATATGCCTGTCATGAAGGACGCGATAGATATGCTTAAATTTTTTGATATTCCTGTAGAAGTAGACATTGTTTCAGCGCACAGAACACCTGATAAATTAATGACTTACGGAAAGTCTGCAGCTAACAGAAATATCGGCGTCATCATCGCAGGTGCCGGCGGTGCTGCTCATTTACCAGGAATGATTGCCTCTGTTACGGCTTTACCAGTCATTGGCGTTCCGGTAAAATCTAGAAATTCTATAGATGGTTGGGATTCTGTGTTATCTATTCTTCAAATGCCCGGTGGAGTTCCTGTAGCAACAGTAGCCCTAGATGGAGCAAAAAATGCTGGAATTCTAGCAGCTCAAATATTAGGAGCAACCAACGAAGATATCCATAACAAAGTTATGGATTATAAGCAAGAATTAAAAACAAAGGTCATAACAGGCGCAAAATCTATAAAACAATAACTTTTTGTTTTAGAACGATTTCTGTGTAAACTTTACATTACACAAAAAAATGACGCATGACGGCATTGGTCTGACATAAATTTTACAAACTGCAAAAAATAAAAAACCCTTAAGCTTAAACTTAAGGGCTTCCCAAACTAAAACAAACTACTATCAAACTATTTTATATCTATCACGCGCTTTGGCTGAGTTCTAGCTTCTTCGCGTTTTGGTAATTCTATAATTAATACTCCATTTTCGTAGCTTGCATTAATTTTAGAATAATCAATAGTATCAGGTAAGGTAAAACTTCTTCTGAAGCTTTCAAAACTGAATTCTCTTCTCGTAAATTGTCTTTCTTTGTCTTCAGTTTCATCCTCTTTCTTGATCTCAGAAGAAATAGTTAATAAATCATTATCTAATTCTATATTGAAATCTTCTTTTACTTTACCTGGTGCGGCTAATTCTAACTTAAACATATCTTCTAGCTCCTCAATGTTTACAGCAGGTAGAGAATTTACAGTCTTAAATCTTCTTTGAATATTAGAATCATCAAAAATGTCTTCTAATAAGTTGGGTAACCAAGTTCCGTTTGTTCTTTTCATTAGTTCCATAATATTATATTTTAATAGTTATTTTTATTTGATTACTAATAGTCAATACCTGTACCAATTGAATATACATGACATTATGGCTTATTTTAATTAATTTTAAATGACAAAATGACTCAATAAAAAATAAAGAACTTATTATAATTGGTAAGCATACCTTTTAAACCCTTATAATAACCAAAAAAAGCCCCGATTAAGGAGCTTTTTTTAATTGAAAGTGTGTTACCTATACTAATTCGACAATATCTTGAAGTCGGGATCTTGTGATAACAATGTTTGATGAACTTGACTATAATCTTCAATATCCACATTAAACTCTTCTGCAAAGTTAGCCGGTAAAATTGCTATTCTGAATATCTGATTATTTGTAAATGCTGGACCCAGAGTATTCAGATTTATATTTCCATCAAGAAATAGATTGACATCAGCTGACGTATGATCAAAATTATAAACCACTTGTAAGCCATCATTGAAAAAGAAAGATCTTGGAAGCGGGGTCCATATATCAGCAGAGCCGTTGACCTGTCCATCCAACAGGTATACCATCACGATATCGCTATCAAATACCTGAATATTATTAGGAAATGGCACTATGGCCGAGTAATCATTATTAGGATTAAAATTTACATTAGCCTCAAACACATTCCCGAGAATATTTACACCATTCAATCCCGGAGGTCCTTGTGGTCCTTCGCAACTCAAAAGAGTTACACATACAAGCAATACTATTAATTTTTTCATGGCTTATTGGTTTTTGGGGTTAAAATCTAAACTAAGTGAATTTACACAATAGCGTTGTCCTGTTTCAGTGGGCCCGTCGTCAAAAACATGGCCTAAGTGTCCATCGCAATTATTGCATAAAATTTCTATCCTTTTCATGCCTAGAGTATGATCAGGTTCATATCGTACAGCTCCTTCTTTGGCTTTATCAAAACTTGGCCATCCGCATCCGCTATCAAATTTTGTGTTGCTATCAAATAGCTCTGCACCGCATCCTTTACAAACGTAGGTTCCTTTTTCATAATGCATGTTATATTTACCCGTAAAAGGCCTTTCAGTTCCTTTTTTTCTTAGCACATCGTACTCATCGGGAGATAGTTTCTTACTCCAATCTATGTCGTTGTTATTTTCCATCGTTTTGTTTTTTTGGTACAAAATCAAGAGCGATTCCATTTATACAGTGTCTTTTTCCTGTGGTTTCTCTTGGTCCATCATTAAAAACATGACCGAGGTGGCCGCCACATTTTCCACATAATAATTCATCACGCTTATAACCTAGTTTTCGGTCTGAAGAAAAAGCCAGACTGCCTTCAATAGCCCTGTCAAAACTTGGCCATCCTGTGCCACTGTCAAATTTGTATTTAGTTTCATACAGAGGATTTTCGCAGGCTGCACATACAAAGGTTCCTGGTTCTTTTATGCTAAGCAGTTCACTGGTAAAGGGTCTTTCTGTTCCGGCATTTCTCAAAATTTCATACTCCATTGCAGTTAATTCATTTTTCCACTCTTCGTCAGTTTTTTGAATTTCAAAATCTTTTTTCTCTTCTTTCTGTTGCGCTGTAGTATTACAACTCCAAAAATTACTCACTATTAGAAATACGATTATATGTCTCATAACTTTTTCTTGTAAAATAACAAATTAAACTTAGCTTTGGAATTTTAAGCTTCGTTAATCTTTTAATAACATTAACTCATATTAATCAATTACGATGCCATTATTAGTTTTGCAAGTTGTTTAAGATTTATAACATTGAAATACAAAGTATTAAAACTCACTAATTTTAAAAAATCCATAGCTCTTTAAGTTTTACCATGTACATCACAAGCACTAAGAACCCTCAAATAAAACACATCAAACAGCTACAATCTAAATCTAAACAAAGGTTGAATGAAAATAGTTTTGTCGTTGAAGGTGTTCGCGAGGTAGAAATGGCATTAAAATCAAATTTTGTATTTAAAAAGGTCTTTATTTCAAAAGATCAATATCAATCCAATCTTCGGTTTTCAGAAAATACACAAATCATTGAAATTTCCTCTGAAGTATACAACCATATCGCTTATAGATCCAGTACAGAAGGAATTCTAGCTATATGTGAAAGTAAAATACATTCACTCGAAAACCTTAAACTTGAAACACATAATCCTTTAATTATAGTTGTAGAATCTCCTGAAAAACCTGGAAACCTAGGAGCTATTTTGAGAACTGCCGATGCTGCCAATGTGGATGCCGTTATAATTTCCAATCCCAGAACAGATTTTTATAACCCCAACACCGTAAGGTCTAGCTTAGGTGCTGTATTTTCAAATCAAATTGCCAGTGCTAAATCTGAACAAGTAATTCAATACCTTCACGACCATAAGGTAAATATCTATGCGGCGACTCTTCAAAACTCAAATTCTTACCTAAAGTATGACTATAAACGACCAACTGCTTTTGCCATGGGTTCAGAAGCTCTTGGATTATCTGATATATGGAGAAATAGAGAGGACATTAAAGCTATAAATATTCCAATGAATGGCGAAATAGATTCTATGAATCTTTCAGTTTCTACCGCTATCTTAACTTTTGAAGCTGTGAGACAAAGAGCAAATGGGTAATAGCCGAATGTACTTTCGTCATTTAAAGCTTAAAATGATTTTACAAAAGAATATACAAGAATAACTTTATCAAAAAAGAATAACAATAAGCTATTAAAAACCTCATTTTCTTAAATTTGTGATTTTATGAAATACGAATATTGATTGCTTTAGGATTAAAGAAATTGGGGTATGCTATTCTAACACTGTTTGGAGTGGTTACCGTTATATTTTTTATGTTTTCTGTCTTGCCTGGTGATCCAGCTCAGATGATGTTAGGGCAGAGTCAATCGCAAGAGCAAATAAACCAAATCAAAAAGAAATATGGGTTTGATAAACCTGTTTCTACACAGTATTTGTACTATTTAAATGATTTATCTCCATTATCTTTTCATGAGGCAAGGGATATAAGTTACACTTCTTTAAAGACAGATAAATATTCTTTCGTCAAATTATTCAATTTTAGAAATATTGATGTCGCTCTTAAATTACCCTATCTAAGAGAGTCATTTCAACAAAACGGGAGGACAGTAAGTTCAATTATTGCTGAAACTCTACCTAACACGGCAATTCTTGCTTTAAGCGCTATCAGTATAGCTCTGGCAATTGGTATCCTGTTGGGAATATTTTCTGCTATTTACCAGGATACATTCATTGACAAGAGTATTCAAATTTTAAGTACTTTAGGCATGAGTGTGCCTTCATTTTTCAGTGCCATCTTATTTGCATGGTTTTTTGCTTTTGTTTTAAAAGATATCACAGGGCTAAATATGACAGGAAATCTATATGAGTTGGACGATTTTGGAGAAGAGCGACAACTTATACTTAAAAATCTCATATTACCAGCAGTGGTTCTTGGGATAAGACCTTTGGCTGTTGTTTCTCAATTAATGAGAAATGCATTATTAGAACAATTGCAGGAAGATTACATCCGAACCGCAAGAGCAAAAGGTCTTTCAGAATTTAAGGTAATCTATAATCACGCGGTAAAAAATGCTTTGAATCCTGTTATCACCGCTATTTCTGGTTGGCTTGCTTCAATGTTAGCCGGAGCAGTTTTTGTAGAATACATCTTTGGTTGGAATGGTCTTGGGAAAGAAATTGTAAACGCTCTGGAAACTTTAGATTTACCGGTAATCATGGGAGCAGTGCTAATCATTGCTTTCATGTTTATCTTAATCAATATATTTGTAGATATTATTTATGCTTGGTTAGATCCAAGAATACGTTATTCAACTTAAAAACTAATAATTATGCGTAAACACATCGTAGCCGGAAACTGGAAAATGAATAAAACTTTAGAAGCATCTAAGGCTTTAACTCAAGATCTTTTAGATAAAGTCCCTACGGACACTGAAACACACGTTATGGTTGCTCCAACTTTCCCAAATTTATATCCAACTCAGGAATTGATTAAAGATTCTAATATTCATTTGGCTGCTCAAAATGCACATTTTGAAGAATCTGGTGCATTTACTGGTGAAGTTAGTGTAGAAATGCTTGAAAGTGTTGGTGTGACTACTGTAATTATTGGTCATAGTGAAAGACGTTCAATATTTGGAGAGACTCACGAACTATTAGCAAAAAAATCCTCAAAAGTAGTCCAAGCTGACTTGCAGCTCATGTTTTGCTTTGGCGAAGTTTTGGAGGAAAGAAAATCCGGTAATCATTTTGATGTCGTAAAACAGCAATTAGAAGAGTCTGTATTTCAGCTATCTGCGGAAGAATTTAAGCAGGTTGTTTTAGCCTATGAACCAGTTTGGGCAATTGGCACAGGAGAAACTGCATCACCAGAACAAGCACAGGAAATGCATGCTTTTATCAGAAGTTTATTGAAAGAAAAATATGGCGAAGAAACCGCTGAAAATACTTCAATCCTATATGGAGGCAGCGTAAAACCAAAAAATGCTAAAGAAATTTTTTCCCAACCGGATGTAGATGGAGGTCTAATAGGTGGTGCAGCGCTTAAAGCTGATGATTTCGTAAGCATCGTGACTGCATTTTAATAAAAAAACATGACATACGCAGAAGTTCGTTTTAGAGTGAAGCCACAAAAAGAAGGATTTGAAATTCTGATTGCACAATTAAGCGAGCTTCCGTTCGACAGTTTTGTTGAAGAAACCGTCCATTTAAAGGCTTATATAAAAATTAAAGATATATCTGAGGAGCAAATAAATGCTTGTCAGATCTTTAATAATCCTAATTTTGATGTTGAATATAGCATTCACGATATTGAAGATATCAATTGGAATCAAACCTGGGAAGATAACTTTAAGCCCGTACGAATCTCGCCGGAATGTATCATTAGAGCTCCTTTTCATGAACCTGTTAAGGTAAAACACGAATTGATCATTGAGCCAAAAATGTCTTTTGGGACGGGTCATCACGGTACAACACACCAAATGCTGGAACAATTGCTGAAAGAAGATTTAAAAAATAAATCTGTTTTGGACATGGGTTGTGGGACAGGTGTATTGGCGGTATTGTCTGAAAAATTAGGGGCAAAGCATATACAAGCTATAGATATCGACAATTGGTGTTTTGTCAATACACTTGAAAATCAGGAACGAAATAACTGCCATAAAATTACAGTTAAAGAA
>Ga0207419_1001983_pt1 | contig 14168 bp, 10 predicted proteins | sample ElkSloMetagenome_4_FD_184723 | JGI IMG/M metagenome (GOLD analysis project Ga0207419, IMG submission 184723) | Hot spring microbial communities from Elkhorn Slough, Monterey Bay, USA - MD2A (version 2) | ecosystem: Environmental > Aquatic > Marine > Intertidal zone > Estuary: Microbial mat ...
ATAGATATCATCATTGGCGTTATAGATGGGATAAAATCCCTTTTCTCTCCAAATACGTCTTGCTATCCAAGCCCTTATGCCGCGTTCTATCTGACTCTTAGATTTTAAAAATTGCTCCTCTTTGTAAGGAACCCCACCTTGCTCAGCAAAAGCGATAAATTCATTTAAAATGGCTTGATCGATGTACATTTCTTCTTGAAATTTCTCGAGGCCCATTTCCTCTAATTGTCCCCTGTTCCTAGATACATAATCGTAAGCATACTCTACAATCAAATTATTGGCGTATAAATCGGTAAGGTATTTAGTAAAATAAGTAGTATCTAAAGGCACAAAATAATCGGGCATGATGCCGCCGCCGCCATAAACCGTACGGCCAGAGGTGGTTTCATATCTTAAACTTTTGTCAAACGCTATGCTATCGGCAGAGAAAAATTCTCCGTGCTCATACCGTTCAGTAATGTCTATCTCATAGTCTACTTCATCAGAATAAGGTTTTTGGATCGAACGACCACTAGGTGTGTAATATCTAGAAATGGTCAACCTCAATTCAGATTTATCGTTCAATTCAATAGGCCTTTGTACCAATCCTTTTCCAAAAGAGCGCCTTCCTACAATAAGCGCACGGTCATTATCCTGCAGCGCGCCTGCCAAAATCTCAGAAGCAGAAGCGCTGTTTTCGTCAATCAAAACAACCAAGGGTCCTTTCTCGAACATACCTTCTTCAGTAGCATTTATTTTCTCATCGTATTGGTCTACTTTTCCATCTGTATAAACAATAAGCTTATCATCTGCGAGTAATTGGTCTACTATTTTTGTGGCTATGTGCATATAACCACCACCATTGCCTCTTAAGTCAATGATCAATCTTTCCATGCCTTTGTCTATCAATTTAGAAAGACTAGACTCGAACTCATCAAAAGTTTTAGCGCCAAAAGTATTGATTTTTATGTAGCCTGTATTTTCATCAATCATATAACTGACCTCGATAGAATACTCCGGGATTTCGTCGCGTTTTACCGTGAAATACAACAGATCATTTTCATTTCGGCGCTTTACGCCTACGCTTACCTTGGTGTCTTTTTTACCTCTAAGCAAATCTATTACGCGCCTGCGGCTAATATTTACACCTGCTATGGTCTCTTCCCCCACCTTTATGATTTTGTCTCCTGCTTTAATACCCACTTGCTCAGAAGGCCCTCCTGACACTGTAGAGACCACATATACCGTATCTTTAAATACATTAAACTCTATGCCGACGCCTTCAAAATTTCCTTGCAAATGAGAATTGGAATACTCAAAATCTTCTGCAGGTATGTAGGTGGTATGGGGATCTAGCTTATTGAGCATTTGCTCTATGGCAAAATCTGTTAGATCATCAGTATTTACGGTATCGACATAGTAGCGCTGAATATAACTGATAATGTCCCTGAATTTTTTAGAATTTTTAGATACCCCTCTGGCACCACTCACACTTACAGCTCCATTTTGAAAAACGTTGGCACCAATAAAAATACCTGCAGCAATTGCCAAAGATAAAAGTAAGGGCAACCTTATTTGAAATCCGGTATTATTGATTTTCTTGTCAGACATGGTTTTATTTCTGGGTAATAGGATTATTCCTGATTAATGGCTTTAAAAAAGTACTTTTTTGTATCGATGTTTTTGTGGTAATTATTTGAGAAAACAGCGGTTTAGTTTTTGGCTTTACCTGCTTAATATATTTTAAGACTAAAAAGTCAGCAACTTAGGCCATTGAAAAACTTTACATTGAGCAGAATAAGTTATCCTTTAAATTACTACAGGCCTAAGCTTCTGTTGGCTTCAAAAATACAAAACCTTGCTCTTCTTTTCGTTCCTCGTAATCTACTTTTACATTAAGCAAGTACATAATGTGCCGTTTGTCTATCAAAACCTCTAATCCTCCAACAACATATTTTTTATCTGATTCACTCGGTTTATCAAAACCTAAAGAAAAACCTGTGGCACCACAGCCTCCTCCGCGCATACCTATGCGTAAGAAATAACCCTCGGGTATTTTCTTGCTTTCTATGATCTGTGCGATTTCTTGCTGCGCTCTTGGTGTAATTTCTACTGGTATTTCTTCCATAAATGTTTGTATTATCTAAGTCTGTTAAGTAAGTAAAAAAACGATATGAGCAAAAATGTTTCATTATTGAGGAAATATACAAAAGCACAGGAGAAACATTCTTCGATTAATCGACAAAAATATTCACATTTTGATTGAAAAATAGATATTTGCAGCCTGAAAATTTTATCAACCAAATCCTCTTTTATGAGATATTTATTCACCGATTATTTTAAATAGCTTAGTTAACAGAAATGAAAAAATACCAGTCACTCATTGAGCAAACGTTTGAGTTCCCCACAAGCGAATTCGACGTTAAGAACAACAATTTGTTCTTTCACGGCATAGACCTTTCACAACTGATTGAAGAGTACGGTACACCACTCAAAATCTCTTACCTCCCTAGAATTTCTGAAAATATCCAATTTGCCAGGAAAATTTTTAAAGAGGCCTTTGAAAAATACAATTACGAGGGCAATTACACTTATTGCTATTGTACCAAGTCCTCCCACTTTAAATTTGTACTCGAAGAGGCTCTTTCTAACGGGGTGCAATTGGAGACCTCTTCAACTTATGACATAGAGATCATTAAAAATCTTTATAACAGCAAAATGGTCGATAAAAACATCTTGATCATCTGTAATGGCTATAAATTGCAGCGGTACTTAGACAAAATATCGGAGCTGATCAACGACGGTTTTGAAAATTGTATACCGATTCTTGACAATAAAAATGAGGTTAACCACTATCTAGAAAAAATAAAAAAGCCTTTTAAAGTCGGCATTAGAGTGGCTGCTGATGAGGAACCCAATTTTGATTTCTATACTTCTAGATTAGGCATAAGATATAAGGATGTATTGCCACTTTATAAAGAAAAAATAGCCAATAACCCACAACTAAAGCTCAAAACCATACATTTTTTCATTAACTCAGGCATTAGAGACTCCGCTTACTATTGGTCTGAATTGAGCAAGTTTGTTTACAAATATTGCGAGCTAAAAAAGATTTGTCCTGAGCTTGACTCCATAGACATCGGAGGTGGTTTCCCAATAAAAACTTCGCTCGATTTTGAGTATGACTATCCGTACATGGCAGAGCAAATCATAGAAAATATTCAGGGCATGTGCAAGCAAAATAACGTACCTGCCCCCAACATCATTACAGAATTTGGCAACTACACAGTTGGTGAGAGCGGTGCAACAATTTATAAGGTAGCCGATGCGAAACTACAAAACGACGTAGAATTGTGGTACATGATCAACGGTTCTTTTATTACTCATTTACCGGATACTTGGGCCAAAAACCAAAAATTTATCGCTTTGGCCATTAACAATTGGAACAGAGACTACAGACATGTGCATCTTGGCGGTATTACCTGTGATAGCGACGATTATTACAATTCAGAAGCCAGTAACCTCAATATTTTCATGCCTTCGCTAAATGGAGGGCCACAATACCTCGGTTTTTTCCATACAGGGGCTTATCAGGAATCTATAGGAGGGTATGGAGGTTTGCAACATTGTTTAATTCCCGGTACCAAGCATCTTGTGATCAAAAAAGACAAAGATGGCAATTTGGTAAAAAGTATTTTCAGAGAAGAGCAAAAAGCAGAAGATATGCTCAGGATTTTGGGGTATTGATCGCTTTTGGCTTTGTATAATTCAATAACGAGAAAAGGCGCATTTGGCGCCTTTTCTTGTTATTACCCAATGTATTACAGTAATCAATTTTTGATGTAAACCTTCACCAAATCTTTAAATTCTCTTTCGCCCTTTATATTTTTCAAATAAGACTTTCTATCGTCTTTAATTTGATCATTGGTAATTTCTCTGGTTTCAAAGGCTTTCTTAAACCAAACGAGCGCTTCTGATATATTCATGTTTTGAGAGTATGTACAGGCCAAGCCATACATAGCTTCGGCATTATCTGCATCTAATAATAAAGCTTGGTTAAAATGACCGGCTGCATCATTACTCAACTCTAAGTCTAAGTGGAGCATACCTAGCATGGTATAATAATCCGAATCAGCAATATCAGAATCTATTCTGGCAGCGTCGAGTAAATCTCTAATGGCATCATTATAATCACTTTCTGCACGATGACTGACTGCTCTACTCAAATAAGCGTCTATAAATTCAGCGTCAAGTGCAATGGCATCCGTATAGTATTCTACTGCTCTTTTATGGTCTTCTTTTCTTTGGTAAGCATTGCCTATCTCAAAATTCGCAAGCTTGGGCTCGTAGCCTAAGGTAACGGCCTCATCAAAATCCTTAATGGCATTTTTAGTATCGTTCAGTGCTGAATAGGTCATACCTCTTTTAAAATATGCTTCTGCAAACATTTTATTAGTCTTGATGGCATCGTCGAATAGAGAAAGCGCATCTTTATAGCTTTCTGTCTTATAAAGCGCAAAAGCTAGCCTATTCATAATTTCTGGATCTTCAGAATTGATTTTGTAGGCTCTGTTATAAGAAAGTACTGCATTGTTGTAATCGCCCAAATTCATATGGGCATCTCCCATGCCTATCAACGCCTCTACTTTACCTGGAATAAGTTCATTGGTTTTTTCAAAGTCCAGTACAGCACCTTTATAATCGCCTATGAGCAATTTCATGGTAGCACGCTCAAAATAAGCATTGCCAAACTTATCATTGTATAGTATTGCTTTATTGTATTCTTTAATGGCCTCTTCTCTATTGAAACCTAGCGCCTGTAACTTTCCTAATTGGTACCAACCTTCAGAGAAGGTATCGTCAATGGTCAATGCTTTATCAAAATAAACCTTGGCCTGTTCGAAGTTCTGGTTGGTAAAGGCCGCAATACCTTGGTTAAAGAACTCACGGGTAATTTTTTCTAGTTCGTCCAATCCTTTTGGCCCTAATCCTGTCCTTTTGGCATTGTAGAAATCATCGCGGGCTTTTTCAATCCTATCCATTTTTACGTTGAGCACTCCACGTTGAAAGTGAGCCTCAGGATACTCAGGATCAGATTCTATGGCTTTGTTAAAATCTTCCATTGCTTTGGAGTAGTTGCTTTTCAGCATGTGTATGGCACCTCTACTTGTCAATAATTCAGCATTGTCCTTATTTTTGATCAAGGCCGTAGTAAGGTCTGAAATAGCACCGTCAGCATTGTTCAACTTCAACTTAACTTCTGCCAAGGCTGTATTGTATTTGGTGTCTGCACCTTCAATTCCAATAATTACTGCGTAATCTTCTATAGCTTTGTAATAGTACTCTTCATCGTTCTCCAACTCGGCTTCGCTAATGTAAAACTGAGCTCGGGTAGCTAAAGCATCTATATAATTGATGTCTAAGGCAATAGCTTCATCAAAGTCTTTTAAAGCTCTTTTTCTGTTATCCATTGCCAAATAGCACTTACCTCTACCAAGATAATATTCAGGATTGTCTCTCTCATCTCTAATTACCTTATTATAATCTTTTATGGCTTCTTTATAGTCGCCCGCAAAATACTTGGAGTCTAGATTGGCTTTAGCCCTAATGGTATTGTCTACTTGTCTGATTTTATCATCTAGCCAAAATTCATTAGGCTTTTGCTTTAAGGCAACTAAGTAGAAGTTTTTTGCTCGTTCGTACTCTCTTGCTTTCAAAGAGTTATCCCCTTTAAAAACAGCTTCTTGATAAAGCTCTTCCCTACTATATTTACCAGTTACTACAATCCTTTGAATTTCATTCACCTTTTTAGTAGCATATATTTTGTATGGGTCAATGTCTATGGCCTCGTTATAGGCGTCTAGAGCTTCTTGATACTCTTCCTTCTCAAAGGCAATATCACCTTTTTTTACTGCAGCTTCATAAAGTTCTTTTTGCTCTTTATAATAGGCCTCTTTTTTCTTTTTAATTTCTGCAATCAATTCTTTATTACTGACTAAAAAGCTCTGGTTTGTAGTGACTTCTGCAACTCCTGTATCTTCTGGTATAACCTCAAACTCTAGAGGGTTTTCAGGATTATAGAATGTAACACCTATAATGTAGGTCTCCCATTGGTTGCCATTTTTTACAGCTTGTACATCTGCTACCCTTTCAACAGATTGGTAAGGTAAATCTACCGTGTTGTGCTTGCTCGCGAACTCTCTTTTAAAATAAACCCGTACAAATGTTACATCTTTCTCATAAACTTTAGAAACCTTTATATCAGAAAAAGTCACTGTGAAATCAGGGCTTTTTACATAAAAAAGGTCAAAGTCTTTTAAGTACTTTTCAATAGATGCATCAACCACGTTTTCATTATCCACATTGTTTGGATTGATATCATCCTCAAGGGTTATCTCAGCATCTTTAAAGATACGGTTGGCGTTGGGGTCGTAGCTGTTCGTTATCAGCTTTTCAGTTTCTGTAAGCGTAAGGCCATCGTTCGATATCATGTTCAATAGCCCTTGAAACTCATTAACCAACAATTCTGATTTGTATACGATTTCTGCCTTGTCTCGAACCTCGAGTTCTTGAGCTTGAGCAAGGCCAAAAAAAGTAAAAAAAGCTATGATGGAAAGTGTTGCAGATTTTAACATGTCAAATTTATCTGTTAGACGATTGATAGTTTGTATATTTTGGATGTTTTAACCTCAAAAGCTGGTTTCAACAAGGTTAAATATAGTTTTTTTTACTTGTCAACAAGAATTAGGGTTGTCGCTATTAACAAGTGTTATACAAAGGTAACGAATATTCAAAAAAATGCAGCGTTCCGCTTTACTTAGAAGAAAAATAGTTGACTAACCTAAAAAAGTCAAACATAGTTACCCTAAAAACATCTCTTTCTACTTCAGTATCCAACAGAGGAAAAAGTTCATCCTCTTCTTTGTAAAAGAGTTTATGCTCATCTAAAATGCTGTTGTACACTTTGGCCGTAAACTTAAAATGTGACTCTCTATTGCCTTTTGTAAATGCAAACTCGCCTTGTTGTTGGGTAAGGGTATCTTTCCAAACTATGGTAAACTTTGTGGAGTCTTTAAAAAAGGGATTAGGCTCTACATAAATAAAAGCCTCATCTATACGCCAATTGTAGATAATGCTCAGATTTATGAGCGGTTGTTTATCATCATCGAGTCTATCTTGCAGCCTGTAAATCTCTATGCCTGCCTTTCGCTTTTCGTCCAAATCATAGTAAGACTGTCGCATATTTTTAAAGAAAAGCTCTGAACTTTCTAAGGTTTCGAACTTACTCTTGTTCGGATCTACTTTCTTTTTCCTGTCTGGATCGCAGGCAAAGAGTATGGGGATTAAAAAGAATATAAGATAACTCCTTTTCATGCTACAGTTTTTCGGATTCAATCGCTTGTTATAAAGATTGGTTTAACAAAAAAGCACTTGTATTTTCTCTACAAGTGCTTTTTATAAAAGGTGATATACTTAAACAAATCAAAAGAAGTCTGCTTGCTTTATCTCTTCTAAACCTCTTCTGTTTTTACATAATTGCGCAAGGCGCCTAATCTTTTAAGCAATGGTGGATGCGAATAGTAAAAGAAAACGTAGGCTTTGTGCGGAGTAAGGTTACTCAAGGTATCTACTGAAAGATTTTTGAGTGCATCCATTAAGGCTTTGCCCGAGGAAGTGTTGGCAGCATAAGCATCTGCCTCATACTCGTTTTTCCTAGAGAAGATATTCATGAGCAATCCTGTTATTGTAGACAATGGGCTGTAAAGAATAGAAAATGCAATCAGTCCCATGTGCAAACTGGGTTGGCTAGCGCCCAAAGCTGCGGACAGAGCCGGATTTTTGATAACCAAACTTAAGACAAAGAGTGTAAGCAGCATGGTAAAAGCAGAGATGAACAGACCTTGGAGTGTATGTTTTTTCTTATAATGCCCTACTTCGTGTGCCAAAACTGCGACCAACTCTTGAGTGGTATGCTTCTCAATCAAGGTATCGTAAAGCACAATATTTTTTGAACCGCCTAAACCACTAAAGTAAGCATTGGCCTTGGTGCTTCTCTTAGAACCATCTATAACCATGATATTTTTAAGCGGGAAATTCACAGAATTGGCGTAATTCTCAATGGCTGTGCGGAGTTCTCCATCTTCTAGCGGTTTAAGCTTGTTAAAAAGCGGCACAATCAGATTGGTATAGAACATGGTAATGAACAGCGAAAATGCCATAAAAATACCCCAAGCGTAAAGCCAAAAGTACTCCGGAAAAGTTTGGTAGAACAACACAAACAGGTAAAGCAAGCCACCGCCAATAATACCCCCTAAAATCCATCCTTTTACTTTGTCGGCTATGTAAGTGCCAATACTCATCTTATTAAAACCAAATTTCTCTTCAATTACAAAAATGTTGTAAAGGCTAAAAGGCGTACTGATCAAATCTGAACCAAAACCGATAATAGCAAAAAACAACAAGGTTTGGTAGATGCTGTTGTCGGTAATTTCTCTTACAAAGTTGTCTAAGAGTGCAAATCCTCCCAAAATCATGGCAATGGTAACCACAAAGCCAAATGTAGAGGAAATAAAACCTATTTTATCTTTGGCCGCCGCATACTGTTGCGATTTTTTATACTTCTCTTCGTCGTAAATCCCTGAAAGATTTTCGGGAAGTTGCTCAGAGCGCTCTTTTTGGTTAAGGTAGTCCAAGACCCTTTCCAAGACAAACTCTGCCGCTACGATTGCTAAAATGATGTACAGTAAAATCTCCATAATAAATCAATATTGACAATAATCTGCAAAATTAGTAAAAGCATTTCGGTTCTGCCCTACTAATAATTCGTAATCTAATTTTCCCTTAAGTGATTGTTTTTGAAAATCGTTCCCTTAAGCGGGCTATCTCAATAACCTCTGAAGGCCCGTTTTCGAATTGGGTACCTACCACAAGCATATCGGCACCCGCAAGATAGGCCTTTTGCGCAATGCTCACACTTTTAATACCTCCGCCTACCACGAGCGGTATTTCTATTTCATGCCGTACCATTTTTATCATAGCTTCGGGCACGGGTTTTTCGGCGCCACTACCACCATCGAGATAAATGCAGTGCAAGCCCAACATTTGGCCTGCCAATGCCGTGCATGCTGCAATTTCTGGCTTATGCGCAGGTATGGGCAAGGTATTACTTATGTAATTGGCCGTGGTGGTCTTGCCTCCATCTATCAGCATATAACCTGTTGGTATCACCTCTAAATTACTCTTTTTAAGTACAGGCGCTGCATGCACATGTTGGCCGATTAAAAGATCGGGATTTCTGCCAGAAATCAAGCTAAGAAACAAAATACCATCGGCCAAGTGTGAGAGATGCAGTGTGTTACCGGGAAAAAGCACCGTTTTAAATGCAGTTTCCAGTTTGATGAGCTGAACCAGCTGATCAAGCTTCTGGCTAAGCATAAGGCTACCTCCTACCAATACTATATCTGGAGAAATATTTTCTAGGTACTCCAATAATACTTGAGGATTTTTTAAGTCAACTTTATCTGGATCAAGCAGAAGCGCTAAAGACTTGTTACCTTTTGACTTGTTTTGTTTGATGATCGAAAAAACACAATTATCCATCTATAATAAAAAAGAAGACTCCTTTGAGCTTTGGTTTATAATTGTACAAAAAGTTTGGGAAGCCCCCATGTAAAAAAGCAATATTCTTCTGTAATGATGCTTCAAAATAGGTTATTAAGTCATTAAAAATCAATTTTTATCAGTCTAATTCATATTATTTAAAGATTAATTTCAAAAACTTGAAGTATTTAGCACATTTTCCCATTTTATTTTAAAATTTGCAACTGAATTTACAAGCTCCTTCAGGCTTATCTCTTTTCAACATTCATCAAATTATGAACAAAGTATTCAACAAAACAAAAATAGTTGCTACGGTAGGTCCAGCTTCTAATACCAAAGAAAAACTGCACGAATTGATCGTTTCTGGTGTAAATGTTTTTCGATTGAATTTTTCGCACGGTACCCACGAGCAGCATCAAGAAGTCATCAATCACATTCGAGATTTAAATAATACCTTTAAGTACAATGTGAGCATCTTACAGGATCTTCAAGGCCCAAAAATCAGGATCGGCAACGTAGAAAACAACAGTGCAGAAATCAAAGAGGGCGATGACTTTGCCATTACGGTAGAACAAGAAATCATGGGCAATAAAAACAGGGTAAGTACCACGTATACCTCCCTGCCCAGAGATGTAAAAGCCGGTGATACCATTTTGATCGACGACGGTAATATTGAATTGAGGGTATACAAAGTAGAGGGATTGGAGGTACACACTAAAGTAGTTTTTGGCGGCATCCTGAAATCTAGAAAAGGCATGAATCTACCAGACACCGATATTTCAGAGCCTTCTCTTACCAAAAAAGACCGAATCGATCTTGAGTTTGGGCTTAAAAACGAAGTAGACTGGGTGGCCATCTCTTTTGTAAGAAAACCCGGGGATGTGCAAGAACTCAAGTCTATTATACAAGATTCTGGCAAGGCCTCAAAAGTAGTAGCAAAAATTGAAAGGCCCGAGGCCATTAAAAACATAGACGGCATCATAGCTGAGTCCGACGCACTTATGGTTGCCCGGGGAGATTTGGGAGTAGAGATTCAGATGGAAGACGTTCCTATGCATCAAAAAATGATTGTAAAGAAATGTAATGCTAAGGCCAGGCCGGTTATCATTGCTACCCAAATGATGGAGAGTATGATTGAAAATCCACGCCCGACCAGAGCAGAAGCCAATGATGTAGCGAACGCCGTTCTCGATGGTGCCGATGCCGTAATGCTCAGCGCAGAAACAGCCTCGGGTAAGTATCCCATACAGGCCATACAAAGTATGACCAAGATCATTCGGGCAGTGGAATCTTCAGCCGATATCTACAACAAATACTATAAACCTGACTTGCAGGATCCTAACTTTACCAGTGTAATGCTAGTGGAATCTGCCTGCAAAATGGCTATGGACACCCAAGCAAAGGCTATAGTAGCTATGACCAATTCGGGCTATACGGCTTTTAAACTCTCGCGCCACAGGCCTGAAGCCGATATTTTTGCATTTACCGACAACAAAGCCATGCTTACCACGCTAAACTTGGTTTGGGGCGTAAGGGCTTATTATTACAATAAAAAGCATTCTACCAACGCCACCTTTAAAGACATGGAGCAGAAGCTGCTTAAAGAAGGTCATTTGAGAAAAGGAAATGTCTTTATCAATACGGCAAGTATGCCTTTTGAAGCACACAAAAAAACCAATGTGGTTAAAATTGGTGTAGTGGAGTAAATCAGTACAGCAATAAAAATTGTTAAAAATAAGGCAGATGTAAACGTATCTGCCTTATTTTGTATTTAAGCTATTGTAGCATAGGCTTTTTGCTCATATTTTTTCATCAAACAGTATCTATGAAAATTTTAGATAGATATATCCTCAAGAAATTTTTTGTCACTTACTTTTTTGTAGTTGCTATACTCATTTCTGTTATCGTGGTGATAGACTATACAGAAAAGTCTGATGACTTTATCAAACACGACCTCTCTATTGCATATATTTTCATGGAATATTACCTCAATTATATTCCTAATATGGCCAATACGCTAAGCCCTATTGCTATTTTTATTACGGTGGTTTTCATGACCGCACGCATGGCCTCACATACCGAAATCATAGCCATATTGAGTTCGGGAGTGAGTTTTAGGCGCTTTTTATTACCGTATGTAATGGGGGCTACCATTTTGGGCGTTTTTACTTTTTTTATGGTGGGATGGATCATACCCAATGCTGCTAAGGTGCAGGTGGCCTTTCAGGTAAAATACCTCAAAAATCCCTTTTATTACGACGATAGAGACATCCACTTTCGCATTGGAGACTCTACCTACATTTACATGGAGTATTACAACAATAGAAATAAAACCGGCTATAAATTTACCATGGAAAAAATAGCCGACAATAAATTACTTTCTAAATTGCGTTCTGACAAAGTTGCTTGGGACACTACGGCGCAAAAGTGGCACATAGCTGAATACACCGTACACGAATTTATCGGAGAAAAAGAAGAAAAAATGTGGACAGGCACTGAGATGGACACCTCTTTGAACATTACCCCAAAATACTTTGAGAACAATTATAAGCTAGAAGAAACAATGACCTTTGACGAGCTCGAAAATTTTATTCAAGAGCAAAAGGCAAGAGGCGTGGGTAATGTAGAACGCTTTCTAAATACCAAATACGAAAGGTATGCCTATCCCTTTGCCATCATCATCCTAACGGTTATGGGCGTGATCATCTCGGCAAAAAAATCGCGGCGGGGCACGGGCCCCCAAATCGCTTTCGGTTTTACCATGGCCTTTATTTATCTGCTTTTTGTGATCATGAGCAGAAGCATTGCGGCAGGCGGCACCGTCTCCCCTATGTTGGCCGCTTGGCTGCCCAATTTAACCTTTTTTGGCATTACTATTTTTATGTATTTTACCGTACCCCGATAAAATGAAAGACCAGTTAAAACTTCACTTTATCGTTTTTATATGGGGTTTTACGGCCATTTTAGGGAAAGAAATTAGCTTACCAGCGGTTGAGGTAGTTTTTTACAGAACACTCGTAGCTGCACTGGCATTGTTGGTATTTTTAATGGTTTTAAAAAGAAAGCTTTTATTTCATCCCAGAGCTATTTTAATGTTCGTAGCCACGGGTTTGCTGGTCGGTGCTCACTGGATCACTTTTTTTGCTTCGGCAAGGATTTCAAAAATTAGTATTTGCTTGGCAGGTATGGCCACTACCTCTTTGTTTACTGCTTTTTTAGAACCGCTTTTTAACAAAAGTAAAATTAAATGGTATGAGATACTCCTTGGCGTATTGGTCATTTTGGGTCTAATTACCATTTTTCAATTTGAAGTAGAGCACATCAATGGTTTGATGATGGCATTGTTCTCTGCTTTTTTAGCCGCTGTCTTTTCTATCATCAATGCAAAATTTACCAAAGTCTATCCGCCCCTAGTTATTACATTTTACGAAATGGTAGGCGCCTGTTTGTTTACTGTCCTTTTCTTTCCGTTTTATAGGCAATATTATAGCAGTACAGGCGAGTTGGATTTGTGGTTAAAGGGAATGGATTACCTGTATATGGGATTGCTTGCCATAGTTTGTACGGTTTACGCTTTTTACGCCAGTATTGAGATAATGAAGCGCATTTCGGCATATAATGTTAACCTTACCACCAACCTAGAACCTGTTTATGGCATTTTGCTCGCTTTTTTTATCTATGGCGATGCAGAGCGCATGAGCGATGGTTTTTATGCAGGCACTTTATTGATTTTGTCTTCTGTACTTTTGTATCCTTGGCTAGATAAAAAGGTAAGTAAGTGGGAAAGGATGAAACTGGCAAAAAAGGAAAATGCTTCTGAAATAAGTCCTTGATTTTTATTTGAAATTTAAATTACTATGCCCAATATAGACCATTTTGTTTACTTCCATCCTAATTTGAAAGAAGGCATGGCCTATTTTAAAAAGGAATTTGACCTACATGCCCAAGTAGGTGGCCAACACCTCGGCAGGGGTACTTGGAATGCAATATTTGCATTGGAGAATAATGCTTACTTCGAGATCATCTCACCAGACCCTAAGCAAATGCCTTTTGATAAACCCAGATGGATGGGCTTAGACCATTTCAAAAAACCACAATTGATACGTTGGGCTGTTGCCGTAGAAGACTTGACAAAATCCACAGAACTGGCCAATTCAAAAGATTTAAAGCTTGGTAAAATTGAAGATGGAAGCCGACAATTGTCCAATGGAGAAATACTGAAATGGCAATTGACCGCGCCATCTATGAATGAGCAAACAGAACCTACTCCTTTTTTAATAGAATGGGCAGGAGCTACGCATCCTTCTAGTGGACAAAAACCACAAGCAGTAGTAAGAAAAATCGTATTGTATAGCCCAAAAGCAAAGGTTTTAGAAGAACAGTTAGCGTGGCTAGGCGTTGATATTGAATTCAGAAATAATGCTGTACCAAAAATCGATTTGACCTTAGAGCAAGGAGGTAAAATCATAAATATCAGTTAAACATTGATTAGGCCTATTTTACTTCTACCACTACGGTATGTATACCCAAATTTTCCAAGCCTCCGTTGAGCCTACCTGAGCGGGTGCCTTTCCCTTCTAGCAAATCGC
>Ga0207419_1001984_pt1 | contig 14166 bp, 7 predicted proteins | sample ElkSloMetagenome_4_FD_184723 | JGI IMG/M metagenome (GOLD analysis project Ga0207419, IMG submission 184723) | Hot spring microbial communities from Elkhorn Slough, Monterey Bay, USA - MD2A (version 2) | ecosystem: Environmental > Aquatic > Marine > Intertidal zone > Estuary: Microbial mat ...
CTAAAATTGTCACTGTCAAATGGATCAAAGCGCATATTTCTGATAGCCTCTATTCGCAACAGTTCGTTTTTCTCAAATTGCACCAAGCGCTCTTCGAGTGTTGCCGTTAAATCGCTCAGACTATCTACTTTAGCTATATTTGACCGAGCTTCAGTTTCCCATTTAGTTTTATTCTTTGTGTAAAGGTAAACAGTAAAAGCAACAAATATGGCAAATGCCAAAATATTAATGAGTGTGGCGTTATTTACTTTCATTTTTGAGGGTAAAAGAAATTTTATTTTCAGTTTGCTGTGGCCTTACTTCAATTAGCTTTTAAAGCTACCAAACTTTAATCTAAAATCAGATAACTTTTTATTTTAACAAAGTATAAAATAGAGGTGTTCTATAAAGTCAGGATCTATATAACAATCAAATTAATTCAGTCTGTTAAATTGGATTCGATTCGAATTTCATTTCTTAAAAGAACGTGATTTTAGACAATTGAAAAACTGAGTTTACAAAAAGGATTTTTATGGGTAAAACCTTGCGGTATGGCATTATCAAGAGCTCAAGTAGCTAATATTTCTTTACAAACTTTTATGCAAGTTTATTTTATTCTATTTTGGGGCTTACAACACAGCTAGTTAACTAAAAGCAAGCGCACACTGAGTAAAAAAAACTCGATTTCGCTGCTTCTTGTTAATCGACAATTGAAACTATATGAAAAAACAACTACCAGGCATTTACAAGCTTATTATCATTACCCTTCTTTCTTTTTTCGGACATTTTACGTATGCTACCCATATAGTAGGCGGTGAGCTTGAGTTACAACACGTTCAGGGAGATACTTACCGATTGGGTCTCATTCTCTACTTCGATAATATTTCAGGGCTTCCCGGGGCAAGAGACCCTTCTGCAACGGTATATATTTTTAGCAAATCTACCAATGAGTTGGTGGATCAATACAATCTGCCAAGAATTGCAGATACTAGTGTACCATATACCTCTCCCGACTGTGCTGTAGGTTTTTTAAGTACCAACCGCTTGTACTATCGTTCGCAAATACGTCTTAGATCAGCTTTGTACAATGATCCAGAGGGATATTATGCCGTATACGAAAGATGCTGCCGCAATGGTTCTGTTCAAAATGTCTTAGATCCGGGCGGTGCAGGTCAAGCATTTTATATGGAATTTCCTGCAGTGGTCGATGAAAATGGCGAGCCTTTTTACAACTCTAGCCCGCAGCTATTTCCTCCTTTGAGCGACTATGCCTGCGTAAACCAACCTTTCCAGTTCGATTTTAGCGGTAACGATGCTGATGGGGATTCACTAGTCTACAGTCTTCAAACACCTTTAAATGGTTACAGTTCTAGAGACCAACCCATTCCTGACTTTCCGCAACCTGCACCTTACGGGCCGGTCACATTCTTATCGGGCTACTCTGAAGAAGCCATGATTCCAGGAAACCCATCCTTAAAAATTGATACTAAAACAGGTTTTTTAGAAGTAACTCCTTCTGAAACAGGCCTTTTTGTATTTTCTGTTAAGTGTGAAGAGTTTAGAGAGGGAATAAAAATCGGCGAGGTAATCCGAGATTTTCAGATGTTGGTAATAGACTGCCCGGTGGCCAATTCGCCAAAAGTATTTGCCCAAACCAATGAGGGTTTGACCTTCCAAACAAGTGATACTTTGGTTTTTGAACCAGGCAGAAATGACAACTGCTTGCAGCTATTTGTAACCGATCCTGATGATTTTAGTACCATTAATGCCAGCATTATACCTGTAGGATTTGATGAAAACGATTTTACCATTGCAGGAGACAGAAATAGGATAATGAGCGGTGGCGACACGCTAGTGTATGACTTTTGCCTAAATGAATGCCCCAAGATTGTAAATGAGCTGTATGAGGTAAAAGTGGTGGTTCAAGACAATTCTTGTAGTTTGCCCCTTAAAGATACCTTAAGTATTTTTATTAAAGTAGATGCCCCAAATAATCCACCGGATATTTTTAGTGAAGACTTAACATTTCAAGAAAATACGGGCTGTTATTATGCAGAAGTAAAAACATTCGAGAACATCAATTTTACCGTAACAGGTACAGATCCAGATGCTGATCCAGTAAAACTTTTTGCCATAGGCGATGGATTTTCTTTAGAAGAAGAAGGGATGGAGTTTTCTGCAGATTCTGCTCTAGCAACTGTTACCTCTACCTTTAATTGGGATGCTTCATGTGCTAGTTTGGAACTGGGTGAAGATGAACGCATGTTTAAACTAAATTTTGTTGTGGGCGATATTGGTATTTGTGGAATTAAGGAAACCGATACCATTTGCGTCGATTTAAAACTGATAAATGATCCACCACCCAATACCGCCCCCGAGTTAAGCATAGATAGAGAACTGAAACAGGAACTTACCGCTGTTTATTATGATACCATAAGTGTGGGTGAGGAATATGTGCTCCAATTACAAGGGTTTGATGTAGACGGTGACAGTATAAGGCTAGAAGGCACAGCGGTAGATGCTAATTTTTCAGATTTAAATATTTTCTTTGGCAATACCTCAGGCAAGGGGCTGGTTAGTTCTAACTTTGTCTGGCAACCCAAATGTTCACAAATACCCGACGTAGAGAACGGGGCTACCTCCGCCGTGTTCGAATTCCAATTTGTGACTAGAGATTTCTCAGACTGTAATTTACCAACTGAGGACCGCATAACACTTTTCTTAGTTGTACTCTATGAGCCAACCGCTGAAGAAGCACCCAATGCACTTGTGGAAGGTGCTGAATTCAATGCAGCAGAAAATTTATTTGAAGCAAGTGTGGCCGCCGGCGATTTACTCGAGCTCAAAATTAATGGTGTTGATGAGGAAAGCGATTTGTTGAACATGCGGGTAAATGCCTTGAATTTTAATACTACAGAAGTTGGAATGGAAATAGGCAACGCTGCAGGTAGGTCGCCTGTTAGTTCTAATTTGTTATGGCCTACCTCTTGCGATTCCTTTATCGACTCTTTAAACAGTGAGCTGATGGTGCAAATAGTAACTGAAAACGTGGCCAGTTGTGGCATTGCAGCCAAAGATACGGTGGAGTTGAAAATAAAATTGACGGACCGTGAAAGAGAACCTGTTGAGACTTTTCCTAATGCATTCTCGCCTGATGGCAATGGCATTAACGATTTCTTTGAAATCTTGATGTTACCAGCCGATCTGTGTAAAGACAGTTTTGAATTTGTGGAAGTAACCAACCGTTGGGGAGATGTCGTTTTTTCAGATGAAAGAAGAGATTTTAGATGGGATGGCGGACAACAACCAGAAGGCACCTATTTTTATTTCATCAAATACACCAATACAAGTTACAAGGGTTTGATAAACTTGCTTAGGGTGACTGAATAGATTTTTTTATGAAGGCAATTTGCTTAAAACAACCAGGTGGTCCCGAACAATTGTACTTAGGCGAAGCAGAGAAACCTGTATGTGGAGAGAACGAAGTGCTAATAGAAGTACATGCCACAGCACTTAATAGGGCCGATACTTTACAGCGGCAGGGCAAATACCCACCACCAAAAGGCGCAAGTGACACTTTAGGCTTAGAGGCAGCAGGTGTCGTAAAAGAAGTAGGTAAATCTGTGAGCAACTGCCAAGTAGGTGATAGGATTTGCTGTTTGCTTGGAGGCGGTGGCTATGCAGAATTTGTTAAAGTTCACGCAGAACATGTCATGCCGATTCCTTCTGACTTGGACTTTTACGAAGCAGCAGCTATTCCTGAGGTTTTTCTTACAGCCTACCAAGCCATTTTTAAAATAGCAAGGCTTGAAAAAGAAGAAAAGATATTGATCCATGCCGGGGCAAGTGGAGTGGGTACGGCTGCTATACAATTGGCAAAATCTGTTGGTGCAGAGGTATTTATTACAGCCTCTAAACCAAAACACAGTTTGTGCCTTAAACTAGGAGCAGACCATGCCATAGACTATAAATCACAGCAATTTGACGAGGAAATTCTAGAAATCACAAAAGGAAAAGGAGTGGATGTGCTCATTGATTTCATGGCAGCTTCATACATCAACCAAAATTTAAATGTGCTTGCCTTAGATGGCAGAATGGTCTTGTTGGCCCTTATGGGTGGGATAAAAGCCAAAGAAATCAACATGGCTCAAATATTAGCCAAGCGCTTGCAGATTACAGGTTCAACTTTGCGCTCAAGAATAGATGCATACAAAAGCAATTTGATAGCAGGTTTCAAAAGAGATTTTCTTTCAGAATTCGAAACGGGTAAGCTCAAACCCATCATCGATTCTATAATACCTTGGACCAAAGTTGTGGAGGCCCATAAAAAAATGGATGCAAACCTAAATGCTGGAAAAATAATATTAAAGGTAAAATAGTCGCTCCCACACATCAAACCAAAAGATGGTTTTGTAGAATTACAATTGGTTTACAAGTGACTTTGGTTTAATTTTCCATTACAATTTTCTATTAAAATCAATTTGTATGAAGCAATCGAAAATAGTTTTTTGGCTTCTTGCCATCGTAGCATGTAGTTTTTTTTCAAATACTTATGCACAAGATGCCTTTGAAAACAACCAACCCATATTCAGCCCATTATTTTCTTGGCAAGCCAATCCATACCGCACCGCATCAGGAGCACCTGGCGAAAGTTACTGGCAAAATAGGGCAGATTATGAAATACACGTCAGTTTGGATGAGCAGGAGAAAACACTCACTGGAAAAATAGCCATTACTTATACCAACAATAGCCCACATACTTTAGATTTTGTTTGGCTGCAACTCGATCAAAACAAATTCACCCCAGAATCGAGAGGCACTCTTACTATGCCTGTAAATGGTGGCAGATGGGTTGGAGATACGCAGGGCGGTTATCAAATAGATTCTTTGCAAGTTTACAAAAAGACAGCAAGAGAGGCCTCTAAGGGAGCGCTCATAGCATCTGATGAGGTTATTTCAGATACGCGCATGCAGGTAAGATTGCAAGAGCCCATAGCGCCCAAAGGTGGCGCAGTGCTCATCGAGATGAATTTTAAGTATAAAATACCAGAATACGGTGCCGACCGCATGGGGCGATTGGAAAGCAAGGCAGGTTGGATCTATCAATTGGCGCAATGGTACCCCAGAATGGCCGTTTACGATGATGTTAAAGGCTGGAATATTGAGCCATACATGGGTGCAGGAGAGTTTTACCTTGAATATGGAGATTTCGATTATCATATTACAGTTCCTTATGACCACATCGTAGTTGGCTCAGGTGAGTTGGTCAATAAAGAAGAGGTGCTTACCAAAGAACTGCTTAAGCGTTACGAGCAAGCCCAACAAAGTGGAGAAAGGGTTTACTTAGTAAAACCAGACGAGGTAGGTAAAACAAAGAAAACCAGGCCTGTACAAGAAGGCACCCTAACTTGGAATTTTAAAATGGAAAACAGCCGCGATGTGGCTTGGGCCAGTTCAAAAGGGTTTATCTGGGATGCTGCAAAAATCAATTTGCCTAGTGGAGATGATTGCCTGGCCATGTCGGTGTATCCGCCTGAAAGTGATGGTAGGGATGCTTGGGGGCGTTCAACGGAATATACAAAAGCAAGCATAGAGCTCAATTCAGAAATGTGGTATGAATACCCTTACCCAGTGGCGGTAAATGTTGCAGGTATTGTGGGAGGTATGGAGTATCCCGGCTTGTCTTTCTGCAGTTGGAGAAGTAAGAAAGGCAGCCTTTGGGGGGTAACCGACCATGAGTTTGGGCACAATTGGTTTCCGATGATTGTGGGCTCTAATGAGCGGCTCTATCCTTGGATGGACGAGGGCTTCAATACCTTCATTAATCATTATACTTCCGTAAAATTTAACAATGGAGAATATGGCTCTAATCTCGACAATGTGCGCAGTATGAATTTTTACCTGACCAATCCCGGGAGAGAAAGTATCAGCACTTATCCGGACGTTACGCAAATGTACAATTTAGGCTATACAGCTTATTACAAGCCGGCAGTTGGGCTTTGGCTGTTAAGAGAGGTAATTCTTGGGCCAGAACGTTTCGACTATGCTTTTAGGGCTTACATTAAAAATTGGGCTTATAAACATCCGACTCCAATAGACTTTTTCCACACCATAGAAAATACTGCTGGCGAAGAGTTAGATTGGTTTTGGCGTGGCTGGTTCTATGCCAATTGGAACTTGGATCAAGCCGTAGAGAAAGTGGAGTACATAGAAGATGCCCCGGAAAAAGGCGCTATGATCACCATTAGCAATCAGCAAAAAATGGTCATGCCAGCTGAGGTTGAAATTAAGGAAAGCAACGGGGAAAGCAAGCGTGTAAAGCTTCCTGTAGAAATTTGGCAAAGAGGCGATGTATGGACCTTTCAGCATAATAGTACGAGTGAAATCATATCAGTAGAGTTGGATCCAGACAAGGTTTTACCTGATATAAATGATAAAAACAATACCTGGCAGGCAGAGGAGGAAGAAGTAAATGATTGATTTCTTACTGTTGATCTTTTTGGCTGAGAGAAAAAACTTTGGCCAAAAAATGAAAAAAAAGCCCATAGAAAAATCCATGGGCTTTTTTTCTTATTGCACATCAACGACCCTTCCCATAAATAAAATATTGCCCATTTCGCGCTCATAAATGTAAAAGGCAAAAGGCCTATTGCAAATGTATGAGGGAGGCATAGAGGTGACTTCTATTCCGACTGAAGTGACAGCAGCGGCTTCTGTGCCTGACTCATCTACCTTCATAAAGGTTTTATGTTTTACTTTGCTAACATTTAACTTTTTATCTGATATGTTACCTAAATCAGATTTTTGAGAGTCAAAAACATCTTCGATTCCCAAACTGATCAAGATGTCGTTGAGCTTATATTCGTCTTTAATTTCAAACTTAGGTAGGCCTACCATAACGTTGGATTCGCTGCCCAAGGCCAAAGTTCCGTTCCAAGCAAAATCACTCCCTTTAGTAAATACCTCATCTAAAGACTGATCATGGTTGGGTAGCAATATTCTGAGGGCAAAGCGTTCGTTTTCTCCGTAAGGAAGCTCAAAAATAGCAAAATCTTCTCTACCTGTTCCCCTCAACTTTACTTTGTCGTGCATCATCATTTGCACGTTTTTTTCTTGGCCAAGCGCATTGGTAAAAGTTTGGGTAGTTGTTTTTTCTGGATTGAATTGGAAGGTCCAACTGCCATTAAAATAAAGTGCATTGATTAGCAGCATCACTTCTTGTGGGCTAATACTGTCTATAATTTCGTCAATTTTACCTTTAGTATGCTCTTTTACCCAGTTATTGATCATCACAGGCGTGTTGGCATCTCCAAAATCTTCTGCTTTAACTTCAGCATCAAATCCATTGATTAGATTTTCTAGGAATTGATCTTTAACGGCAAAATCATCGTCATGCCAAACAGAATTGGCTATGCTCATATCTACCTCATTAGAAAGATTGGGCAGTGCATTGAGTAAGTTTCTGTAGTTGGCATTAATGGCCTCAGCATCTTTGCCATCTAGCCCAAGGGTTGCAATTATTTGTTTTGCAGAGTTGCCTTTAGCGCCATTGTAAAGCATGCCTAAAGCAATGTTGATGCTCAACGGGGAAACCAGGATATTTTTATCTTTCGGGGCTTCTTCCAATACCTTGTCCATAAGGTTAAAAGAAAACTCATTGGCATTATTGATAAATTCGGCATCTAGCTTTTTAATATTATCTAGTGCTTGTGCAGTATCTTTTAGGTTGGGTTCTGCGTCATTTCCTAAATCGCAGGCTTGCGTAAACAGTAAAAAGAAAATAAGCAATGCAGTGTGTTTCATAGTATTTTCAGAATTTATAGTTCAAGGTTTTATTTTTTGGAAATCCTTTTACTACACGTATAACAAATAAAAAATGCTGCAAATGCCATATTTTTTAATTAAGTAGGTGTAAAGACCAGAACAACTTTAAACTTCTATAAGCTTAATTATAAAGTACTTATTTTGAGCTCATTAAATAACTCTAGGGTAGGGGATATAGATTGAAGTTTAAGAAATGGGTCTTATCAGCTCTCATTTGCCAATAGTGTTTGAATCCGTTCTGTAAACTCATCTACAAATTGTGTGTAGTATTTACCCGTGCCTGGCCCGGAGAAACCAGTATGTACATAATCTACTTCGCCCTGCCTATTGATTACAATGGCAGTAGGGAAAGAAATGACATGGTTGAGCATAGGCAATGTTTTGGCGGCCTCTTCCTTATCAAAAGTGCCCGCTATAAGTAAATCATAAGGCACCTCAAATTTTTCCTTCATTTTGAGAACCTTTTCTTTAGAGTAGGCAAAATCGGCTTTTCGTTCATAAGCAAGGCCGATCACTTCAAGTCCTTTATTGTTGTATTTTTCATAAAGGCTTCTGAGAAATTTGGTTTCGTCCATGCAATTGGGGCACCAAGAACCCATAAGTTGTACCACGACCACTTTATCTTGGTATTTGGGATCATCTAGCGAAACCAATGTGCTGTCAAGGTTAGGGAAGGCAAACTCAAGTTTTTCATACCCTTCTTTTAAATAAGTGAGCGAGCCTGCATCGGGCAGTTGTGCATCTTCATTTTTAAACCCTACCCATGGTTGGTACCAATGGCTGCCCGAATAAAAATGACCATTTGCTAACTTTTTGTCTGAAGTAATTTCTGCAGTAAACAAAAAGGCGTGGCTGCCATCAAAACAAGAAAGTTTTAAAATATTGCCATCTACCACACCGTCTAGGTAGCGGTAATCTCCTAGTGGAGTTAGGAAGGTTCCCTTTACATTGAGGCCTTTTTGTTCAAATACGCCTACTGCTTTATCGGGCTTACCTTCTTCATTTAAAAAGTCTACATCCCATGTGCCCGAAACATCGGTAACTGGTTCTGGCTTATTAAGTATAAATCGGCGTGCATCGTCTTTGTAAAAGGTAACAGAGATAACATAAGGTTCGGCATACCAATAGCGCGCATGTGTGCCAATCAATCGCTCTTCTTCAACTTTTAGCCTTAAATCGGTATCAAAAGAAAGCAGGGGTATGATCAAAGAATCTGCTTTAAAAGTGTATTCGTCTATTACTAGCTCTTCTTCTCCATTAATCAAGGTAAACTGTAGCGCTCCCTCGGTATCATGGCTACTTTTAAAAATAAAGGGAATTTGAGTAGAATCGTTCGGTTGTAATACGGCCCGCCATGTAGCATCAGGCAAATCTTTTATCTGTTGGGTCTCATCTGTATGCTTTACACCACTGCAACCAAATAGCAATAGTAAAATGCTTATAAAAAGGGAAAATCTTGTTAAATTCATCTCGATGATTTTTTAGGGTAAGCATATTTTTGATTCAACAAAGCTAGAACAATGTTGTAACAGATAAAAGTCCTCTCTTGTAAAGATATTTAGAGAATGTATTAATTTGAGGTGAACAGTGTGTTTCTTAGCGAAATAGTGTTTTGTTTACTTAATTGTTTGGTTAAGATAGAATGTGAAAAATAACTTTATTCTGATGAAATCATATTCAACTGCTTTAAAATTTTCAGTTTGTACAAATTACTTTATCAGGAGTTACGCAACGTGTAAAAAAAAGGTAAACAACCTCGGTTTATGACGCACAGACCGATTTTTAAACTGCTCTGTGGGTCACAGAACAAAGATTGTGTTTTTTCACGTAAGTCATGTTTATATAAAAGTTTTACTTATGCATATTCGATTCAAAAAGTATTTAGGTTTCTTTTGTATTCGCCATTTTTATTTAGGTGTGTTGATGATTTTTTTATTTACAGCCCATGGCTTTGCTCAAGTTAAGATGCAAGGCAACCAATTCTTAAATGGCTATATTATTAACAATGAAGCTGATACGCTTGTAGGTGTACTAGAAGTTTTTGGCGATGTAACTAGTTGCAAAAAAGTGCATTTTAAAAATAGCATGACAGATGAAGATTTTACGGTTTATGAACCAACCGATTTGATGGCCTACAAAAGAAAGGAGGATGTTTTTGTAAGATACAAAGATAGTTATTGCTTGCTCAAATCTTGCTCAAACAACAATCATCAAACAGTATTTATAAAACTCATTAAGGAAGATATTCTAAATGTTTTTATGTATGCTGAAAGTAACTATTCGAATAATTATTATGCGATAAAATACATCCCTTTAGTGCAAAAAAAGGGATATGAGCCTATTCCGTTTAAGAATAAGAAGCATATCAAGCAAAAGGTAAGCGCCTATTTTTCTGACTATCCCAAACTTGCCGAGAAGCTTAAAGATTACGACTATAAAAACGAAGACTTCGACAAAATGGTAGAAGATTATACCAAATGGTCTAAAGCTAACTAGTCACTCTAATTCGGAATTTTGCCAGCAAGTGCATTTTCCCATTACCAAAGGTTTTATTTTGATAGCCTATCCAAAATAAGCAGGAAACCTCTGAGGGTCGGTCTCGTGCATAATTTCGTAAACCTTGTCTACTACATCTTCAATATTAGGTTTAGAAAAGTAATCGCCATCGGTTCCGTATGCAGGTCTGTGTTCTCTTGCAGGTAAGCAAACGGGTTTAGAATCCAACCACTGGTAAGCATCTTGCTCTTCTAGTACTTTTTGCATCATATAAGCAGTAGCCCCACCAGGCACATCTTCATCCGTAAAAAGTACTCGGCTTGTTTTTTTGACGGAGTCTAAGATTTTATGATGCCTATCAAAAGGAATCAGCGTCTGTACATCAATGACCTCTACATCTATACCCAATTCATTAAGCTGTGTGGCTGCATCCATTACAATTCGGCACATAGAACCATAAGTTACAATGCTTATGTCATTGCCTTGCCTAATTATTTCAGGTACGCCTAATGGCACTGTAAACTCACCAATGTTATGGGGCAGGCGTTCCTTAAGTCTATAGCCGTTCAATGATTCTATAACAATGGCGGGGTCATCAGAACGGAGCATGGTATTGTAAAACCCTGCGGCTTGTGTCATATTTCTCGGTACTAAAAGGTAGATGCCTCTGCAACTACCTAACAGTGTGCTCATAGGAGAACCTGAGTGCCAGATTCCTTCTAAGCGATGCCCTCTAGTCCTGATGATTACAGGAGCATTCTGCCCGCCTTTGGTTCTGTATTGCAAGCAGGCAAGATCATCGGTCATGGTTTGTAGGGCGTAGTATATGTAATCTAAGTACTGGATTTCTACTATGGGTCTTAGTCCTCTAAGGGCGGCACCTATACCTTGTCCAAGAATGGTTGATTCTCTGATTCCGGTATCGGTTACTCTTATTTCTCCATACTTCTCTTGTAAACCGGCAAATCCTTGGTTTACGTCTCCTATTTTACCTACATCCTCACCCATTGCAAATACGCGGGGATCTCTTTCTAGCATGGCGTTAAAACAGGCTTGCATAATTTCCCTGCCATCTACTATTTCGTTAGTGTTCTCATCGTACTCGGGCGATACTTCATCTACATTTAAAGCGGAAAGAGGCGTTTCGCTGTAAAGGTATGAGTTGTACCTGTCGCGGTTTTCTTGGATTTGATCTTTTAGCCAGTCGTTAAGTGGTTGCCTTAAGGTAGCACTTTCAAAACGCAGGGCTCGTAGTGCTTTTTTTATGGCTTTAATAGAATCAGAACGGGTAGGGGTCAGCGTTTTTTCTAACTGCTTCTTTATGTCTTTGATTTTATTGTTTGCAGCCAACTTTTGTGTAACATCACCCAAAATTTTTAATGCAGACTTTTGAGCCACAGATGTATCTTGAACAATGGCTTTCCATGCGTTGGAGCGGGCTTCTTTAACTGCTTTTAGCCCTTTTTCTTCTACGGCTTTAATTTCTTCCGGAGTAGCTATGCCAGACTCTATCATCCACTCTTTCATTTTAAGCAGGCAGTCGTGTGCCCTTTCCCATTCTAATCTTGTCTTAGACTTGTACCGTTCGTGAGAGCCCGAAGTGGAGTGGCCTTGAGGTTGTGTAACCTCTGTAACATGGATGATAACAGGTACATGTTCTGAACGGCAAATTTGCGTTGCTTCTTTGTATACTCTGCAAAGTTCTGGATAATCCCAACCTTTTACAGTGTAAATTTCAAAACCTTTGCTACTGCCTTTTTCTCTTTGGAATCCGGCCAATATCTCTGATATATTACTTTTTGTTATTTGATATTCATTGGGGACAGATATGCCGTAGTCATCGTCCCAAATGGAGGTGAGCATGGGAATGTTGAGCACGCCCGCCGCGTTGATGGACTCAAAGAAAATGCCCTCGGCACAAGAAGCATTGCCTATGGTTCCAAAAGCGATTTCGTTGCCATTGTTCGAGAATTGTGGATATGATTTTAGTGCTTCGTTTTCTCTGTATAATTTAGAGGCATATCCTAAGCCCACCAATCTGGGCATTTGCCCTGCCGTGGGAGAGATGTCTGCCGAAGTATTTTTAATTTGAGTCAGTTCGTTCCAAGTACCATCGGGATTGATGCTCCTTGTTGCAAAATGGGAGTTCATGCAGCGGCCTCCTGTAAAAGGGTCTGCGTTTATGTCTGTATGTGCATATAGTTGGGCGAAGAACTGTTGTTCTGTAGCCTCGCCTATAGCAAACATAAATGTTTGGTCTCTGTAATAGCCCGACCTAAAATCACCTGGCTTAAAGTACCTGGCCATAGCCAATTGAGGCACTTCTTTACCATCACCAAAAATACCGAATTTGGCTTTGCCCATAAAGACCTCCTTTCTACCAAAGAGACTCGCTTGCCTACTTCTGTAAGCAATCTCGTAATCCTTTAATATATCCTCAGCTGTGAGGCCCAACTCCTCAGTAATTGCAGGTGCTAATACTTTATTATCTTCCATTATTTATTGGTAAAATTATCAATCTTTAAAAAAGGAGAACAACTGATGAAAAAGGGCAAATCAGTTCAGTGCGTTCATTTATTATGTACGTGACTTCTTTAAACTGAGTGCAAAATTAAAGAAAAAGAGCCTTTTAAAGAAATCACAAACAATAATCCTAAAAATCTCGAATTTTTTAAAATTATGGCAAAATAACCCTAATGCAGTATGAAATTTTAAATTGTTTCTATTGCAGATGTAGGAATTTTACCGTTTGTACACCCTTAGAAGTTACAAATCTTAAGAAGTACACACCAGGAGGATAGCTAGATAAATCCACAGAATAGAACCATATTTTATTTTGAGTAGGCACTCTTGTGTTTAAAAGTATTTTCCCTCCAGTATCAGCTAAGTATACCTGTGCGTCTTGCTCTTGATCGAGTACAGCGTTTATAAAGATTTCGTCCCTAGCAGGATTGGGATACACCACCAATGAATTGTCTAGCGTGGCTTCTTCAAAAGCAGTGGCACCGTCATATATCGCTAAATCTGAGAAGGCAGAGTTGCCACCTGTATTGCTCGCCCTGATCCTGTAGTAATAAATAGAATAGGGTGGGGGGAGGAAAGTGTCGTCTACCCAACTCATAGTATTTTCTGATACGGTTCCTGCCAAAGAAAATCCGTTGGTTTCACTGGTAGACCTAAAAATGGAAAAACTTGTTTCGTTATCGGCATTGTCGTTCCAAGTGAGCTCAAACCTGCCGGTCTCGCTGTTCAAGGCAACAATTAATTGGTCGGGAGCATTGGGAGGAAAAGGTAAGGTAGTGACCGATACTGTTTCTGAAAACGGCGAACTTCCTGCTGCATTTACGCTCCTCACTCTAAAATTGTAAGTGGTTTCGGCCAGCAAATCAGTAATCCATATATTGCTGAAGTTCCCTGGTATTTCGACATCATCCCATTGCTCAAAATTGCCTGTAGCATCTTTATCTATAAAAACTTCGAAACTCGTGGTAGTTTCAGAAGTATTTTGCCAACCAAGCAAGACGGAGTCTTGGTTAAAATCGAGCACTTGTAAATTAATAGGTGCACTTGGGGGAACAATGTTAGGAGTTGCCGCCGGATTGCCATAATTACTCTCACCACTGAGGTTTACCGCTTTTATTCGGTAATAGAAAATTCCATCGCCTGGCAAATCGTCAAAATCTTGGGAATCTGCAGGTTTAAAACCGACCACCTCATAGTCCTCAAAAGGAGAGGTAGAGCGCTCAATTATAAAAGCCGACTCGTTGGCTGTATTGTCTAACCATTGGATGTTGTATCCTGTTAAAGCATTGCCCGATACCACGACATTTGAAGGAGCAAACTCAGGGGGAATTACCTCAGATCTCA
>Ga0207419_1001985_pt1 | contig 14162 bp, 9 predicted proteins | sample ElkSloMetagenome_4_FD_184723 | JGI IMG/M metagenome (GOLD analysis project Ga0207419, IMG submission 184723) | Hot spring microbial communities from Elkhorn Slough, Monterey Bay, USA - MD2A (version 2) | ecosystem: Environmental > Aquatic > Marine > Intertidal zone > Estuary: Microbial mat ...
AAAATACATAAGGGAGAGGTCAGAGTTACTTCACAACTTTCATGTACAGAGTTACGCGTTAGATCAACATTCTATAGTTTGCGTTTATAATAAGACAGGAAAAATTGTATATGCTAATAAAAAGTTTTGTGATCTGTCTGGGTATGATTTTGACGAAGTCACTTCCAGTAATTTTAAATTACAAAATTTACAAAATCTAAAGGACTCAAAAGATAATAACATTTGGAATGAAGTAAGTTCTGGAGATGATTGGCAAGGAGAAATAGAGTTACATACAAAGAATGGGAGTACTGTTTGGCTTCAGACGTCTTTAGTATCTCGAAAAGACGATAAGAGGCAAATTCAGGAATTTATCTCTATCAGTACAAATATAACAGATTTTAAAGAAGCTGAAAAAAAAATATCAGAAAGAGAATCAAGCTTAAGTGCACTTATTAATAGTGTAGAAAATGAAATATTTGCAGTAGACCTTGACTATAAACTTATTATTTTTAATGAATTGTGGCTTGAAAATTTTAAAAGCTTTTTTGGAATAGAACTCCATAAAGGGATTGATTTGAGCAACTTGCCAAATTTACCTAAAGAGATATTTCAAAAATGGAAGCCTAGATATAATAGAGCTTTCGAAGGTGAATCTTTTAAAGTTAAAGATCATTATCACACCATTGATGGAGATGACAAATATTTGAATATCTCTATAACGCCGTATCGTAATAGTTCAAATAAAATTATTGGAGCAGTTGTCTATACTGAAGATGTGACCAAACTTACAGAAGCACAAATTGAAGAAAAACATCAAAAAAACCTCATGTCACATCTTGCCAAAATTAATGGCGCACTAGTCAATGTGAAAAATTTTGAGCAATTTAATCAGCTTATTTGTAATGGCATTTCAGGATTTTACAAGAAAAGTAATTCTATTTGCATTTGTTCAAAGATTGATTTAATTAAGAATACTGTAACTATAGAAGAAATATCGGGTCACGAGGGATTTGAAAGTCTTTCACTAATTAAAAATAAAACATTTGAAAATGTAGATACTAATGATTTAGTTGATGATGGAAGAGGCAAGAAGCTTCAAGGGAAACTCAATTCTTTAGAGGGAAATCCTAAATTCTTAGAGAACTTTATAAATGAAGAAATACAAGAAAAGTTTCCATTATATTCTACTGAAGAAATCTATTATCATCAATATAACCAGACTTTAGGAATTATAAATATTATTCAATTAACACCGGAGAAAGGTATATTCAATACTCATAAATTGATAGAAAATGTCGTTGCACAATTTTCGTCTACCTATTTGCAGCTAAAAAGTAAAGAACAAATTAAAGAATCAGAGACGAGACTCAAACTTGCTATTAATTCTTCTAAAGGTGGAATCTATGATGTTGATATAATCAATAAAAAATATTTCTATGATGAAAGATTTGCAAATATATTTGGATTTAAACCGGAGGAACTAATTGAAATGGGTCCGAAAAACATTTTAGACAGAATTCACCTTGAGGATCGGTCTAAGATTACTAAAAATTTATTCAATTTGATGAAAGCAAACCAGAAGGCTTTCAATTTCCAGCACGAATTTAGAATTAAACATAAAAAGGGTCATTACGTTTGGGTACATGACAGTGGGATGGTATTAGACTGGAACAAAAGAAGAATTACAAAAATGGTTGGAGTGCATACCGATCAAACCAAACGTAAGCAAAGACAAAAACAACTGCAATTATTCGAATCTGTTATAACAAATGCTAATGACAGTGTAATGATTTGTCAAAAAGAGATAAATAGTAATAGCTTAAAAATAGTTTATGCAAATCGAGCTTTTCTTAATATGTCAGGATATAAATTGATAGATGCTATTGGAAAAGGTTATGACATTTTAAATGGGCCCAAAACATCAAAGAAGTCATTACGAAATATAGAAGAGGCCATTAAACAAGAAGAGCAGTATCAAACAGAAATTTTAAATTACAATAAGTCAGGTAAATCTTTTTGGACAGATTTAAATTTCGCACCTGTTTTTGACTCAAATGGTGATGTCAATCATTTTATAATAATACAAAGAGATATCACAGAGAGAAAGAAAAGGCGTTTAGAATTAAAAAAAGCATTAACAAGATTAGAATTAGCAACCAGAACCTCAAAAATTGGCATTTGGGAATATAATCCTAGGAAAGACCATTTGATTTGGGATAATTCTATGTTTGAGCTTTACGAAATTCAGCCAGAAAATTTTACTAAGAATTTAGAAGCCTGGAAACGGAGTATACATTCAGAAGACAAAGAAAGAGCAGAAAAACAGGTTGAGCTTACATTGTCTGAAAACGTTGAGTTAGACATGACCTTCAGAATTCTAACACCTTCTCAAAAAACAAAATATATTTCTGTCATAGCTCAAACCGAAGTAAATAATGGTAAAGTGACCAAATTGGTAGGTATTAATTGGGATGTAACAGATCAGATTGAAGCAAAATTAAAAATAGAAAATGCACTGCAAGAACGAGAAGACATTTTAAATTCTATGAGTGATGGATTTTTTGCAATAAACAAAAATTTTAACATCACCTACTGGAGTAATTCAGCTGAAGAAATCTTGCAGAAAAATGGAGACGAGACATTAGGACAAAATATAAAAGCTATTGATTGTGGTATTAATAACCCTGAGTTTATAAATAATTTAGAGTCAGCTTTAAGAGCAAACAAAATTAAAAGTTTCGCACATTATATTTCAAATCTTGAAAAATGGATAGAAACAACAGTATATCCTAAAGATGACGGATTATCCGTCTTCTTCCGTGATATTACATCAGAATATATATATCAAGAAGAGGTTGATAAAATAAAACAAAATAGGGAAGCTCTCATGAATTCTACTTCAGATTTAATTTGGTCTATTGATTCTGATATGAATCTGGTTAGCGCTAATGAAAGCTTTATAAAACATTTTGAGCGCCTTACCGGGCATAAAATATTTGAAGGTGATTTTCTAATGACTGAAAGATATAACAAATCTTACGTAGAGCGTTGGAAAGTTTTATATCAAAGAGCACTTAATGGCAATGAAGTCAAATTAATTCTAGGAGATAATCCAAATGACGACAAACTTGTGCTTTCAGTATCACTATACCCAATATTCGATAATGAAAATAAGGTTGTAGGCGCGGCATGTTATTCAAAAGATGTGAGTGAGAGGTATAAACATTTAAAAGCATTAGAGAATCAAAATCGCTATTTAACAGAAATAGCCTGGGAGCAAAGTCACATGGTAAGAGCTCCACTTTCTAATATTCTGGGAATAGTAAATCTATTGAATTCTGATGAGGTTTCAGATCAATTGAATTCTGATACAAAAGAGCTTTTAGAATTACTCATTCAATCTTCTGAAGACTTGGATAAAATAATTTATGATATCACACGAAAGACAGAGGCTGCCAAATTTGAAGATTTTAAATCTTCAAATTGAAAACCTTGACTATCATATAATTTGATAAAATATTATTTTCGATAATAAAAAATGAATAAAAAATACTTGGAAACGTTATCAGACGAAGAATTGTTGAAAGTTGCCAAGAACTCTAAACCAAAACCAATTTTTGATGCCTTTTTTATAGGATTCTTAATTGGTATTTTAATTTTTGGAGCAGCTTCTAACGCTTGGGGTTTCATGATGTTATTACCTCTATTTTTAATTTATCTCTTTTTGAAAAAACCTAAGCAACACAAAATGATTCAAGACGAATTAAGAAAAAGAAATCTGAATTTGAGAAAATGAAAATAGCCCTCTTTCGCAATGAGAAGAGGGCTATTTAATTTAAAACAATGTTCTCTATTTGTACAATTTTTTGTAATAGTCTTCAGCCATTCTTTCACTAGTAAATTTAGGAATCACATCATCCATAGCTCTAAATACTATTTTCTGCCAATTTTTTGGTTTATCATAATAAGTTGGAATCACAGACTCTTCAAGAATTCTGTAAAGATTTTCAGCATCCAATCGATCTTGATCCCAAACAGGTAATTGGTGATCTAATGCTGGAAGTACGAAGCTGTTTTTGCCATTTTTTTCAAATTCTGGAATCCATCCGTCATTGATAGTAACATTCACGCAGCCATTCATTGCAGCAGTCATTCCACTAGTTCCTGAAGCCTCTCTTGTTATTCTCGGTGTATTTAGCCAAACATCCGACCCACATTTTAAAGCTCTGGAAAGTTTAAGTTCGTAGCCCGTTAAGACTGCTAGATTTTTATGCTGTTTTGACTCGTGAACCAAATTATTAAAGACATCAATGGCATAATAGTCAAAGGGATAAGGTTTTCCGGCCCATATAATTTGAACGGGATAATCATCTTTATTGATCAGTCTTAAAAAGCGTTCATAATCATGAAGTAATAAATCAGCTCTTTTGTAGCCCGCAAATCGTCTTGCCCAAACCATGGTTATAACATTTGGGTCAAATTTTTTTCCAGTTTGATCAAAAACTTCTTTAAAGAGTGTTTTTTTAAGGGCTTTTTTGCGTCGTTTATAAGTTGCCGAGTTTTTCTTTTCCCAAGCCTTCTTGATATTCTTATCCTGCCAATACTTTTGATTTTGCGAATTGGTGATTGGAATTATTTCTGAAATACCTTCAAAATCTCCCCACATTCGTCTGGAAACTTCGGCATGAAGCTTAGAAACTGCATTGGTCCGTTTTGCCATTCGCAGTGCAGAAACGGTATAATTAATATTAAAATCATTTACAGATTCTTTTTCTAACTCTTGATGAGATAACGTTCTGCCAAAAAAACCACATTTATTGAGATGTGCTGAATCTCTTTCTTCATTACCAGCTTTCTCGGGAGTGTGCGTTGTAAAAACCATTTGGTCTTTTTTTACACCTTTGTCTTTCAGGTAATAGAAGGCAGGTAAACCATGGCCTTCATTAAGATGATAAATGTCTGCACCACCAAGTTTTTCTACAACTTTTGCTCCACCAATTCCCAAAACTATACTCTGTGAAACTCGGGTTACCTCATTGGCATCGTAAAGATGATTAGTGATAGTTCGAGAAAGATGGTCGTTGCCGTCCACGTCTGTACTTAACAAGTAGATGGGTACTGTACCAAAAATTTCTGGTTTCAGAACATATGCTCTTACTTTTACATGTGGATTTTGATGTAATTGAATTTCAACTTCTATACCTGTATCTTCTAGAAAATCGAATTTTTTTTCATTAAATTCAGTTTTTAAGGTTTGATCTTCATTTCTAGATTGGTCATAGTAGCCGTATTTCCATAGCATTCCGATCCCAATCATGTTTTGTTTAAGCTCGTAAGCTGAACGCATATGCGATCCTGCTAAGAATCCTAAACCACCGGAATAAATATTCAGGTCTTGGTCTATTCCAAATTCCATGCTGAAATATGCCGCCTTTTTGTTATAGCCTTTTGATGGTTTGTAGGGATGGTACCATTTACAGTATTTACTTTTCATTGTAATTAATTTAGTTGGTTGATTGTTCAGTATTTTATTTAAAGTGCATTAGAATAATCCGAATATTTCGCCCTCGTCGGATATATCTATACCTTCGGATGCTGGTTTTGATGGAAGGCCTGGCATTCGCATGATATCACCTGTAATAGGAATTAAAAAACCTGCTCCAGATGCAATTTCTATTTCTCTTACTGTAATAGTGAAATCTTTAGGTCTTCCTAAAAGTTTTGGGTTGTCCGACAATGATTTTTGCGTTTTTGCAATACAAACAGGTAGATGAGTTAGACCTAAATTTTTTATCTGCTTTAATTGCTTTTTTGCTAAAGTATTAAATTCAATATTTTTGGCTCCATATATTTTCGTTGCAACACTTTCAATTTTATCTTCAATTGGTGTATCCCATTGATATATCGGGCTGAATTTTGTTTTACAATTAGAAACTGCATCAACGACATGATTTGCTAATTCTATTGCTCCTTCGCCTCCTTTCGCCCAAACATCTGCAACGGCAAATCTAATCCTTTTATCTTTTGCATATTCTTTTATTAATTCAATTTCTTCAGAACTATCTGAGGTGAATCTGTTAAGAGCTATTATGGGTTCAAGATCAAAATTATATATGTTTTCTAAGTGCTTTTCAAGATTTGGCAAACCTTTTTTCAACGCATTTAGATTTGATGTGTTGAGGTCATTAAGATTTTGACCACCGTGGTACTTTAAAGCACGGATAGTTGTGGTAAGCACAATTACTTTAGGAGAAATATCTGCACTTTGGCATTTGATATTTAAGAATTTTTCAGCACCAAGGTCAAAACCAAATCCGGCTTCAGTTACTGTATAATCAGAAAAACTCATACCCATGAGTGTGGCAATTACAGAATTTGTTCCCTGTGCAATATTTGCAAAAGGGCCTCCATGGATTATTGCCGGATTCCCTTCCAGCGTTTGAACTAAATTGGGCTTAATAGCATCTCTAAGCAAAGTAGCCATAGCTCCAGCAACGTTTAAGTCCCGTGCAAAGATGGGTTGTTTATCAAACGTATAACCAATAAAAATGTTACCTAGCCTTCGTTTTAAATCTTTTAAATCGTTTGAAATACAAAGGATAGCCATAATTTCCGATGCTGCTGTAATATCAAACCCAGTTTCTCTTGGAACACCAGATGATGTTCCTCCAAGACCAATAAGAATTTTTCTCAATGCTCTGTCGTTCATATCAACAACACGTTTCCATGTTATCGTTCTTGGGTCTAGACCTAGAGCATTGGTTTTGCTTTGTATGTTGTTATCTACAACTGCAGAAAGAAGGTTATGTGCCTTTTCTATGGCTGAAAAGTCTCCTGTAAAATGTAAATTTATATCCTCCAATGGAAGAACTTGTGAATATCCACCTCCAGTTGCGCCTCCTTTTATACCGAAGACTGGTCCTAAAGAAGGTTCGCGAAGCACAACAGTTGTTTTTTTATTAAGCTGATTCAAGGCTTCAGATAAGCCGATAGACATTGTTGTTTTTCCTTCGCCAGCTGGTGTTGGAGATATCGCAGAAACTAAAATGAGGTTGCTATTTGCGGCTTTTTCTCTGTTTATCAAAGACAACGGAAGTTTTGCTTTGCTTTTGCCATACATTTCAATGATATCTTTGGAGATGCCAAATTTTTCGGCAATTGTTGTAATAGGTTTTGATTTTATGCTTTTGGCAATCTCTAAATCTGTCATAAAAGTGTTTTATGATTAATTCACAAAAATACGGGATAATTCATCCTGATTACCTGATAATTATCATACTATTAATTTATAATATTATCGAGGGTTAGATTTTTGAATGACCCTGATGCTTGTCAACAAAAAGATTTTGTTGATTATAGCTCTTTTTTTATGATAGAGGCAGTCTCAGAGAGGTTTTTGACTAAAATTTTTGGTTCTCCATAAAGTAAAACCTTACTAGAACCAGAAGCGTTAATTGATATGGTATCAGAGACTTGAACGGAGGCATCAGCCTTATCTGAAAGCTTAAGTTTTGTAATGTTGGTCAGTAATTTATCACCCTTAATCTCAGATGAATTTGAAGATTCTACATTTAATTTATAAGTAAATCCTTCAATTGTCAATTCAGATTTGTCGACAGTTTTAATATTTAATTCTTCAGTGTTAATGTCCAGAATATTATTACTATTATTTTTTAGCTCTAAATCTGCAGTTTCAGATTCCACACTCAAGATGCAGTTTGTAGTTAAGTTAAATGAAGATTCGTTATTGTTTTCCAGTCTAAATCTATCAGCTGTTATGTTTGCTTTGATTCTTGCATTATCATGCATAATTAAATCCAGCTTTTTTAATGCTATGTTTTTTTCCGCTTCTACATCAACGTTTCCGTTCAGTATTATAGTTCTTAGCGGTTCCGTGTATCTAATTACAGCTTTAAATTCTTTTGCACCTTTCACAATTTTTGTGACTTGAAAACTTAAAACGGAGTCTATTACCTGATATTTAATTACAGGATGTAGGTTTTCATCAGCTTTAATCGTGACCGAAGGTATCATAGACTTTATGAGTTCGACTTCAAGGTCATTACCAATTGAAAGAGAGTGAAAGGCTTCTACATTTGTTTGTTCAGTTATGACTTCTTTATTTCCTTTAATCTTTGACTGGGAGAATAAACTTTGACTAATCAAAAGGAATATAAAAGCTAAAATATAAAGTGGAAAAATAGGTCTTGTTCGGGTTATATCTATCATTTTATTAGGAATTTCTGATTTGTAAATGTAGTATATTTCTCTTAATAATTTTTAAAGATTCCATATTGGAGAAGACATTATACTGCAATTTTAGATTTTGATTTATGAAAATATTATCAATTTATAATTAAAAAATAAGTCTTTTTCAATTTAATTTGAATTTAAAAATAAAATGAAATTAACGCTTAAGATAGCAGCTATTTACAATATACTCTGGGGATTATGGGTTGGCCTATTTCCAAATCAATTTTTTGAACTAGTAGGAATGCAACCGCCACTGCACACCACCATATGGCAAGGTATGGGAATGGTAATCGGTGTTTTTGGATTAGGATATTGGTGGGCGTCATATAGTCCTTTAAGGCACTGGCCAATAGTAGCTGTTGGGTTTTTGGGTAAAATATTTGGTCCAGCTGGTTTTTTCATCAATTATGCTTTAGGAGAAATAGAATTTGGATTCTTTTATACACTAATAACAAACGATTTTATATGGTGGATTCCTTTCGGGTTTATTTTATGGAAAGTACACACTGAATACAAATGGAAACTGAGTGACTAGTTATGATCGATAATTACTTAGATATTTTGAAACTGATATCAGATACGGGCTTACTTATTTTAATTTGGTTGGTTCAACTGATAATTTATCCCAGTTTTAGACATACTACGATTGAAAAATTAATCATTTGGCATCCAATTTATACTACAAGAATAACGACTGTTGTTTTACCTTTAATGCTGTCTCAAATAATTCTTAGTGGGTTATTAGTTTTCAATAACGAATGGCGCTCTTATTATTTCTTAGACTTTATTTTAGTTTTAGCGACATGGATTTTAACTTTTACAGTTTTTGTTCCTTTACATCAAAAGATTGATAATCCTCATACATCAAATAAATTTTTATTTGCAAAAAAGCTTGTTCAATATAATTGGATAAGAACTCTACTGTGGACAATTATCTCTATTTTGACTTTCAGCAATGTTATTCTTATATAATATTTCCTTATGTTGTGTTATAGCACTCATAAATAAGTATTATAATTTGGTCATTTAGGAAAAATTAGTTATACTGTCAAACTAATTTAATCAGAGATTACATGAGACAGTTAAAAATTACGAAGCAGGTTACCAACCGTGAGTCAAAATCACTTGATAAGTATTTACAGGACATCAGCAAAGTTGATTTAATTACAGCTGAAGAGGAAGTAGAATTGGCTCAAAGAATAAGAGAAGGTGATCAAATTGCTTTAGAAAAATTAACTAATGCCAATCTCCGTTTTGTTGTGTCAGTAGCTAAACAATATCAAAATCAGGGTTTAAAATTACCGGATTTGATAAATGAAGGAAATGTAGGGTTAGTGAAAGCTGCAAAACGATTTGACGAAACTCGTGGTTTTAAATTTATTTCTTACGCCGTGTGGTGGATTAGACAATCTATTCTGCAAGCTTTAGCTGAACAGTCTAGAGTTGTAAGATTACCTTTAAACAAAATTGGTGTAATAAACAAAATAAATAAAACATTCTCTCATCTTGAACAAATTAATGAAAGGCCACCTTCTGCGGTAGAAATTGCCAAGGAACTTGACATGTCTGAATCACAGGTAAAAGTTGCTCTTAAAAATTCCGGACGTCATTTATCTATGGATGCGCCATTTAAAGAAGGTGAAAATGATTCTAATCTATATGATGTCTTAAGTTCGGCAGAATCACCAAATCCTGATGATCAATTAATGAAAGATTCTTTAAGTGTTGAAATAAATCGCGCTTTAGATACTCTTTCACAGCGTGAGGCTGACGTGATCAGACTAAATTATGGAATTGGAAATCAGCCTGCTATGACATTACAGGAAATAGGAGACATGTTTGATTTAAGTAGAGAAAGAGTACGACAAATTAGAGAAAAAGGCATAAGACGTCTTAAGCATCAATCAAAAAATAAAATGCTAAAGAAATATTTAGGTTAATTTTCATGATTAGTTTTAATAGAAAACCGCTGTACAACAGCGGTTTTTTTTAGTTTAAAGCATCATGTTAAAAGCCAACAGCCTTTTCATCTCCTCTGGGGTCTGCGCCACCTTCTAATTTTCCATCTGGTAAAACTAAAATAGCATTAACTTTTCCAATCACTGTAGTTTCTTTTTCAACAACTTTATATCCTAGTTTAGTCAGTTGTGCCTTAATTGTATTATCGAAACCATCAGGTTCCATAATAATCTCATCAGGTAGCCACTGGTGATGATAGCGAGGTTGACTTACGGCTTTCTGCATTCCCATTCCGTATTCATGAACATTAAGGATAGTTTGTAAGACACTTGTTATAATTGCTGAACCTCCTGGTGAGCCTAGTACCATATAAAGTTTGCCATCTTTTTCTATAATGGTAGGAGTCATTGAACTAAGCATTCTTTTCTCAGGAGCTATTTCATTTGCTTTTGCGCCGATTAAACCAAACATATTGGGCACGCCTGGTTTACTGCTAAAGTCATTCATTTCATTGTTTAAGAAAAACCCTAATTCAGGAACATAAAGCTTTGAGCCATAAGCCCCATTTAATGTAGTTGTGGCCGAAACTGCATTACCAAATTGATCTACGATAGAGTAGTGTGTTGTTTCTTTACTTTCTACGAGTTCTAAATGGCCATGGTTTATATCTTCCGATTTAGTTGCCTTTTTAAAACTAAAATTATGCATTCTATCGCTCATGTATTGTTTATCTATTAGTCTGTTCGCAGGGATATCTACAAAATCCGGATCACCCAGAAAATAACTTCTATCAGCATAAGCTCGTCTTTCAGCTTCAACAATGAGTTGTATACTTTTCGTGGAATTATGCTTTAGTTTTTTCAAATCATAGGGCTCTATTCCGTTCAATATCTGAGCTAAACATATACCACCACTAGATGGTGGTGCCATGGATATAACCCTCAAATTATCATAGTCAAAGCTTATTGGTTTCCTCCATATTGCTTCATATTTTTTTAAATCCTCAAGTGTAATTATACCGTCATTTTCTTCAATAAACTTTACAAGTTTTCGTCCAGTTTCTCCCCGATAAAACTCCTCTTTGCCATTAATTGAAATTCTTTCTAAAGTTTGTGCCAGTTCAAGATTTTTCAAAGTATCATTTTGTTTCCAAGCGTAACTCAGAGGAATACTATCTTTATTGATAGAAAGAAACAAATCCCTATATTTATTAATTCTTTTTTTTTGGTTTTTTGTAATTAGTACACCTTGTCTTGCCAATTCTATCACGGGTTCTAAAATCTCATGCATTGGTACGGTTCCAAATTTTTGATGAACTTCAAAAATTCCTGCAATTGTTCCCGGAACTCCAACAGCTAAAGCAGTTTTTGTGCTTAAACCTGGAATTACATTACCTAAAGAATCAAGATACATATCCCTATAGGCTGATTGAGGCGCTTTTTCTCTATAATCTAAACTACCATATTCTCCGTTTGCAGTTCTGTAAACCATAAATCCGCCACCACCAAGATTTCCTGCAAATGGATAACATACTGCAAGAGCCATTTCTGTTGCGATCATGGCGTCAAATGCATTTCCGCCATCTTTCATGATTTGTAAACCTATCTTTGAAGCTTCTTCTCTAGCAGAAACCACCATTGCTTTGTCTGCTATTAGTCCCTTAAGGTCTTTAGTGTTGTCACACGAAAAGCTAAGAAATAAAGCTAATGCTAATATTGTAATATTTTTCATTTTGAATTTTGTTGAATAAAAAAACCTCCAATCATCACGATTGAAGGTTTAAACTTATCAAATTAATTTTGAAAAATTATTTCACTTCTTCAAAATCAACATCTTCTACGTCATCTTTTGAAGCTGAGTCTCCTGAATCCTGGTCTCCTGCATCACCTCCAGTTGGACCACCTTGTCCTTGTTGAGCTTCTGCCTGAGCTTTATACATTTCTTCAGATACTTTTTTCCACTCTTCATTGAGTTTGTCTAAAGCTGGTGTTATTTTCTCAACGTCACCAGTTTTATGAGCTTCTTTCAACTCCTCAAGTGCATCTTCAATAGGTTTTTTCTTATCTTCAGGCAGTTTATCTCCAAACTCTTTCATCTGGTTTTCAGTTTGGAAAATCATAGCATCAGCCTCGTTGAGTTTATCAACTTTCTCTTTTGCTTTTTTATCAGCTTCTGCATTGGCTTCAGCTTCCTGCTTCATTTTTTCGATTTCTTCTTCAGTAAGTCCAGATGAAGCTTCAATTCTGATATCTTGTTTCTTACCAGTAGCTTTATCTTCTGCGCTTACATTGATAATTCCGTTAGCATCAATATCAAAAGTTACTTCAATTTGTGGTGTTCCACGTTTTGCCGGAGGAATACCATCTAAGTGGAAACGACCAATTGTTTTGTTATCTTTTGCCATCGGACGTTCACCCTGTAATACATGGATTTCAACACTTGGCTGATTATCTGCTGCTGTAGAAAAAATTTGTGATTTTTTGGAAGGAATCGTAGTATTTGCCTCGATTAATTTAGTATTTACACCACCCATAGTTTCAATTCCTAATGATAGTGGAGTAACATCCAAGAGTAATACATCTTTTACATCTCCAGTTAAAACACCACCCTGAATAGCTGCACCAACGGCAACAACCTCGTCCGGATTTACACCTTTACTTGGTTTTTTTCCAAAGAATTTTTCAACTGCTTCCTGTACTGCCGGTATTCTAGTTGAACCACCAACTAAAATCACTTCATCAATATCATTTTTGCTTAAACCAGCTGATTTTAATGCTTTTTCACATGGTGCTATAGTTCTTTTTACTAAATCACTTATTAATTGTTCAAACTTTGATCTTGATAGTGTTCTTACTAAGTGTTTTGGACCACTTTGCGTTGCTGTTACGTAAGGCAAGTTAATTTCAGTTGATGAAGAAGAAGATAATTCTATCTTAGCTTTTTCTGCAGCTTCTTTCAATCTTTGAAGAGCCATAGCATCTTTTCTAAGATCAATGTCTTCATCTTTAATAAATTCTTCTGCTAACCAGTCTATGATGACTTCATCAACATCGTCACCACCTAAATGTGTATCACCATCAGTTGAAAGTACTTCAAAAACGCCGTCACCTAATTCTAATATCGATACATCATGTGTACCACCACCAAAATCAAAAACAACAATTTTTTGATCTGTACTTTTCTTGTCTAAACCATAAGCTAATGATGCCGCTGTAGGTTCGTTAATAATTCGTCTTACTTTTAAACCAGCGATTTCACCAGCTTCTTTTGTAGCCTGACGTTGTGAGTCATTAAAGTAGGCAGGAACTGTAATGACTGCTTCACTTACATCCTGACCTAAATAATCTTCGGCTGTTTTCTTCATTTTTTGAAGAATCATAGCTGATAATTCCTGAGGAGAATATAATCTTCCATCAATATCTACTCTAGCCGTGTCATTATCACCTTTCTTTACTTTGTATGCTACTCTATTAACTTCTCTCTCTGATTCTGAGTATTTATTACCCATAAATCTTTTGATAGAAGCTATAGTTTTTTCTGGATTTGTTACAGCTTGTCTTTTTGCTGGATCTCCAACTTTTATTTCACCACCTTCCACAAAAGCTATTACAGATGGCGTAGTTCTTTTTCCTTCAGAATTTGGGATAACTACTGGCTCATTTCCTTCCATTACAGAAACACATGAATTGGTAGTTCCTAAATCTATACCTATTATTTTACTCATGATAATTGTTTTTTATTTTATTGAAACACTAACAAGTTTTCAATTGTTGTGCCATCAGAAAATTAATGACACGATGTCAGTAAACTAAAGTGAGCTAAATAGAAAGTGGATAAGTCTAAATACGATTTAGGAGATAAAAAAATTATGAGCCGACTTACAACTCTTACATCAAAGTACTAATTGTTGTCCGATTTTAAGAGTACTATTTTTCCTGATAGAGTTAGTTTTACATATTCTATATATA
>Ga0207419_1001987_pt1 | contig 14148 bp, 10 predicted proteins | sample ElkSloMetagenome_4_FD_184723 | JGI IMG/M metagenome (GOLD analysis project Ga0207419, IMG submission 184723) | Hot spring microbial communities from Elkhorn Slough, Monterey Bay, USA - MD2A (version 2) | ecosystem: Environmental > Aquatic > Marine > Intertidal zone > Estuary: Microbial mat ...
TTGCCGATGACCATGCCGCGCCCGTCTGCCGTCACATCACCGCCAAATGCCCAGCCATTGCTGCCATATTTCGGCTCTTCTTTTTCAGGAAATTTGAGATCCAACTGAGCGGTTTGCTGTTCTGGAGGCGCAGCAGTGGCGATCCCCGCCGCGAGTGCAAGCGAGCTTGCCAGCAGCATCTGTTTCTCATTCAGGCGCAGCATATCATCGGTGGAAATGGGGCGGACCCAATCCTTGTCACGACACGCTTCGGGCAGGTTATCGATACCAGTGTCGCGCAGATAGCGATTGTACCCGGCAACATAACCATTGAGCAGGCCGAGCGCGGCATCGCTTTGTTCAGTCATCCCTTCGCGCAAAGTGGGCAAATCAATCTGGCTGCGGAAGAACAGGTCAGAGGTCAGATTGTCCGAGCGCCCAAGCCCCAGAAGCGTCTTGCCCTCCGGCCCGAAATACTTGGAGCGCTCTCCGGCCACGGTCGTGAATTCTTCTGCCAGCATGCAGAGATTGTCCTGCGCATAGGCATAGGCGACACCGTATCCCACGCCGCGCCACGTGTCAGACGTGATATGCGGAATCGCATGCGTGGTGCGGGTGATGGTGGTATCATATGTGCTCGCGACCGAAGCGGGCGTGGATGCGCATGCGCTCGCCAAAAGTGTCATCGCCGAAATCGCAGGGATGTTTGCCCGAATACGCATGTCTGTCTCTCCCGATCTGTTCTTGTTTGATCCGACGCTACGGGCGGGATCAGGCGATGACAAGCCAATGAGGGCGGGCGAGCACGATAGACGCAAAAAGACCCGGCAAGCGGTGGCCTGCCGGGTCTTTTATTGTGTGCTGATCCGCTTGCTTTAGGCGGCCGTTGCGAAGGCCTCTTCAGCCAGCTTCATCATGTTCTCACTGCCCGCTTCCAGCTTGCGACGAAGCGCGCCAGCATCGGGAAGGAAGCGTTCGGCGTAATACGCCGCTGAAGTCATCTTGGCTTCATAGAACGCAGCATCAGCCGGGTCATTCGCCAGCGCGTCGTGTGCGACCTTCGCCATCTTCAGCCAGAAAAATCCGAGCGTCACGATACCCATCATGTGCATGTAATGATGCGCGCCCGCGCCAAGGTGGTTCGGGTTCTGCATGGCGTTCTGCATGAACCACATGGTCGCAGCTTTCTGTTCGCCCAATGCCTTTTCAAGCTTGGCAGCCATGTCAGCGAGCGCTTCATTGTCCTTCGCAGCGGCGATTTCCTCATCCAGCATTGCAAAGAACGCCTGGATTGCCCGACCGCCCTTGGAGGCAAGCTTACGACCGCAAAGGTCCATCGCCTGCACGCCGTTGGTGCCTTCGTAGATCATGGCGATGCGGCTATCGCGGACGAATTGCTCCATGCCCCATTCCTTGACGTAGCCGTGCCCCCCATAGACCTGTTGCATGTTGTTCGCGATGTCATAGCCCTTGTCAGTGCCATAGCCCTTGATGACGGGGGTCATAAGTCCGATGAGATCGTCGGCCAGCTGGCGTTCTTCCTCGGTCTGGGCCTTGTGCGTCAAGTCTACCTGAAGCGCGCCCCACAGGCACAGCGCCCGCATACCTTCGTTAAAGACCTTCGCATCCATCAGCATACGCCGCACGTCGGGGTGCACAAAGATCGGATCGGCCTGCTTTCCGGGCTCAGCCGGTCCAGCAAGCGCGCGGCCCTGACGGCGGTCCAGCGCATAAGTCACAGCGTTCTGATAGGCGACTTCAGCTTGTGCCAGACCCTGCAGCCCAACGCCCAGACGCGCAGCGTTCATCATAACGAACATCGCGGCGAGGCCCCGGTTCTCTTCGCCCACCATAAAGCCTGTGGCTTCGTCATAGTTGAGCACGCAGGTCGCATTACCGTGGATGCCCATCTTCTTCTCGATGGAGCCGCATGACACACCATTGCGCTCACCCGGCTCACCATTTTCGTCTAGAATGAACTTGGGCACGATGAAGAGCGAGATACCCTTGGAACTGTCAGGTGCACCGGGCGTCTTGGCCAGCACTAGGTGAATGATGTTGCTCGTCAGGTCGTGCTCGCCCGCCGAGATGAAAATCTTCGTCCCGCTGATCTTGTAACAGCCATCAGGCTGCGGCTCGGCCTTGGTGCGGATCATGCCAAGGTCGGTGCCGCAATGCGGCTCTGTCAGGTTCATGGTGCCCGACCATTCGCCAGAGATCATCTTGGGCAGATACATCTCTTTTTGTTCTTGCGAACCCGCGGCTTCAATGGCTGCGGTGGCGCCATTGGTCAGACCCGGATACATCGCAAAAGCCTGATTGGCAGTACCGGTGAATTCCTCAACAGTGAACCCGAGGACATGCGGAAGGCCCTGTCCGCCAAACTCTTCCGGCTTTGCCAGTGTTCCCCAACCGCTTTCGACATACGCATCGTAGGCTTCCTTGAAACCATCGGGTGTCGTGACCGAGCCGTCTTCGTGCCGGGTACAGCCCTGTTCGTCGCCGATCTGGTTGATGGGGGCGAGGACTTCCGAGCAGAATTTGCCCGCTTCGTTCACGACTGTATCGATCATGTCCTGCGTGGCGTTTTCGAAACCCGGCAGATTGCCGTAGCTGGCGAGGTCGAGCATTTCGTTGATAACGAAACGAGCATCGCGGGTGGGTGCTGTATAGGTTGGCATCACAAGATCCCTTTTGCGGTGTTTGTCGTTTTTTAGTGGTCGGTTATTGGAGTATCTGGTCCGAATTACCCCAGATCGAGATTTTGAATCTCGGTCACAAAATCGGTCAGTTCCTTGATTGAAGAATCAATGTCAGCGCGCTGCGCTTTCAGTTTTGCGATATGCGCCCGGCACTTCTCGACGGTGACGCGGCGTTGTTCCACGCGTCCGTCATCCAAATCGTAAAGATCGATCATCTCGCGGATTTCGGTGAGGCTGAACCCGACATTCTTGGCCCGCATGATCCATGCAAGGCGAGCCCGGTCACGTTTTGAATAGACGCGGGTCAGACCGACGCGGGCCGGACTGATCAGCCCCTCGTCTTCGTAGAATCTGAGGGCGCGTGCTGTGCATCCAAATTCTGATGTAAGGTCCGAAATCGTAAACTGTTCACGCGCCTGCGCGTCGGGCGTGTCGAGATGCGCGCCATTGCGCCGATGCTCGGATGCGCCCCTGATTGCGGGTGGGGTTTCATCGCGGGTCTGCTCGGGTGCTGTAGCCATGCCCTGTCAGATACCTTACCTTTACGTGAGCGTCAAGTCTTGACCTTTACGGGAATGGGAGCCCGTATTCGCGATCACTTGACCAGGTCTAAAGCAACGTCATCATCGGCCGCCGGATCAAGCGTCCGGTAAAAACATGATACCGCTCCGGTATGGCAAGTCGGCCCTGCAGGATTGGCATAGATGATCAGCGCATCCTGATCACAGTCCACCCGAATTTCCTCAACATGCAGGACATGCCCACTCGTCTCACCCTTCATCCAGAGCTTGCTGCGCGAGCGTGACCAGAAATGCACGTTGCCGGTCGCCCGGGTCGCAGCGATTGCCTCGGCATTCATGAACGCGACGACCAGAACTTCTTTCGTTTTGGCATCCAGTACAACCGCGCTGAGCAGGCCAGCATCATCGAACTTGGGCGCAAAGATGCGGCCATGCTCACGATCTTGAGTGGACAGGGTGGACGATGTCATTCCGATTTCTCCAAGCGCGCGAGCGGCGCAGCGTGCGACACACAATGCTAGAGATGCTGTGTATCAGGGGATCGCGCCAACCTCGACCCTCAAACTCTCGGGATAGCGCGCTTCAAATTCCGCCAGAGCGTGGGTGACATGCGATCATTTGTTGCAAGAAGACAACATATGATAATCAAAATCGCAACGTTAAGCGGTTTCACCTTCCCGATCGGTAGCTGGAATGGAACAAGGTTGCTGCAGGCCTCTTTTGAGGTTTGCCCACCAGACACCGACACGCAGTGTCAGGTTCAGGGGGTTAATCGGCCAGCAGCCAACAGCGGGGTGTTGGAGCGGTCGATTGAACGATGAAGGATAAGTTCCTGATGGCGAATTAGGGGTCGCCATCTGAGCTCAACTGAGCGGCACTAACCATTTCGTCACGTGGCGCCCGGGGTCTAACGATCTCGGGCGTTTCACTTTCTGGGTTTCTCCCGGCTAGGAAAGTTCAGCTGTCGATGACCCTCGCAAAGCACACGATCTTCACAGACGCAGCACCTGATTCGAGCAAGGCATCAACGCATGCGCCAGTGGTCGCGCCGCTGGTCAGCACGTCATCGACCAACAGGATATCGCTGCCAGTCATCCTGCTGCGCCGGCCTTCCCGAATCCTGATTGCGTCCTTTAGCATGGTGCGGCGGGCCTCGCGGCCTAGTCCGCCAAGGCTCGGTGTCCGTTTGTGCCGGACCAGCGCATCGACGACCAGTTCGCCCTTCCCCCGCTTTTCCAATTCGCGCGCCAGCAATGCCGACTGGTTGAAACCGCGGTCCCAGATCCTGGTGCGATGAAGGGGCACCGGGACAAGCAATGGAGGCTGATCGGAGGACGTATCGGAAGGAGAATCCGGCAGATGCCCGGCCATCATTCCGCCCAGCAGCGCGGCAAGCGACAGTTTGCCACCATGTTTGAACCGTAGTATCAATTGGCGCGAGGCATCATTGTAAACGCTCGCCGCGATCACGCCAGAATGGCGCGGGGGCTCCGCACGGCAATGCAAGCACCGTGAATCACCATTATCCATCGCACTGACTGGTCGCGCGCACGATGAACAAGCAGGCTCTCCCGGGGCTTCGATTTCGCTCCAGCACTCAACACACAAACCGCCATGCGTTGCGAGAGCCTCCCCGCAAACCGGACAGCGCGGCGGATAGACGAGGTCGACTAGCGGCCTCAGCCCATGTTTGATTTCCGCACCCCAGTCCATCGCCCAATCTTTCGCATGTCTTGCGCTCCACTGGCAAGAGAGGCAGGGCGCGCACCATGACATCACCCGCTGCTCCCCCACCTGCTCCCCCGACTGTACCACGTATATTTGATCCGCTGCGCCGGTCGCAGCGATCTACGCGTGCTCTTGCCCATTCATCGCGGCGTGATGCGGCCCGATTCGTCTGGGATGAGATGGCCGAGGATATGCTGGAGCGGCTCGCCTTTGTTCGTCACGAACCGATGCGACCGTTGTTGATCGGGGCGACTACAGATGGACTGTCCGACCGTTTTGGCGCGGCTGAGACTGATCTTGATCTGGAAGCGCCCTACCCCGAGAGCGGCTTTGACTTCATCGGTGTGCTTGGCCTTCTTGATGCGGTGAATGATCTGCCCGGCGCGCTCATCCATATCCGCGACGCGCTGGAGCCAGGCGGACTTGCCATCGCCAGCTTCATTGGAGGCGAGAGCTTGCCTCGGCTTCGCGGTGCGATGCTGGCTGCAGAGCCTGACCGCCCCTTTGCGCGCATGCATCCGCTGGTCGATCCGCGCGCCGCCCCTGCTCTGTTGCAGCGTGCTGGCTGGAAGGACCCGGTGGTCGATACGCACAGGATGAAAGTGCGCTATCCCTCGCTCGACCGGCTCGTGCAGGATCTGCGCGATCAGGGCTTCAACAGTGCTTTGGCGGATCGACCACCAGCGCTGAATCGCGCGGCCTATGACCGCGCCAGAGCCGCCTTTGCCAAGAACGCCGAGGAAGACGGCAAGGTCACCGAAATCTTCGAGATCGTCACCCTCACCGGACGTCGTTCGCTCGCGGGCACATAGTCTCGAAACCTAATCCGCCAGGGACGCCTGAGCCGCCGCAAGCCGCGCAATCGGCACCCGGTATGGCGAGGCGCTGACATAATCGAGGCCAACACTTTCGCAGAATGCGATGCTGGCCGGATCGCCGCCATGCTCCCCGCAAATGCCTAGTTTGATGTCGCCCCGCGTTGCGCGCCCGCGCTCTGCTGCCAACTCGACCAACTGGCCCACGCCTTCGATGTCGAGGCTGACAAACGGATCGCGCGCGAAAATCCCTTTGTCGACATACGGCGCAAGAAAGCGCGCCGAATCGTCGCGGCTCACGCCGAGCGTGGTCTGCGTCAGATCGTTGGTTCCGAAGCTGAAGAATTCGCCTTCCTCTGCGATCTCGCCCGCCATCAGAGCTGCACGCGGTAGCTCGATCATGGTGCCGACGAGGTAATCGAGGCTGGCGTCCTGCTCTTCGAACACTTCTTTGGCCACCCGGTCGACAAGCGCCCGCAGCAGCTGCAGCTCGCGCTTGGTCGCTACCAGGGGGATCATGATTTCAGGCAGCGGCGCTTCACCGCTTTCCTTCTTCACGGCACACACCGCTTCAAAGATCGCGCGAGCCTGCATCTCGTAAATTTCGGGGAATGTGATGCCCAGCCTGCACCCGCGATGGCCGAGCATCGGGTTGAACTCGTGCAATTCGCCCGCCCGCCGCTTGAGGTGATCGACGCCCAGCCCGGTCGCATCGGCCAGTTCGGCAAATTCGGCATCGGCGTGGGGGAGAAATTCATGCAGGGGCGGATCAAGCAACCGTATCGTACATGGCAGGCCAGCCATGACCTCAAAAATGGCGGTGAAATCTTTCCGCTGTTCGGGCAGCAGCAATTCCAGCGCCTTGCGCCGTCCTGCTTCGTCCTCGGCAAGGATCATCTGGCGCACCGCACTGATGCGGGAGGCGTCGAAGAACATGTGCTCCGTGCGGCACAGACCGATGCCCTCGGCCCCAAACTGACGCGCCATCTTACAGTCCGCCGGCGTTTCCGCATTGGTGCGCACTTTCATGCGGCGGTTTGCGTCGGCCCATTCCATCAGGGTGGCGAAATCACCCACAAGCTCGGGCTCAATCGTCGGCACAATGCCCAGCATCACTTGCCCGTTTGCGCCGTCCAGAGTGATCTCGTCACCCTCTTTCAGCTCTTGAGTGCCGATGCGCAGCGTCCGCGCTGTCCGGTCAATCGAAACGCCGCTCGCTCCAGAAACACAGGGGCGACCCATGCCGCGCGCCACCACGGCTGCGTGGCTCGTCATGCCGCCGCGCGCGGTCAGGATGCCTTGTGCTGCGTGCATTCCGTGAATATCCTCGGGCGAGGTTTCGACGCGGCACAGGATAACCTTGTCTCCCCGGTTTGCCCATAGCTCTGCTGTATCTGCATCCAGCACGATCTTACCGGCAGCCGCTCCCGGCGATGCGGGCAAGCCCACGGTCAGGACATTGCGCGCAGCTTCGGGGTCAAGCGTCGGGTGCAGCAATTGGTCGAGCGCCATCGGATCAATCCGCTTCACCGCCTCACGCTCTGTAATCAGGCCTTCGCCGACCATATCGACCGCCATTTTCAGCGCCGCTTTCGCCGTCCGCTTGCCCGATCGGGTTTGCAGCATCCACAGCTTGCCGCGTTCTACGGTAAATTCGATGTCCTGCATGTCGCGATAATGCGCTTCCAAAAGGTCAAACACGCGCGCCAACTCGGTGTAAGCCTCGGGCAGCGACTCTTCCATTGATAGCGGCTTTGCACCCGCTTCCTCGCGCGCGGCCTTCGTCAGATATTGCGGCGTGCGGATGCCCGCAACCACGTCCTCGCCCTGTGCGTTGATCAGGTATTCGCCGTAATAGGAGCGGCGCCCCGTGGCCGGATCGCGGGTGAAGGCAACGCCGGTCGCGCTTGTCTCGCCCATATTGCCGAATACCATCGCTTGCACATTGACCGCAGTGCCCCAGTCGGCGGGAATGTCATTCAGGCGGCGATAGATTTTGGCCCGGTCGCTATCCCAGCTGCCAAATACGGCCGCGATTGCGCCCCACAATTGCTCGGAGACATCCTGCGGGAACGGCGCGCCCTGCTCGTCTTCTACAATCGCTTTGAACTGCGCCACCAAAGCCCGCCAATCATCGGCGGACAGCTCTGTATCAGCGTAGAAGCCGTTGTCTTCCTTGACGATTTCCAACGCTTCTTCAAACAGGCCGTGATCCAGACCAAGCACCACGTCGGAATACATTTGAATAAACCGGCGATAGCTGTCCCAGGCAAAGCGATCATCGCCGCTTGTTATGGCCAACCCTTCAACCGTGGCATCGTTCAGGCCGAGGTTCAGCACGGTGTCCATCATGCCGGGCATCGAAACCCGCGCGCCTGATCGGACGGAGACGAGCAGCGGGTCTGCCGCATCGCCAAAGCTCTTGCCAACCGCGCGCTCGATATGCGTCAGCGCGGCGGTTACTTCGGTGCGTAGTTCCTCGCGGAAGGCCTCGCCCGCCTGCAGATAGCGTACGCATTCCTCGGTCGTGATCGTGAAGCCCGGGGGCACTGGCAGTCCGATGCTCGCCATCTCGGCCAGGTTCGATCCCTTGCCTCCGGTGACGGTCTTGTCCTTTTGCCGTGCATCATCATGCGGGGCGTCTCCGCCGAAAGTGTAGACCGTTTGCAAGGACATAAAATTTCCTGTTTCGCTTGACACTTGTGACGGTTTTTCTGCCGCCGAAACCCGCCCAGATGGCTGATATTAAACGGATAAGGCCCGAGCAGGTGTGACTTTACGCATTGTCGACCCGGCTCACCCTTCGATCCGACTGAAATCTGCAACCTGATGGACCGCATCGCGCAACCTTGCAAGAAGCGCAAGACGGGCAACGCGCTTGTCCGCCTCTTCGGCGTTCACAACAACATCTTCAAAGAACCGGTCGACCGCTGACCGCAGGCCGGACAAGGCCGACATCGCGCCCTCGAAGTCTTCAGCTTCGATAGCAGCGGCGGCTTTAGGCTCGGCTGCGTCCAGCGCATCGATCAGAGCCTTTTCGGCCGGTTCCGGCGTGTAGGAAAGGTCTTTACCAGACGGGTGACTGGTTGAGCGGAACGCGTCGTCGAATTCTGGCTTGCCGGCGAGCGCGAGCGGGTCCTCCTCGCCTGTGCTAGCGATGCCCTCGTCCTGAGCCCCTTCTCTTGAGGGAAGGGGAGCTTCGTAGCCCTCTTTCTTCAGAATATTCGCCGCACGCTTGTAGCTAGCGAGCAGGTTGGTGCCCTCCTCGGTCTCGATGAAGGATTGCAGCGCCTTCACACGGGCGAGCAGGCGAACGAGATCATCCTCGCCACCAAGCGCAAACACCGCGTCGATCAGGTCGTGGCGGACGCCTGCTTCGCGTTGTTGGACTTTGAGGCGGTCGATGAGGAAATCGAATAGCGGTCGCCCAAGATGTGCTTCAAAGAGTTCACGATATTTACTGGAAAGAATGAATTGTCGACGACTTTCATATTGCGAAACGATAGCCTGAAAGACATCACTTCTCGCTTCGTCAGAGACCTTCCCGCGCAAATCTTTCAATGAATTCAAACCGTCGCCGGCCAAGATAAGGTTGAACTTATCTTGAGCATCGAGTGTCGCGAGAAAGAGCAAGTGATACAAGTTGGTTCGTATTGCGTTCTCTGTGAGAAGCGCAAGAATTCCAATTGCTGCTCGCCGTAAGGCAAACGGATCTTTTGAACCCGTGGCACGCTCTCCTGCCATCGTGAGCGTTACGAGTGTGTCGATCTTATCTGCCAAGCTCACCGCCACCGTCACCGGAGCAGTCGGCACATCGTCCCCCTGCCCCACGGGTTTGTAGTGGTCGCGGATCGCGTCGGAGACTTCGCGCGGAAGGCCTTCCTTCTCGGCGTAATATCCGCCCATCAGGCCTTGGAGCTCAGGGAATTCGCCCACCATTTCGGTGACGAGATCGGCTTTGCATAGCTGCGCCGCTTGTTCGGCCAGTGCGGGGTCAGCTTTTACAATCCCCTCCTCGCACAACCACCGCGCCAACTTGGCAACCCGTTCAACCTTGTCGGCGACCGTGCCCAGCTTCTCATGAAAGGTAATCCGCTCCAGACCCTCAGCGTGCTGAGCCAACGTCTTCTTCTGGTCCAGTTCCCAGAAGAACCGCGCATCGCTCAATCTCGCGGCCAGAACCTTGCGATTGCCGTCCACCACCACGCCCGGATCAGCGGACGCGATGTTGGATGTGCAGATGAACGCGTTGGCGAGGCTCTTGCCGTCCAGCCCGGTTTCCTCGCACACGAAGTATTTCTGGTTCACCCGTGCGGTCAATTGGATGACTTCGGGCGGCACATCCAGAAAGCTTTCATCAAACCGCCCCAGCAGCGGCACGGGCCATTCGGTCAATCCCGCATTCTCAACCACCAGCCCTTCATCCTCGACCACGCTGAGCCCCACGGCGCGCGCAGCCTTTCGGGCGGCTTCGCGGATGAACCCGGCGCGCTCTTCATGATCGACGATCACATGGGCGGCGCGCAATGTGCTGGCGTAATCATCCGCGCCGGCAATGACGATAGGCCCGCGTGAATGGAAACGATGCCCCACAGTCTCGCGACCGCTGGCGATGCCGTCCAGCACCACCGGCACAACTTCGTCGTCCAGCAGAGCAATAATGCCGGTCAGCGGGCGAACCCATTTGAGGCTTTCCGAACTGATAGACGCCTCGCCCCAGCGCATGGATTTGGGCCATGAGAAATCGCGAATGATCGCGGGGATCGAGGCGGCCAGCAGATCGGCCACGGCCTGTCCGGGCACGTTCTTCACCGCGAACCATGTGGCGCGGCCTTTGACTTCGCGCTCTTCAAGCTCGTCGCGCGTCACGCCGTTCTTGCGACAGAACCCGTCGACCGCCTGATCGGGAGCGCCCACAGGCGGCCCCTTGGCCTCCTCGCGAACGGCCTGCGTTTCAAGCGGCAGACCGCGCGCAATCAGGGCAAGGCGGCGCGGCGTGGACCACACCTTAATGTCGCCAATTGTGACACCGGCGGCATCCAGTTCGCGCCGCAACAGCTTTTCCAGTTCACCGCGCGCATCTTTTTGCATGCGCGCAGGGATCTCTTCACAGAGCAGTTCGAGCAGGAAATCAGCCATCAGATCAGGCTCCACCCGGGATATTTCGCTTCCCATTCGGGGGCCATTGCCTTGGCGTATTCCTCACATGATGAACGCGCCAGATCACGCACGCGGCCCATATAGCTGGCGCGTTCCTGAACGCTGATCACGCCGCGCGCCTGCAACAGGTTGAAGATATGGCTGGCCTCAATCGCCTGTTCATAGGCCGCGATAGGCACTTCATTGGAAAGGGCGTTGCGACATTCCGCCTCAGCCTTGGCGAACAGATCGAACAGCGCGTCGGTATCAGCGACTTCAAAGTTCCATTTCGACATCTGTTTCTCATTTTCGAGAAACACATCGCCATAGCTTACGCCGTGCTGGTTGAATGCCAGATCATAGGTGCTGTCGACGCCCTGAATATACATGGCGAGCCGTTCAAGCCCGTAGGTCAGCTCCCCCGCCACCGGCTTGCAATCGAAGCCGCCCATCTGCTGAAAATAGGTGAATTGGGTGACTTCCATGCCATCGCACCAGACCTCCCAGCCCAGCCCCCACGCGCCCAGCGTCGGGCTTTCCCAGTCATCCTCAACAAAGCGGATATCGTGTTTAAGCGGGTCAATCCCGATGGCGCCAAGCGATCCGAGATAGAGGTCCTGAATATCAGCCGGTGATGGCTTCAGGATGACCTGATATTGGTAATAATGCTGAAGCCGGTTCGGGTTCTCGCCATAGCGACCATCTGTCGGGCGGCGGCAGGGCTGAACGAAGGCCGCATTCCACGGCTCTGGCCCAAGCGCGCGCAGAGTGGTGGCGGTGTGAAACGTGCCCGCCCCCATGCGCATATCGTAAGGTTGCAAGATCACACAGCCCTGCGCAGCCCAGAAATCATGCAGCGTCAGGATCATATCCTGAAACGAACGCGTAGGATCGCGCCCGGTCATTTGCGGCAGCGCGGCGATTTTGTTGGCCGCAGTCGAGCTCGCAGTCGGGGCGGCGGTATCATTCGCTGCGGTCGGAGAGGCGTCTGTACTCATTACTGGCGGCCTTTGGCGTATGGTCCGTCCCCGGTCAATGATGCGGTGCAGCATTGTGCGTGGAGCAGCGGCGAAGGGCAGGTGATGGCGACAGAAAGTCAGGTTATCGGGAGGTTGTGTCTTGGGGACACTTACCCACTATTCGCTGTATTTCCCAAGCTGAACTCTGAGAGCGTGGCCACATTAAGCCGAAATTCTATCCAGTCGTAGCTGGCGCGTATCTAAAACCGACAAAAATGTCCGTCACGCTCCCCGGTTCTCCGTTGCCTGGATTCGGAAATTTTGCCATTTTGGAAACATCAAGTCCTGCGCTTCGAAGCGCCCCGTCTAGCGCTACAAGCTCCTCTTCATTCCAACCGCTTACATGCAGGCCGTGCTTTTGCTCACCCAACAACTGCATAGGTGCAGCAGCGCCTATTGATAAACCTGCGAATGCCAAGGCATTCACCAACAGGTCTGCGAAATATGCTCCTTCGGGATCGCCAGCAGTCCAAGAAACCGTAACTGAAAACGACTTACCATCGAGGGCCGATTGTAAGGCTCGCGCTTGCTCGGTACTGATTCTCGCCAAGCAAATTCCTGTTTGAGGCGCTCAGTTTCGAGCTTGGCTTCCTCGGCCCGCGGGTTCGCTTCACTGATCCTCGTGTTTGCGTCGCTTGCAGTAATATCTGAGGCACGGGTTGCTGCCAAACAGCCAACGAGTGCCGCTACCACAGCAATTCCTCCAGAAACTGCGCCAATTCAAATTCCCCAAGTTGCCGCCGTGTTTAAAAATGTAAGATGATTCCACACAGCATCACCCCCAGAATGGCGGCGGCTAATCTCAATAGCGCTTTGGGTGGCGGGGGTCTTTGGTTAGATTGCTTTTCCCCTCGGCATTATTCGCTGGCTGTATTCTTCCTTGTTGCCGCGATATGGCCCTCGCCTGGTTAGTCAGGAAACATCCGTGACCCTGAATTAACGGCCCCTTTCGCCTCGCACTCATTCACACCTGATACATCACCTCCACAACAACAACTGCCATCGCCAAAGGATACCTTATGAAATACCGCCAGTTCTGGGCCGCATCAGTGGCCACCGTCGCGATGTTTGCCGCCTCCCCCGCTCTCGCCGAAGGCCATACCGAAGCGAAGGCTGAAATTGCCGAAGCCAAGGGCCCGGCGCTCTGGAAAGTCGCTGACGAAGACACGACGATATATCTGTTCGGCACGGTGCATGCTCTGCCCAAAGACGTTGAGTGGTATGGCGAGGATATCTCGAACGCCTTGGCCGAGGCCGATACTCTGGTAACGGAAATCCGCATGGACCCGCAAAGCGAGGCCAAAATGCAGGCGGTCGCGATGGAGAAATCTGCTCTGCCCGAAGGTACGACCTTGCGCTCGCTGCTCGATGCGGATCAGACCGCCGCGTATGAGGCCGCGATGGCCAAGCTCGGCGTGCCTGCCCCGGCCTTTGACGGTTTCGAGCCATGGATGGCAGGCCTCACGCTCACCATGCTGCCGCTGCTGAAGCAGGGCTATTCGCCTGACAGCGGCGTTGAGAAAGTCCTGATGGGGAAAGTCGCTGACAAGCCTATGGACGCGCTGGAAACGCCTGAATTCCAGATCGGCATTTTCGACGGCCTGCCTCAGCAAAAGCAGATCGAATTCCTGATGGAAGCGGTTGAAGGGATCGACGATGCCAAGGCGATGCTGGACGAGATGGTCGCCGAGTGGATTAAAGGCGATGCCGATGCTCTGGCCCAGCTGATGAATGAGGGGCTGAGCGATGCCGAGATCGCCAAGGCATTGCTGTATGATCGTAACGCCAACTGGACCCAGTGGATTGTGGAGCGGATGGAGACGCCGGGCACAATCTTCATTGCAGTGGGAGCAGGCCACCTTGCGGGGGAAAAGAGCGTGCAGGATATGCTGAGCAAGCGCGACATTGAAGTTGAGCGCGTTCAATAAGGCCTTCTGTATGAACGAAAGCGGCCTTGCTTTTATCAAGGCCGCGCCGTCCTCCGGGCAGAGATCAGCGGACACGTCCGAAAACCGGGCCGCCGCGCCCACCATCGCGCTCGCGCAATTTTCTTGCCAAACGCTGTGTCCCGCTCTAACCGGCGGCGCTTCGGCGTTCTGGTCATCCCTGGAGGCGGCGCGCCGGAAGACATCTTTCAACACGCATTCGAAAGGCTTTGACTATGAGCGACGCTCTTACACTGCCGGCTGAACGCCGCGAACGGGCTGGCAAGGGAGCCTCCCGAGCACTTCGCCGCGAAGGTCGG
>Ga0207419_1001988_pt1 | contig 14148 bp, 12 predicted proteins | sample ElkSloMetagenome_4_FD_184723 | JGI IMG/M metagenome (GOLD analysis project Ga0207419, IMG submission 184723) | Hot spring microbial communities from Elkhorn Slough, Monterey Bay, USA - MD2A (version 2) | ecosystem: Environmental > Aquatic > Marine > Intertidal zone > Estuary: Microbial mat ...
CCGGTCGGGCGAATAACCTGTTCGGCGAAGACGCCGCCGGTCTGCTCCATCTCCCAAGGTCCCGGTGTCGCCGAAACGGCGAAGGTCAGCGGGCGCATCGCGTCCCATTCGTTGAACCTCAAGGGACGGTTGTCGATGCATGAAGGCAGGCGAAATCCGTATTCGGCCAGCGTCAGCTTGCGGCGATGGTCCCCCCGCGCCATCGCGCCGATCTGCGGCACGGTCTGGTGGCTTTCATCGACGAAAAGCAGTGCGTTTTCGGGCAGGTACTCGAACAGGGTGGGCGGCGGCTCGCCCGGCAGTCGGCCGGTGAGAAAGCGGGAGTAGTTCTCGATCCCGTTGCAGCTGCCCGTTGCCTGGATCATTTCGAGATCGAAGTTCGTGCGCTGCTCCAGGCGCTGGTGTTCGAGCAGTTTGCCCTCGGCTTCCAGTTCCTTGAGCCGTTCGGCGAGCTCGAAACGGATCGCCTCCATCGCCTGTTTCATGGTCGGGCCGGGCGTGACGTAGTGCGAATTGGCATAGACCCGCACCCGGTCGAGGCTGGCCGCCTTCTTGCCCGTCAGCGGATCGAATTCGCTGATCTCCTCGATCTCGTCGCCGAAGAAGCTGATCCGCCAGGCCGTGTCCTCGTAGTGGCTCGGGAAGATTTCCAGACTGTCGCCGCGCACCCGGAAGGAACCGCGGGCAAAGGCCACGTCGTTGCGCTTGTACTGCAGGGCGACGAGCTTGCGGATGAGTTCGCGCTGATCGACGGTCTCGTCCTTCTTGATGTCGAAGATCATCGCCGAATAGGTCTCGACCGAGCCGATGCCGTAGAGGCACGAAACGCTCGCGACGATGATCACGTCGTCGCGTTCGAGCAGTGCGCGCGTGGCCGAATGGCGCATCCGGTCGATCGCCTCGTTCACGCTCGATTCCTTTTCGATATAGGTGTCGGAGCGCGGCACGTAGGCTTCGGGCTGGTAATAGTCGTAATAGCTGACGAAATATTCGACCGCGTTTTCGGGGAAGAAGCTCTTGAATTCGCCGTAGAGCTGGGCCGCGAGGATCTTGTTCGGAGCGAGCACGAGCGCGGGCCGCTGCAATTCCTCGATTACCTTGGCCATGGTGAAGGTCTTGCCCGAGCCCGTCACGCCAAGCAGTACCTGTGTCTTTTCCCCTTCGCGCGCACCCTCGGTCAGTTCGCGGATCGCGGTCGGCTGGTCGCCCGCCGGCTCGTAGTCGGAGACGAGCTTGAACTTGCGCCCCGGCATCGACTTTTCGGGGCGAGCGGGGCGGTGCGGGGTGAAGTCCTCGCCGGTTTCCGGTTCGTCGAGGCCCCTTCTTATGACAAGCTGGCTCATGCCCACGATATGCGGAGCGCGAGGCAGGTTGTGAAGTGGCTTCCATGCTTCTAGCCTTGCGAGATTGGAAAAACGCGCCGGGTGCCGGTGCTGAAAGGGGGGATTAAGGACATGAAACTCAACAGCCTTGCGATTGCCGCCGCAGGATTGGGCCTCGCCGCGGCGATCACTTTGCCCGACGCGCTTTTCGCCCAGGTCGATCCGCCTGAAATGCGGCCGGAGACAGGTAAGTACAGCGCCGACATCACCGTGCAGGAGGTCGATATTCCCGGCGCCCCGCCGCAAATGGCGGGCATGATGACAAGGATGATGAGCCGGAAGACGACCTATTGCCTGACCGAGCAGGACGTCGAGGAAGGCTACCGCGCCATCACCCGACGTTCGCAGGGCGAAGGCGGCGAGGATTGCACCTATGATCGCTTCAGCATGGAAGACGGCGAACTCGACGCGCAGATGACGTGCCGCGTGGACGGTCGCACCATGACGATGAACATGGAGGGAACCGGGACGCCCACTTCTTCGGACATCACGATGACGATGAAGGGCGACATGGGCGTGGGGCCCGGATCGATCCGGATGCGCGTGCTCCACAGGCGGCTTGGCCCGTGCTGAGCCGGCGCGCATTCACGAGGGAGGATGGAAGTATGAGAAAAGCGGTAATTGCAGCGTCACTCGCGGCGCTGCTCGCAGCGTGCGGCGGGGAAACCGAGGGCAGCACGGACACCGCCGAAGGCTCCTCGGCAGGTGACGATGCGGCGAGCGGCGGCGATCTCAGCATGGCCGAGGTGGCCGAGCGCGCCCGCGAAGGCACGGTCCGCCCGCAGCCCGGGCAATACCGCTCGCAGGTCGAACTGGTCGATCTCGACATACCCGGTGCGCCGCCGCAGGCTGCCGAGATGATGCGCGGGCAGATGTCGCAGACAACCGAATTCTGCCTCACCCAAGAGGACGTCGAGGAAGGTTTCCGCCAGCTCGCGAGCCAGCCGCAGGGCGGTGATTGCAGCTTCAACAAGTTCGACGTCGATGGCGGCGAGATCGATGCCGCGATGAGCTGCACCAATCCGGGCGGCGGGACGGTCAACATCTCGATGCAGGGCACCGGGCGCGAGACCTCTTCCGAATTCACGATGCGGATGTCCGGCGATCTCGGCGGGACCGGCGAAGGGTCGATGACGATGAAGCAGACGAGCGAGCGGATCGGCGACTGCTCGGCGGGCTGACCCGGCAGGCTTCGATGACCGAAACCAAACGCTTCACCGGGCATTCAGTCGGTGGAGGTATGAAGCTTGCATGAAATCGAATGCCCTTCTTGATGGTCTTCACAAGATCGCCTCGCGCATGACGGGCGAGAACGGGCCGCAGGACGCCGACCGCGAATGGCGGCTGACCCTTCCCGAAAGCGAGTTGGCGCGCCGGATCGCGCTTGCGCGGGAGGATTATCCCGAGGAGGAGCATGGCAAGCCCCCGCTCGCACGGCTCCTGGGAGAGTTCGATTTTCTTGCCGAGCCGTTCCGGCGAATGGTGCGCACGATCCCGGTGGAGCGATGCGATCGCCCGCGCACGGTCATGATCCTGCCCGGCTTCGCCACGCAGCCCCGGCGCATGCGCTACATGGCGCAGCATCTCGAGCGGGCCGGCCACACCGCCAAGCGCTGGGGGCTCGGTTTCAACTGGGGGCCGAACGAGGCCAAGTTCGAGCGGTTAGAAAAGCGCCTTCTCGACCTTCACGAGCGTGCTGGCGAACCCGTGGTGCTGCTCGGCTGGAGCCTCGGCGGGCTGTTCGCGCGCGAGCTTGCCAAACGCCACCCGCACGCGGTCGCCAAGGTCATCACGATGGGTTCGCCATTTTCCGGGTCTCCAAGGGCCAACAATATGTGGCGGGTCTATCAGTTCATCACCGGGCACCGGGTCGATCAGCCGCCGATCGACGTCGATCTCCAGGCCAAGCCCCCGGTCGAGACGGTAGCCATCTGGAGCCCCAATGACGGCGCGATCGCCCCGCGCAGCGCCGCAGGCTATCCCGGCGAGCGCGACCGCGCCATCGCGCTGCGCTGCACCCATATGGGCTACACCTATTCGCCCGAAGCAATCCGCACCGTGCTAGCGGAATTGCGCCGCACCGACTGAGCGCTCCGGCACGGGAATTCCCGAGCGCCCTTTATTTTTCGCTGGGTGCGGCTACACTGACCTTCGCGGGCGCAGCATGATTGCGCGCCTGCCCGATCGAAGATCCATCCGGGGGGTGAATGACGGCCGAGGCGCAGCAACAATCCGTCCATTTCGACGAGATGCACGATGCCGAGGGCAATACGCGCGAAGCCTACCGCGATTATTGTGACTGGTATCTGGGGCAGGAACAGGCCTCGCTGCGCCGCAAGGACAAGGAGGCGGACGACACCTTCCGCCGCACCGGGATCACTTTCAACGTCTACGGTGAGGATGAGGCGGAAGAACGCCTGATCCCGTTCGACATCGTCCCGCGCATCATCACGGCGGCCGAATGGCGCCGCCTCAGCCGCGGGATCGAACAGCGGGTCAGGGCGCTCAATTCCTTTCTCTACGACATGTATCACCGCCAGGAGATCGTGCGCGCAGGCCGCGTGCCCGAAAGCCTGTTCCGCCATAACGAGGCGTGGCTGCCCAACATGGTCGGCTTTACCCCGCCTGGCGGGATCTACACCCATATCGTCGGGATCGATCTCGTGCGCACGGGGCCGGACGAGTTCTACGTGCTGGAGGACAATGCGAGGACGCCGTCCGGGGTCTCCTACATGCTGGAGAACCGCGAGACGATGATGGCCATGTTCCCGGACCTGTTCAGCCGGGTTCCGGTCGAATCCGTCTCCGACTATCCGCGCCGCCTCGCCCGCAGCCTCGCCGCCTGCGCGCCCCACGGCCGGGGCAGCGGACCGGGCGGCAAGCCGACGGTCGCGGTGCTGACGCCCGGCATCTTCAATTCGGCCTATTTCGAACACGCCTTTCTCGCCGACCAGATGGGCGCCGAACTGGTCGAGGGCAGCGACCTGCGCGTGGTCGAGGGCAGGGTGCAGATGCGGACCACGCGCGGCTACAAGCCGATCGACGTGCTCTATCGCCGGGTCGACGACGACTACCTCGACCCGCTCAGTTTCAATCCCGACAGCGTGCTGGGCGTGCCGGGCATCATGGACGTCTATCGCGCGGGCGGGATCACCATCGCCAATGCGCCGGGCACGGGGATCTGCGACGACAAGGCGATCTATTCCTTCATGCCCGACATCGTCGAATTCTATACCGGTGAGAAACCGCTTCTGCCGAATGTGGAGACATGGCGCTGCGCCGATCCCGACAGCCTCGCCTACGTGCTCGACAACCTCGAGGAACTTGTGGTCAAGGAGGTCCACGGTTCGGGCGGCTATGGCATGCTCATCGGCCCGACCGCGACCAGGAAAGAGGTGGCGGAATTCCGCAAGAAGCTCGAGGCTGCGCCCGACAACTACATCGCCCAGCCGACGCTCTCGCTGTCGACGTGTCCGATCTACACGAAAAAGGGTCTGGCCCCGCGCCATGTCGATCTTAGACCTTTCGTGCTCGTCAGCCCGAACGGGGTCGAGATCACGCCCGGCGGTCTCACCCGCGTCGCGCTGAAGAAGGGGTCGCTGGTGGTCAATTCCTCGCAAGGGGGCGGGACCAAGGATACTTGGGTGCTGAAGGACTGATGGGTCCGATGAAGGGAGATCCGCGCGCATGCTAGGCCGGATGGCGAACGCCTCCTTCTGGATGTTCCGCTATCTCGAGCGGGCGGAGAACACCGCGCGCCTGATCGAGGCGGCGCTGCGCATGGCGCTGACCAAGGATTTCGCCACGGCTGAGGAGGAATGGCGATCGGTCATCGCGACGCTCGGCCTGACCACGCTCTACGAGATGGAGCACGACGGATATGACGGCCCGCGGGTCTGGAATTTCGTGCTGCGCGACCGGGCCAACCCGGCGAGCGTGCGGGCCATGTTCGGGGCGGTGCGCAACAATGCCCGCGCGGCGCGGACCTGCATTTCGAGCGAGGTCTGGGAAGCGGTCAATGAAAGCTGGATGGAACTCGACCGGATGCTTGCCCGCCCGGTCAGCCAGGGCGCGCTTGGCGACGTGGTCACGCTGATCCGCCGCTCGGGGGCGCAGGTTCACGGGGCGGTGGACGGCTCGATGCTCAGGAACGAGGGCTTCCATTTCGCCCGCGCGGGCACGTTCGTGGAGCGTGGGGAATCGACCGCGCGCATCCTCGACATGAAATATTTCCTGCTGCTGCCCTCGCTTTCCTATGTCGGATCGAGCCTCGATTCCGGGCAATGGGATCAGGTGCTGCGTTCGGTCGCCGGGGCGCGTGCATACAGCTGGCTCAATGCCGGAAACATCGATGCCCGCGGCATCGTCGAGTTCCTGGTGCTGGATGAGCGTTTCCCGCGCAGCCTTGCCTTCTGCCGGCTCGCCCTGCGCCGCACCTTATCGGCGCTCGCCCGGATGCATGGCCGCGAAGGGCACAGCGACGAATTGATGGCCGAAGCCGAGGCGCGGTTCGAGGCGCTCACGGTCGATGACGTGTTCGACCGCGGGCTGCACGAATTCCTCGTCGACTTCATGCGCCGCAATGCCGCGATCGCCGAGGCGATCATCGACGACTACCGCTTTCTGGCCTAGGCTGCACCCATGCGTCTCTCGATCCGGCACACGACTCACTACGCTTTCAGCCAGCCGGTGGTGCATGCCTTGCAGCGCCTGCGCCTCACCCCCAAGGAAACGCAGGGCCAGCAGATCCTGCACTGGGACATGGAATACGACAACGCCCATCCCGAACTTCACTACGACGATCAGAATTTCAACCACGTCACCCTGATTGCCGTCGAACCGGGCGCAAGCACGGTTACGGTCACCTGCCACGGTGCGGTCGAGACGCAGGACCATTCCGGTGTCATCGGCCATCATGCCGGACATCTTCCGCTGTGGAGCTTCATGGGGCAGACCCCGCTTACCCGGCCCGGCCCGAAAGTGCGCGCCCTGATGCGCGATCTTCCGGCGCCCGGCGAAGACGACCGGCTGCCCTTCCTCCACGCATTGTCGAACCGCATTCGAGAGGAAGTGTCCTATCAGACCGGCGCAACCACCGCGATCACCACCGCCGAGGAAGCCAGCGCCCACGGTTTCGGAGTGTGCCAGGATCATGCCCACATCTTCATCGGTGCCGCGCGCGCGGCGGACATTCCGGCGCGCTATGTCAGCGGCTACCTGATGATGAACGACCGGATCGAACAGGACGCGACACATGCCTGGGCCGAGGCGCATATCGAGGGGCTGGGCTGGGTCGGCTTTGACATCTCCAACGGGATCAGCCCCGATCCGCGCTATGTCCGGGTCGCGACGGGGCGCGATTATCGCGACGCCGCACCGCTGACGGGGATCAGCTTCGGATCGACCGAGGAATTGCTCACGGTCAATGTCGCGGTTGAACAGCAGAAGCAAGACGAGCAGTAGGACCGCGCATCGGTGGGAACACCGACCGGTAGAGACAGGCTGCGCGATCTGCGCTAACCGCCCCTCCTCGACAACGGAGACCCCTTGAATGACCTATTGCGTCGGCATGGTGCTCGAACGCGGGCTTGTCCTGATGAGCGACACCCGCACCAATTCGGGCGTCGACAACATCTCGACCTTTCGCAAAATGTTCCACTGGCAGGTGCCGGGCGAACGCGTGATCGCGGTGATGTGCGCGGGCAATCTCGCCACGACACAGGCCGTAATCAGCCAGCTCGAAGAGCGCACCAAGGAGCCCGACGAGCGGGACAATTCGCTGATCCGCGGGCGCACCATGTTCAACGTCGCGACGGAGATCGGGCGCTTGCTTCGGTCGACCATCGAAGATGCGCAGCGCAGCAACGGGGAGGCGGGCAAGGGCCGCTTCACCGCTTCGATGATCCTCGCCGGACAGATCAAGGGCATGCAGCCGCGCCTGTTCATGATCTATCCCGAGGGCAATTTCATCGAAGCGAGCTGGGACACGCCCTTCTTCCAGATCGGGGAGACGAAGTACGGTCGCCCCATCATCCTGCGCGGCTATGAGCGCGACATGCGTTTCGAGGACGCGGTCAAGCTGCTGATGGTGAGCTTCGATTCGACCATCAAAGCGAACCTGTCGGTCGGCCTTCCGCTCGACCTGCTGGTGATCGGCAAGGACGAATTCGCCCCGCTTCACCAGTACCGGGTGACGGGCGACGATGCCTTTTTCGAGACGATCTCGTCGAGCTGGGGGGCAGCGCTGCGCTCCGCGCTCGACGCGCTGCCGTCCTACAGTTTTGATTCGCCAGGCGGCTCCGAACGTGACCGCGATGTCGATTAGGGACTTCGCTTAGCCCCCTCATTCACCATGAAACGGCGATATCGTATTCGTTTCGGATGAATTGGAGGGCGGAATTGCATGGTTTCGGCGTATGGTTAAGCCGGTATTGCTCCGTATCGGGGTAGGTCTCGCGTGAAATACCGGGCGGTCTGTTCAATCACGATGGCCATGACACGCAAAGCCTCACTCCACTTCATCGACTCCTCCAGCCGACACCGCGCTGAACTGGCCCGGGTCGGGTTTTCGCTCGGCCACCATTCGGAGGTGTACGGCGACATGTCGGAGCTTTCCGTCCACCCGCCGCGCGAAGGGATCATCATAGCCCGCGACATCGCCGAAGAGGGCGGGGTGGCGATGCTGCTCGAACGATTGAGCCGGCTGGGGATCTGGCTCCCGCTGATCGCGGTCGATTTCCAGCCGAGACCGGGCCGCATCGTCGAGGCGATCAAGGCAGGTGCGCTCGACTATCTCTCGCTTCCGCTCGACCCCGAACGCTTTGCCCGCTGTCTCACCCGGATAGAGAAGGAGGCCGAGGTATTCGGAGCCCAGCGGCGCCGCATGATAGAAGCGCGGGATCGCATCGCGAGCCTTTCCCAGCGCGAGCGCGAAGTGCTCGACTGGCTGGCCGAGGGATCCAGCAACAAGGTGATCGCCCGCGAGCTCGACATCAGCCCGCGCACGGTGGAGATCCATCGGGCCAACATGATGAGCAAACTCGGCGCCCGTCACTCCGCCGAAGCGGTGCGGCTGAACCTCGAGGCCAAATTGGAGCCACGCATTCGCGCCTGACCGTCCGGAGCCGCACGTGCCTCGCAGCTCCCCCTCAAGGCGATGCAGGTGCGGACGATGGGGGCCTTCGTCCGTCCCCAGGCCATCTCTCCAGGCCTGTCCGACGGCCCCGACCCGAGCGGGTTGAGATTGGCCCGCCGGTTTCGATCTGGCCGCCTTTTTCCGGGCGTTCTTCCCGAGCGGGCGGATAGGTGTAGTGATCGAAGGATGGGCGCCGTTTGCGCGCCGGTGCATCCGTCTTGGGGTCGAAGGCGGAATTGCCGACCGGCATAGCCCGCCGCCTTCATCCCAGGGCGGCTGGCCTTTTGGCCGGAAGCCTAGCGGCAGAAGCGGGGGCCGGTTCCTTCAAGGTGGAAATGGTCGCGATGGGCGGCGTTGTATTCCGGGCCAAGCACCGTGCCGAACCTCTTGCAGGCGCTGCGGTGGACGATCCTCAGGAATTCGCGCTCGGCGGCCGTTCCGCCGTCCCAGTCGCGGTCCAGCACGATCCTGCGGCCATCCTCCAGCACGAATCCCGAAACGTCGATCGCCTCGGCCCGGGCGTGGGCCGAACGGCGATCGGTGCCCGCGACATTGCGGCAGGCATAGCTACCCATGGTTTCGATCCGGGCGAGTGGACTGCCAAGAATCTGCCGGGCAGCGCGGTCGACGCCGAACCGCGCCCATTCGCTGAATGCCTTGGCAGTCCCGCACTTAACGGGCCCAAGATTGCTGACACTCAAAAGGCCGTCGTCGCCCGACAGCGCCGAAAGGCGGACGGTTCCGAGCTGATGGCAACCGGGGCCGGCATAGGTATCTGGCAGAGGGTCGAAACGGGTCCCCGTCTCTCCCAGATCGGCAAGGCAGCCCGCCGCCTCTCCCTCACTGCGATAGCCGCGCGGGGTCGAGGCCAGCCGGTTCGAGGACCGATCGATGGGGGAAGGTGACCTGGCGCGTGATGGCCCGCTCTTGGCGCCGTAAGCGGCACCGCCTGGCGACGGTACCAGAGATCCGCATCCGGCAAGGGCCAATGCACAGAGCGCGACCGCCATCGTCCGGGTCAGGGTTACCTTGCGATTCATCATTAAAAACTATCGCCCAGATGAGCTTAATGTAGGCCGAAGGGGCATCGTTAATGCCCGCGTTACCATTTCTCGCGTCTTCGGCGCTGCGGTCTGCGACGAGGTGGGATGAATTCAGGGCAGCCGGTCCTCGACCTGCTCCCACAGTTCGATCTTCACCCCGTCCGGGTCGAGTATCCAGGCGAACTTGCCGTAACCCTCGTCCGCCTTGTCGAGCACTTTCACCTTCGCCTTTTTCAGCTTCTTGAGGAAGCCGTCGAGATCGTGAACCCTTAGGTTGATCATGAACCCGTTCTTTCCCGGCTTGATGTAGCTGTCGTCCTCGAAATGGCTGATCAGTGAATAGGGATGCGCCATCGGTTCGGCCTCCCAGTCGAATTGCGGCCCATAGGGCCCGTCGACCCCCAGCACCTCGCGGTACCATTCGCGCGTCGCCGCGGGATCCTTAACCCGGTAGAACACGCCGCCAAGGCCCGTCACACGCGCTTCGCCCTTATCGCTCATCCTTTCCTCCCGTCTTGTCCGTGGAGGAGAGAGTGCATGACGGATGGCTGCTTGGGAAGGGCGCGTTGCGGCCCGGCCCGACAGGCGCCCGGGACACAGGTGCTATTCGGCCGGGGCCCGGGCGCGGGTTTCGGCGCTTTGCGTGGTCGCCTTGCTGACCGCGACAATCGCGATCCATGCGGCGATGAAGCCGGGAACGATCTCGTACAGGCCTTCGCCACCAAGGAAACTCGCATTCCATTCCAGCGCGATCCATGTGCCCGCAACCACGGCGCCCGTGACCAGACCGGCGACCGCGCCTGCTCCTGTCATCCCGCGCCACGTGAGGGCAAGGATGACGAGCGGACCGAAAGCGGCACCGAACCCGGCCCAGGCATTGGCGACTAGGCCGAGCACCTCGCTGGTCGGGTCGCTGGCGATGACGATGGCCGCTACCGCGACCAGCGCAACGCAGATCCGGCCGACGTTCACCGCCTCCCGCTCGCTCGCATTCTTGCGCAGGAAAAGGCGGTAGAAATCCTCGGTCAGGGACGAGGACGAGACAAGAAGTTGTGAGGAAATCGTGCTCATGATCGCGGCAAGAAGCGCTGCAAACAGGAAGCCCGTCACGGCCGGGTGGAACAACAGGTCGGCGAGGACGATGAAGATCGTCTCGGGATCGTCGACCACCAGCCCGTTGCGCTCCGCATAGGCTCGCCCGGCCAATCCCATGCCGAGCGCGCCTGCCAGCGAGATGCCCATCCAGGTCAGCCCGACATTGCGCGCGGTCTTGACCTTCTCGACCGTATCGATCGCCATGAATCGCACGATGATGTGGGGCTGTCCGAAATAGCCGAGTCCCCATGTCACCGCGCTGATGAAGCCGAGGAAGGTGAGCCCCTCGGTAAGACTGAGGAAGCCTTCAACCGGCACTTCGGAAAGCGATTCGCCTCCATCGCCGCCGCTGCCGAACATCACCACGAGCGGCATGACGACAAGCGCGACCATCATGATCACGCCCTGTACGAAATCGGTCAGGCTGACCGCGAGAAATCCGCCGATCATCGTGTAGGCGAGCACGATGCCGGCCGTGATGACGATCCCGAGCATGTAGTCGCTCATGCCGACATTCGGCAGCAGCCCGGCAAAGGCGGTCTCGAACAGCTTGCCTCCGCCGACCAGTCCCGCAGCGGTGTAGACGGTGAAGAAGACCACGATCACGATCGCCGAGACGACGCGCAGGGTAGTGCCCTGGCTCGGGAAGCGATTGGCGAGGAATTGCGGAATTGTCAGCGCATTGCCGTAGCTCTCGGTCTGTTCGCGCAGGCGCGGGGCGACGATGATCCAGTTGGCGACAGCGCCGAGGAAGAGACCGATCCCGATCCACGCCTCGACCAGCCCTGCGGCATAGAGCGCGCCCGGCAGGCCCAGCAGCAGCCAGCCCGACATGTCGGAAGCGCCTGCCGACAGCGCGGCGACAGCGGGGGGCAGGTTGCGTCCGGCGAGCAGATAGCCTTCCGAATCCTCGGTCGATTTCTTCCACGCGTAGAGGCCGATGCCGAGCATCGCGATGAAATAGACGGCGAGTGAAGCGAGCGTTGCGGTTTCCATGTTGCAGGTGCGTAACAAGCCCGCTGCGTCATGGCCACAGCAGCAGTCAAATTCGCAAGGATTGCCAACAGGGACCGGCAAGACGCTGAAAATGTTTCACAGCGCACCCCTTTCGGGAAACTATGCTGCGCCTGCGAAGAGATGCTCCGTGGCCTAGGCGGGACGGCCCGAGCGGCGAAGGTGCCTCAGGCGTCCTTCTTGCGGCGCGCCTTCTTGCGTTCGTGCGGGTCGAGGATCGCCTTCCTCAGCCGGATCGATTTCGGCGTCACTTCGACCATTTCGTCGTCGTCGATATAGGCGATCGCCTGCTCGAGGCTCATCCGGCGCGGCGGGGTAAGGCGGATCGCATCGTCCTTGCCGGAGCTTCGGATATTGGTGAGCTGCTTCGACTTCAGCGGGTTGACCTCGAGGTCGTCGGGCTTGGCGTTTTCGCCGATCACCATGCCTTCGTAGATCCGCGTCTGCGGCGCGATGAACAATTCGCCGCGTTCCTCGAGCGCATTGAGAGCATAGGCCACGGCCTCGCCGTCGCTGTTCGAGATGAGCACGCCGTTGATCCGGCCCTCGATGGGGCCCTTGTAGGGGCCGTATTTTTCGAACAACCGGTTCATGATCCCCGTCCCTCGCGTGTCGGACAGGAATTCGCCGTGATAGCCGATCAGCCCGCGTGACGGCGCGGAGAAGGTGATGCGGGTCTTGCCCTGCCCCGAGGGGCGCATTTCGGTGAGGTCGGCCTTGCGGCGCTGCATCTTCTCGACGACCGTGCCGGAATGTTCGTCGTCGACGTCGATGACGACGGTCTCATAGGGCTCCATGCGTTGCCCGTCTTCCTCGCGGAACAGCACGCGGGGGCGGGAAATGCCCAGTTCAAAACCTTCGCGGCGCATCGTCTCGATGACGACGCCCAATTGCAATTCGCCGCGCCCGGCGACTTCGAAACTGTCCTTGTCCTCGCTCTCTGTGACGCGGATCGCGACATTGGTCTCGGCCTCGCGCATCAAGCGGTCGCGAATGAGGCGGCTCGTCACCTTGTCGCCCTCACGTCCGGCAAGCGGGCTGTCATTGACCGCAAAGCGCATGGCGAGCGTCGGAGGATCGATCGGCTGGGCAGCGATCGGCTCGCTCACTGCCGGATCGGCGATCGTGTTCGCGACGGTCGCCTTCTCCAGCCCCGCAAGGGCGATGATGTCGCCGGCTTTCGCGCTCTCGACCGGGACGCGTTCGAGCCCGCGGAAGGAAAGCAGCTTGGTCGCGCGGCCCGTTTCGACGACATTGCCTTCGCGGTCGATCGCGTGGATCGGATCGTTGACCTTGATCGTGCCCGACTGGACCCGGCCGGTCAGCACGCGGCCCATGAAATTGTCCCGGTCGAGCAAGGTCGCAAGGAAGCTGAACTTGCCGCCGGTATCGAGATCGGGCGCGGGGACGTGGCTCACGATCAGCTCGAACAGCGGCTCGAGGCTGCCTTCGCGAGCATTCTCGTCCGGGCTCGCATATCCATCGCGCCCGCTCGCGAAAAGCGAGGGGAAGTCGAGCTGTTCGTCGGAGGCATCGAGGCTGGCGAAAAGATCGAAGACCTCGTCGAGCACTTCCTGCGGGCGGCCGTCGGGGCGGTCGATCTTGTTGACGATGACGATGGGCTTGAGGCCGAGAGCGAGCGCCTTGCCGGTCACGAACTTTGTCTGCGGCATCGCGCCTTCGGCGCTGTCGACCAGCAGGATGACACCGTCGACCATGCTGAGAATGCGCTCGACCTCAGCCCCGAAATCGGCGTGGCCGGGCGTGTCGACGATGTTGATCCGGGTGGTCTCGCCGCCGCCCTTCGGCGTCCATTCGACGCTGGTGCACTTGGCGAGGATGGTGATCCCGCGTTCCTTTTCGAGATCGCCCGAATCCATTGCGCGTTCGTCCACACGCTGGTTCTCGCGGAACGTGCCGGACTGGCGAAACAGCTGGTCCACGAGCGTCGTCTTGCCGTGGTCGACATGGGCGATGATCGCCACGTTCCTGAGGGACCGGGGGCCGGTGGGAGAGGCGGACATGGAAATGGGCTTTCGAAGAGGGTCTGGAGGCGGGCCGGCCTGCTGTCATGCGCTGGCCTTGCCCTTGTTCGCGCGCCTTAGGCAGCGCGCGGGGCAAAAGCAAACGAAACCGGGCTGGCGCCGTGATGCGCCGCGCATGGAAAAGTGTGACTCGCCTGCAACAATTTCCCGATTTGCCCGGGGAAGTGAAGGCGTTCCTGCTTGTCGCGACACCACCACTCGCCTATCAGCTTTGCCCATCAGCTCGGCGGAAACGCGGTTTGGGACGCGTATTCCAGCAACAGGCCGGGCGTGAGAGGGTTCAAGAGAGAGGAACTTCCATGCGTTCGATCATGTCCGGCTCTGCCGGTTCGTACCGATTCACCCTGCTTGCAGGCGCCGCTGCCTTCGCGATGGGCGCGCACGGCGCGGCAAACGCGCAGGCTCTGCCCGATTCCGACGATGCGGATGAGCTC
>Ga0207419_1001990_pt1 | contig 14144 bp, 9 predicted proteins | sample ElkSloMetagenome_4_FD_184723 | JGI IMG/M metagenome (GOLD analysis project Ga0207419, IMG submission 184723) | Hot spring microbial communities from Elkhorn Slough, Monterey Bay, USA - MD2A (version 2) | ecosystem: Environmental > Aquatic > Marine > Intertidal zone > Estuary: Microbial mat ...
CGAGCCGATGGCACATCAATTCCTACCATAGAATTAAAAGATAGAATTGATGCGAACCTGATTGTAAAATATCAAAACTTAATCAATAATCCGGACCCAATACCATGTACACCTTTAGCGGAGAAGGTTCCTGAGCTTAATTGGTACACCATGCTGGACAGAACTTTGATGCAGCGAATGGAATCCAAATCAGGAATAATTGATGATTTGCTGCAGAAAAATAAGCAAGATTGGGAAGAAACATCGTATCAATTGGTGAGTAGAAGTTTTGGATTCAAAGTAAATAATGACGCTTTTTTGCGCCTTAGCCAGGCTATACCCTACAAAGTTATCCAAAAACATACCGATCAGCCGTTTCAAATTGAAGCATTGCTTTTTGGCCAATCAGGCTTATTGGATGAAGGAGTGGAGGATGAATATTTTCAAAGATTGAAAAAAGAGTATGATTTCTTGTCTCACAAATATCAATTACAAAGTAAAAAAATGGGAGCTTTCGAATGGCGTTTTCTCCGGTTACGTCCAGCCAATTTTCCCACTATTCGCATTGCACAACTGGCAAATCTTTTAGCTCAACGCAAAAATCTTTTTGGATTTTTTAAAGATTGTGATAGCTTAGTGATCCTGCGTAATTTCTTATCAATACAGCAAAATGAATATTGGCAGGTTCATTATAATTTTGGAAAAAAATACAATGCACCCGGCAAGGGTTTGGGAAAAAGCAGCGTTGAAAATTTGATAATAAATACTGTAACGCCACTTTTGATCAGCTATGGATTAAGAAGGGACCAACAACAGTATGTGGATCAGGCATTGAACTTACTGCAGCATTTACCACCGGAAAAAAATAAAATTACACAACTATATAAAGATCTTAACCTCCCGGTAAAAAGTGCTTTTGATTCACAGGCCTACATACAGCTTCATAACGAATACTGCCTTCGAAAAAGATGTACCGAATGTACAATTGGTAATTATTTGCTTAAACGATAGACTAATTTTTATAATATTTGTAAGTGATAAAAGTTTAATAAAAGAGTTTTGAATTACTTGGCCATGGCCCAATAAAATAATTAAATTTATCATGAAAACACTTTTCGTTTTGAGCTTTGCACTAATTATGTTTGCCGCTTGCGCAAAAGATACCGATGCCAATAAAGATTATCTAATTACTTTAAAAACCAATAAAGGAGATATAAGTCTCATATTGTTTGACAAAACGCCAAAACATAAAGAAAACTTTATTAAGCTGGCGAAGGACGATTTTTTTGATGGTGTACTATTTCACAGAGTTATCAAAGACTTTATGATTCAAACCGGTGATCCCAACTCGAAAGAAGCTGAAGAGGGTCAGCGACTGGGTAATGGTGGACCAGGTTATAAAATTCCTGCTGAATTTGATCCTGATCTGTACCATGTAAAGGGTGCCATAGCAGCTGCACGGCAAGGAGACAGTCAGAATCCTAAACAAGAAAGTAGCGGAAGCCAATTTTATATAGTAGTAGGTAAGACCTGGAGCAAAGAAGAGCTCACCATAGAACAGGAAAAGCTGAATATGTATATTCGTAAACTGTTGCAAAAAGAAGATTACGCCGGCCTGCGAAATGAATTTATAGCTTTGCAAAATGAAGGTAATATGGAGGCTTTGCAGAAAAAGGTGATGAGCCTGAAAGATACCGTAGAGCAAGTTTTTGACGTCAACCTGGACAAAGATTATCCTGCCGAAAGAGTAAAAGCCTACACTACCAAAGGTGGCACACCTCATCTTGATGATGCTTACACGGTGTTTGGCAAAGTGGTAGATGGACTTGAGATAGTGGAAGAAATATCTGAAGTAGAAACTGTTGCCGGTGACCGACCTGCTGAGGATGTAGTTATTGAAAAAGTGAAATTGAAAAAAATGTCACGAAATAAAATTTCCAATAAGTATGGATATGGATTTAATCATTGATAAAAAGGAAGGGTATTTATAATATACCTGAAAAGTGTAAAAAACATTTGTTTTTAAAAATCAAATCAACATATAAAATGCTATTAGGGGTACATTGTTCTATCAGTGGAGGAATTGAAAACGCGATAATTGAAGCAGCAGGTTTAAAAACTGACGTATTACAAATTTTCACCAAAAATCAACGGGCCTGGAAGGAGAAAGAATATAGTGAAGCAGAAGGCAATGCTTTTAAAAAAGACATGGGTGACAATTCGATAAAAATGTGTTTTTCTCATACTACTTATTTGCTAAACCTGGCCAGCTCAGATGATGAGTTGCGCAATAAGTCTATCAAAGGTTTAGCGGCTGAGCTTACACGTTGTCATGTATTAGGGCTTCCTTACGCGGTGTTGCATCCCGGCAGCAATAAACTGGTAAGTAAAGATGAGGCTATCAGCATTATAGCACGCTCGCTTAATGAAGTTTTTGAACTAACTGGTGGCATTGATACTAAGGTGCTGTTGGAGAATACTGCCGGACAGGGCAGTACCATTGGAGGTGAGTTTGAGCACTTGGGCGACATCATGGATCAGGTTGAAAGAAAGAGCCGGCTAGGCGTTTGTTTCGATACCTGTCATGCCTTTGCAGCAGGTCACGACATCAGAACTCAAGATAGCTTTGAAGATACCATGGCTCGCCTGCATAAAGCGGTTGACCTGGATAACCTGCTGGCTTTCCACCTCAATGATTCTAAAGGAGAGTTGGGTAAGCATCTTGACCGTCATGAAAACATAGGTCAAGGGCTGATTGGTCCTGAGCCTTTCCGGCAGATAATCAATCGATTTCCAGCCAAACCTAAAGTGCTGGAAACACCCAAAAAAGAAGACTGGGACGCGAAAAACCTGAATTTTTTGAGAAGCTTACTTGATTAGGCGTTTGAAGCACCCATCTTTAATTTTTTAATAGCTACTACCCCAAGCGAGGCTCCGGCAATCATTAATATAAGCATTTGAGGTCCCTCGATGGGTACATTGTTTTGGCTGCACCATTTTGGTGGATTTTTTTTATTGCAAGGGGAGTTGCCATTGCCATTACCTCCACCGTTACCGTTACCGTTACCATTATTGTTTCCGGGGCCGGTGTTCATATTTTTTACCATGGCATAAGGTCCGTCGGTAGGGCGGGTGTCAGGTTGTGCATGAGACAATCGGAAGGTTAGCATAAGCATAAAAAAGAAAGTTATTATTACTAATATTTTGAATGTGTTTTTCATGGCTATTTGTTTTAGCCACTTATACCCAAAATGCATGCAATATATATAAGTAGTTGAAAATGAAAAGTATAGCCATTTTATATAAATGGAATAATTCCGTATTATGGAACTGATTTGTAGAAATTGGAAATTTATCTTATAATAATTATATTAAAAAGAATTAAGTTTATACTTTAGTGATGTTGATAACTTACCCATGCACTTCCTGTTAAGGTTACTAAAGCATTAAAATAATTTTAAAAAGATATGAAGAATATAAAGATTTTAAATACGATAATAATTTTCACTTTTTTTCTCGCGGCCTGCGGTGGTGGAAAAATGACTTATCAAAAGTCATATGACAAAATAATGGAAAAACCTGACAACCAACAAGATGCTTTATTCTTGTTAAATGCATATAACGCTGCTATCACCCTTCAGGAACTTGCCACAATAGCTCCTCAGCAAGCCTATAATAATAATTTGGTACAATTCACCAAAAATAATTATGAGATGCATGAAAAAATTGTTGATCAGTTGGAAGATGTAGCAGACGATATGGATGTGAAATTACCAGAACAGCCAAGTCCATTGTATCAATCACATTTGACTATACTACGGAACACTGATCAGGAAGATTTTGATGATGAGTTTGTGGATTTTATTTCGCAAGTTTATGAAAATGTATATAAAGATTATAAAAATGCAGCAGTAAATGCCAACAACGAAGAGGTACGGGTTTTGGCCGCTCGGTTTGTTAGTTTTCAGCGTGAAAATAAAAACGAAATCAATAGTTTAATCTCGGAAATGGAAGATAACTAAAAATAGGATTTATCTTAACAAATATGTGATAGATGGAGGTCCAACGGGTTTATTAAAGGTTTTTATGATCTTTTTACTCGAATGTTGTGGTGCGTTTATCTTTACAATTATCAAAAGGTATTGTTTGTTTTCCTATCTTCTTAAATATCATAACCATCCTGAAGTCCAAGCCAAAATTTTGCAGTCGTGCCGAAAAGTGATGAATTTAAATGCAGTATAAAAATTATACGTTTACATTTAACAAAATAACTAAGAATATTTTATTAGTTTGATTTAATTCATAAAAAAAGGTTGCTTCATGAAACAACCTTTTTATTAAAAAAATTAATGGGTTTATCTAGTTACCTGTGGCAACACTATACCCCTGGTTTAGATCAATTTCATAATCTGGTATTTCAGAATATAGACCAGCACTATTAAATGGCACTGCCCCTGATGTTCTATCACCTTCAGGAATATCCATTTCCAAACCTTGCAGGTAATACAATCGATCACCCTCAAAAGCCATTTCTTTCCATCTTTCCAGGTGAATAGCTTCTTTTAAATCATCACCAGAACCTGTAAAATCCATTAAACCAGCTCGATTTCTAACTGTATTAAGATCGCTTAGTGAGCCGACTTCGTCTCCGTTATTTGCTCTGATTATTGCTCTTAAAAGATACATGTCCGCCAATCTCAAAATAGGAATATTAGTGGATCTGTCAGCATCAGAACGATAATATTTCCAGCCCCAAACATATGGTCTGGTTGCTTCATAAGCTCCTCTGGGTTCAGGATTTATTTCATCTTCAAAATCTTCAAACCTTATAAATAATTGTGTATATCTTTTATCTTGAAGTGCCTCAGTAGTTTCAGAAAGATCAGGATTAATCCAACCTGCAGCTTCTAAAAAAGAGTCACTGGCCCTGACGAAACGATCTCCATTATCAGCCGGATCAAAAGAATTTCTTTTAGTGGCATTGTACCAGCTAGGACGACCTGGATGTTTCCAAGTAGTTAAACCATCGCCAGCCCACAAAGCATAGTACCAAATTACTTCTTTGCCTCTATCAATTCCTGTTTTATTAAAAGCTTCAATGGGGTCTTCGCTCAGATCAAATTTCCCATCATTCTCATCAATCACGTAATTTAATTCGGCCAGGGCTCCATCATAATCACCTGTATGAAAAAGTACTTTAGCCAGTAGCGCTGCAGCTGCAAATTTAGTAGCCCGGCCATCGGCGTAGGCAGAAGGATGAATTTCCTGATTAAATGTTTCAGGCAGAAAGTCCTTTGCATCCTTTAAGTCTTGGATAATAATTGGGTACAAATCATTAGCACTAGCCAGATCGGAAACAATTGCTTCTTCATAGCTATTGGCTTGATCTAAACGAAGTGGCAACCTTTTTTCATCATCGGGAAAGGCAGGTAAATACATTCTGGCAAGCCAGTAATAAGCATACGCTCTTACAAACAAAAGCTCTCCTCGTATTCTATCTACATTTTCCTGATCATCTTCTAATGGAAAAGGATTGCCGTTATTTTCTTCGATGAAATCCAGAGGACCATTAGCATTACCAATAGCAAAATAGGCGGAGTTAAAAATATGGTTATCGTAAAGGGCAACTTCAAAATCAGGGGTTCGTTTGTATACATCTTCTGCATCTGCGTTAACCCCATATCCTTCACCTTCAGGAGCAAGAGCCACACCATCGGCATACAATTCAGCTCCTAATCTCCCACCCCCGAAAATTGTTCTCGAACCTCCGTTGCCTGACAAAGCATAATACGCTCCAATAGGTGCCTGATCCATATCAGTAACATTTAACCATGGATCAAGAACCGGATTTTTCAGTTCAAAATACTCTTCATTGTTGCAAGCGGAAAAGCTTATCAACAAAATAACTGATAATATTTTATAAATAGTTTTCATATAAATTTTAATTTTTAAAATGTAAAACTTCCACCAACATTAAAACTTCTTACCTGAGGTAATTGTACTCCTACCCATCCTTGACCAAGATTTCTGCTTTGTGCTTCACCGAGATTTACTACTTCAGGATCATATCCTTCGTAGCCTGTGATGGTAAGCAGATTGTTTGCACTTACAAATAAGCGGATATTTTGCATTTTCAATCTGCTGGTAAGTTCATTTGGTAAATTATAAGCCAGAGAAAGTGTTCTTAATCTTATAAAGTCTCCTTTTTGAAGAAACCTATCATGCACCTGCCCTCTTCTCCGGTTGTCAAAACGAACATTTTCAGAAATGGTACCATCTTCATTTATCACATCATATCGATTGTTCCACATCAATTGTGGAAATTCAGCATTGGGATTATCTGGTGACCATGTATTATTCACGATTTCACTGCGCAGGATGTTACCCCCCCCAGCTGAAGTAGTGGAAGCAGCAGACCGGTCGTAAATGTAATTGCCTCCCTGGAAAGTAAAAGTAGCTATCAGCTCTAGTCCTTTATAAGAGAAATTATTAGTAAACCCTCCGAAGAAAGTAGGTAAGCCAGATTTTTCAGTAAAATCGAAAAGGTGCTCTTGCAGATTAGAGCGTGTGGCTGGAATTGTGTTACCTGTGCGAACCCTTTCGCCGGTTTCTTCAAAACGCTCAAGATCCATTTCATAAATCATTTCATACCCACCCTGCGGATGAATGCCAGCATATTCAGCCAATCTAAAATATCCTACTCTATCTCCAACTCTAGTTACCAATGGATTACTTCGAACGTCGTATAATTCATCAGTATCATCTCCTACTAGCCGATTAACTTCATTTTGATTGGTAGTAATATTGAGGTTACTGGACCATCGGAAATCACCTTTGTCTATATTAATTGTATTAAGGGTAAATTCAAACCCGGAATTGGTCATGTCGCCTATATTATTCCAGATCGTTGGACCTCCTGAAAAAATTCCTGAAGATTGAGGTATTGGTTGCCTGAGCAGCATATCGGAAACATCCTGCATATAATAGCCGGCAGAAAATGATATCCTATTGTTTAAAAATTCAGCATCAATGCCTACATCAAAAGCATCTGTAGTTTCCCAGGTAACTGTTTCATTAGGAATATTATCCAGTAAGTCACCAGCTTGAACATCACCATAACTTCCCCATGTTTGATATACCAATTCCTTTGCATTAAGATCAATATTAGCATTTCCGGTTTGGCCCCAACTGGCTCTTATTTTTAAAAAGTCCACCGCTCCAAAATTGAAGAACTCTTCTTCAGAAACGATCCAACCTGCACTCAATGCTGTAAAGAGGTTCCATCGGACAGATTCATTAAAAACCGAAGAGCCATCGTAACGGAAGCTGGCATTGAATAGATAGCGGTCCTTAACTTTATAATTTAACCGACCGAAATAACCCCTAAAATAAATCTCATTGCCAAGCCCTGCTACAATTCGGGTAGGTTCAGCAGAACCTCCTACTTCTTTGGCCGGTAATACTCCCTCTACTTCCAGGTTTCTGGTTCTTTGCTGCTGAGTAGTATTCTCAAATCCTGCTGTTATGGTTAATAAATGATCCTGAGAAATAGTAGCATTATAAGTTCCGTAAAAATTATAATTAAGCCTTTGGAAAGTTACAGAATTATCAAATGCATAGTCCAGGTCTTCTCTGATGACAGTGTTGCCCCATTCAATGTTACTGGCTTGAAAAATATCAAACGAAAATTCAGATCGTAAAGACAAACCTTTCAGGAATGGTAGTTGATAATCAAGGAATAAACCTCCTATGCCCCGGTAGGTAGTTTTGTCGTTGATATAATTATCTCTATTCATAGAGGCCACAACATTTCTACCTGACAGTGGATCAAATAAAATAGGATCGCCATTTAAATCTGTTTCGGTAGGATGGTAGATGGGTATCCAGGGCAAAGCACTACCGTTTGCCATGTTGTATCCACCAGTAGCCATATTTGTATTTCCTCCAGGTGCACCACCATTTGGTGCCCTTTCATTCAAAGTATAGCTAAAATTAGCCCTGGTTCCAATGGTTAAATGCTCGACCGGTTTTAGATCAAGGTTAATCCTGGCACCAATTCTTTCAAATTGGCTATTTCGAATAATACTATTGTCTTTACGATATTGTGCTGAAATGAAGTAATTTGCGACATCTGAACCATTAGAAGTTGACAGGTTAAGATCAGTAAAGCTACCCTGACGTAATACTTCATCGAAATAATTAGTGTTAATACCAAGTGCTTCTTCTCTTGTCAATTCCGCAGATTCATCTCTTCCTTGATTAAAAAATTCATTTGGTTCAAAAGGCAGCAAATCAGCATTTGCTCGTGCCTCATCTGCAATCCCTATCCAGGTTGGCCCATCCACAAAACCAATTTCATTCGGCCCTCTTACTACATTGGTAATTCCCTGGGTTATATCGAGGCTAAGCTTACCATTACTATTTTTACCGGACTTGGTTGTAACTATTATTACGCCATTGGAGCCCCTTGATCCATATATTGCAGTTGCTGCTGCATCTTTCAATATTTCAATGGATTCTATATCATTAGGGTTGATAGATGCTAATGGATTTTGTCCAATGGCTCCACTTCCGTTACGGCTAAACCCTCCCAGCTCACCTGCCTGACTGAGGATCATACCGTCTATAATCCACAAAGGCTCTGTACCAGACGAGATGGAATTAGTACCTCTGATCATTACCCTCACTGGTGCGCCAGGTAATCCATTTGTAGCTGTTACTTGCACACCAGTAGCTTTGCCTTGTAATTGTTGATCTAATGAAGGCGAAGGAAATTCTTGCAGGTCTTTGGCTTTTACCGAAGAAATTGCACCAGTAACATCTCTTTTGACCTGAGAACCGTAACCAGTTACCACCAATTCTTGCAGTTGTGTGATATCCTCTGTCATTTTCACATCAATTACTGACCGATTGTCAATTTCAATTTCTTGACTTTGATATCCCACTGAACTAAAGACAAGGATTACACCTTCATTCACATTTAATGAAAATTCTCCGTCGATATCGGTTACAGTGCCATTGCCTGAAGCTTTCTCTATCACATTCACACCTGGTAAACCTTCACCTTCCTCGTCAGTAACTTTTCCGCTCACGTTCCGGGTTTGAATAACTATTTCCAATCTCTCCTCAGTTCTTTGTTGAGTCATACGTACTACATGAATGTACTCATTAATTTGCTTAAATTTCAATCCGGATTTTTTAGATAAATCCATTAAAATATCTGCCACAGAAGATCGCCTATAACGAGCATTTACTTTTAAGTTATTTTTTAAATCTTCTTCTTTGTACGAGAAGCTAAAAGCTGTTTGACGTTCAATGGCTCGAAAAACATCTTTTACTTCTGCACCTTTAAACTGAAGAGATACTCTAACATCCTTAACACTCTGAACTTTCTGAGCATTGGATCCGGTAGCTAATAAATTGCTAAAAAACAAGCAATTTATGACTATGGCATACATAGTGAGTTTTGACATTGAAATAATTTTTTTTAGTAGTTTTCTTAAATCCATAATTTTACATATTAATTAATTTAACATTAAACATTTTTGGCCTGTCAGCTATTAGTGGTAGTTGGCAGGCTATTATTTATTAAATGAAATATTAAAAGTTACTATAAAATAATTTTTACATTATTATTAATTATTTGAAAATCAAACATCATAACAAAAGAAATTCCATTTAGTACTTCTTCTAAACTTTTATTTCTAAATTTTCCCGTATAATGATATTCTTCTTTTATTTCGCCTGATACTTCAATGGGTATACCATACCACTTTTCCAGCTTCACTTTAATTTCTTCTAAATTATCACCTTCAAAATACAACCAGCCATCTTTCCATCCTGTAACTTGGTTTATATCCTGACTTGACTTGTAAATACCGGAAGCGTCTGCACTTATTACCTCGCCAGGTGACATATCTACCCGATTACCCTTGGGGTGTTTTAAAATCACATTACCTTCAAGCAGTGCCACCGAAGCATTTTCATTATAATTATTAACATTAAACTTAGTACCTAATACCTGAACCTCAACCTCTTCAATTTGTACAATGAATGGATTTAAAGAATCACTAACAACGTCAAAATAAGCCTCTCCATTAAGTGAAACAATTCTTTGACCATCTGCAAAGTCTGCCAAATAATCTACACTACTGGCAGAATTTAAGTAGACCATTGAACCATCTGGCAATTTAAATTGTAACTTCTGGCCATTGCTCGTAGATTTTATTTCAGAAGCATATGATTGTTTTGTTTCAAGAAGCCGATTTTCGTTTGATGATAGATAACTTATAATAGTAATCGAAGCCACTAAAAGAAAAGAAATAGCCGCAGCAATCTTTATTAAAATGTTGGCTTTACTTTTATAAGGTTTAGGTTGATCTTCGACATTTATTATGTTTAATATTGATTGTATACTAGTTTTTGGATCGAAAGAAGACTGCTGTTTGCTCTTGCTCTCGAATTCATTTTTGATAATTTCATCTAAGTCATTATTTGCTTTTTCCGAATAAATATATTCAGCGATTTGGCGTATTTCTGCTTTACTGGCTCTGCCACACAAAAATTTATCTATTATTTCTTTTTGTAACTTTTTCATTTATTTAATGCTTACAATAATATATATCCTAAAACCTGGTAAGACACTTAAAAAAAATTATTAATTTATTAAAATATATGTTAAATTTTTTTGGGTCAATGTAATCAAATGATGTATAAACCATTCTTATTGCACCAGAAGCTGTTATATCGCAATTTTTAAACAGAAAAAATTAAGCAGAAATGAATATTATAAAAATAATGAAAAGTTGAAAATGAGAATAAAAATATTAAGGTCTATCTTTTTTTTGATGAGAGTGCGTGCTTGGTATATATGACTTTCAACCGTTCTTTTGGATAAACCTAATTCATTGGCTATGTCTTCAATAGATTTATCTTCGTAACGATTTAGTAAAAAAATCCTTTGTTTTTGAGGAGGGAGTTTATTAATGATTTCATTCACCAGGTTAGTAGTGTCTTGAAAATTTGTGTAATTTTCAATTGAATTTTCGGCTAAAGTGTAATCATTGATATATTTATCAATTGTAACTTTCATAACCTTTTTCTGCAGCTTTTTAAATACTATATTGCGGGTTATTTTTAAAAGATAAGCTTGAAAAGATTTTGAAGGATTGATTCTCTCCCGAACCTCCCAAATTTTCAGAAAAACATCCTGGACCACTTCTTCTGAATCTTCATGCTCCAGATAAAATCGGCGACAAGATTGGTATATCTTATCTGAATACAGCTCATGAAGTTGTTTCAGGGCCATGGTGGAGTCTTTTTTCAACTGCAAGATCAAGGATTTTAATATTTCCATTAGCAAGCTCTTCTTGGGTCATTGTAAATATAGTAAAAAAACATAACATTATAGCTAATTATTTTATATTTTGCAATAAATATTACATTTAACTATAATTTGCCAATAGCCTATGGGGCATTTTAGTATTTTAATAAATAATATTTGGTAATATATATCGATTAAACTTTTCTTGTTGGCATAGCATTTCAACTGTTTAACCTTAAAGATAACCTCAATCTCAAAGATTCATCTGGGCATTCTTATTAATTCTCATTAAACTAATCTCACCATCATTTCTCGCCACCAATATTCCTCTGTTACCATTAGGTAAACTGATTAATCGGATCGACTTTACCGCGCCGTCAAACATCAATCCAATTTCATGGTTGGGGATAATCTTAAAATTATTATCTGTACCTTTCATAAACACTCCTTTACCAGCGTCTACTCGTGGTGTCTGGTGTTCTGTTTCATATAAATTGCCCGCGAGTAAAAAATCTTTTTTACCATCTAAGTCAATGTCTTCATAAATAATTGAATTAATAGGGGAAGCCTGAGCCAAATTGGGCAACTCATTCACCGTTGCAAATACTCCATTCCCATCGTTGTAATAAATTTTACTGCTAAAGGTGTAAGCTTTCAAATTGTACGCGCTATCAAGGGCAGATAAACCAAATATTTGCTGCATAGTAGCCTCAGCATACGACAGATAATCGGTATATTCTCGTTTGATCATGGTCATTTGATTGAACAGCTTATTGCGGCCTTCAAACGGAAATAGACGATTATCGTAATGGTAAGCCAACACCGGATCCAGGTCCCCATTATTATCAAAGTCCGCTGCGTAAATTTCGAATGGGCTCTCTAGCGATGCTTGATAACGGTGATTGCGGCCTAGATTTCCAGCCATTATATCCTGGTCACCATCATTATCAAAATCAGCAATTCGTACACTTGCGTACCAGCCATTTGTTTTAGCTAAAGATGCCTCTGTATTAATTTCAGTAAGTCCGCTTGAGTTATTTTTAAATACCGTGATGGGCAGCCATTCTCCTACAATCACTAAATCCTGCAAATTATCCCCGTCTATATCGGCCCAATCTGCTGCAGTTACCATTCCTAAGTGTTGTAGTTGTGGTGCCCATTCTTTCGTTACATCTTTAAATTTCCCCTTATTATTTTGCAATAAGGTGCTTTTAGCGGGTAGGGGATATTGGTCAGGTACTTGTCTTCCTCCAACAAATAAATCGAGATCTCCATCCTGATCAAAATCAGCGGGAACCGCGCAACTCCCGCTCATCATCATTTCAGGTAACGCATCATTGGCTTTTCTAAAGCGTCCCTCTCCATTGTTAAGGTAAAGTCGGTCCTGAAGTGCCGAATGATTTGGGGCAAATTCGTAGCCTCCACTCACGACATATAAATCAGGGTGCCCATCATTATTAGCATCAAAAAACACAGCTCCTACGTCTTCACTTTCTCTATCTTGCAACCAGGGAGCATTGCTATTGTGAAAAGTACCTTTGGGAGTTTGTAAAAATAATTTTCCAGCATACCCGGCCGCACCACCAATAAAAAAATCATCCAGGTTGTCGCCATTAACATCTGCAACTGCTACAGCCGGACCTTCTTGCGACATTTTGCGAGGTAAAAGCACCTGGTATTTAAAATCATTGAAAACGTTTTCTCTATGACGATGGTTTAATCCGGCTTTGGCAGTTATGTCTGTCAAAAGGGGCATTGGCTCATTGACTTCAGGTTTTTGGGCCACCGCTTCTTTTTGTGATACAGTTATTACTTGATTAACAGCAATATCCCTAATTTCAGAAATTTTACCATCGGGCCATTCTACTTTTATTACTTCTATTTGTTCTATGTCTCCTAAACCAAAATGTAATACAGGCTCCACACTCGATTGATATCCCCGCGTTAGATACATTTGCTGGTATTGATTTTTTCCATCGGCTGTAACAGTAACTTTTGCTCCTAAACCTAAAGGATTATTTTTGTCACCATTAAACTGCAGCCGCAAATAATTTTGATCTTCAATTTTTTCCCCATTATTCCGATAGATAAATAATTTTTCATCAATGTTGTTAATTACCAGGTCCAGATCCCCGTCCTTGTCCAGGTCGGCATAGGCGGCACCGTTGGAAAAAGAGGCATGCACCATTCCCCAATCACGGGCAACATTTTTAAAAGAAAGATCACCCTGATTTTGAAACATGTAATTTTGCAATTTTTTCGATGGCATAGCAGTCATAAGTTCCTGAAACTGCTCATCATTTAGCTTGTCTACCGATTTATTGAAGCGTGTACTCACCGAATTGATGTAATCCAGGTTTAGCACATCTTTGCGTAAGCCATTAGTTATCAGCAAGTCTTTAAAACCATCATTGTCGTAATCGGCAAATAAAGGAGCCCAGCTCCAATCGGTAGAGCCTACATTGGCCAGAAATTGCACGTTGCTAAAGTTGCCATCACCTCTGTTCATTTGTAAGCTATTGTACATATACTGATAAAAAAATCCTTTGTCTATAAACTCCAAATGCTTCTCATAGCTTATCCCCTCAAGGTTGGTCAATCGTCGTTCATGGTTCTCAGCAGCCATATCTACAACGGCAATATCAAGCAATCCATCATTATTATAATCTGCAATGTCGGTACCCATTCCAAAAAAGCTAATGTGGTCAGTTTGAGATTTTATACTTTCTTTAAATCTACCTTTCCCGGTGTTGATGTAAAGATAATCGTGCTCGTAAAAATCATTAGAAACATAGATGTCGTCCCATCCATCATTATTTACATCTCCTACCGCTACTCCCAG
>Ga0207419_1001992_pt1 | contig 14134 bp, 12 predicted proteins | sample ElkSloMetagenome_4_FD_184723 | JGI IMG/M metagenome (GOLD analysis project Ga0207419, IMG submission 184723) | Hot spring microbial communities from Elkhorn Slough, Monterey Bay, USA - MD2A (version 2) | ecosystem: Environmental > Aquatic > Marine > Intertidal zone > Estuary: Microbial mat ...
CTCCATATGCGACGATACGTCAATGGCGTATATACGTCAATGGCGTATCGATCGTTCCCCGAGTGAGGCCTAACTAGCATTTGCTGCAGCGCGGGTCACATCTTCGGGGGGCGCAGCGCGCTTCTTCCTTCGTCCTGCGCAGCAGAAATGCCGAACCGTTAGAAGGCGCCAGCTTGCAGGCGCGTTGACGTTCAGACCTGGTCCGGAGCAGATTCCAACATGGTCACTTTCGATACTGAACGTCTCGCCGCGATCTGCGCCAAACATGACGTGCGCAGCCTCAAGCTCTTCGGCTCGGTGCTCCGAGGTGAGGACACACCGGACTCCGATATCGACTTCCTTGTTGAGTTCGAGGGAGAGAAGAGTCTCTTCGATCTCGTCGGCCTTGAGGAGGAACTCGAGGTCTTTCTCGGTCGTGATGTAGACGTTCTCACGGCTCCCTCACTGAGCCGCTACATCCGCGACGAGGTTCTTCAAGCCGCTCGCCCCGTTTATGTCCGCGAGGGGTGATTCGCTCTTCGTCCGCCACATGCGGGACGCGATTGATCGAATGACCTCCTACCTCGAAGGGGTCACCAAAGAGGAGTACGCCCACGATTTCGTGCTTCAAGATGCCGTGGTGCGGCAGCTCGAGATCCTAGGTGAAGCAGCTGGTCGCGTCTCGCGAGAGACTACGGGAGCTCACCCGGAGGTCCCCTGGTCGAAGGTCACTGGCATGCGGCATCGCTTGATTCACGACTACTTCGAGGTCGACATCGATCTCGTCTGGGCGACAGCCACGGACCGGGCCGCTGAGCTCCGCCCAAAGCTCGTTGCGCTCTTGGAGGACATGGGCGTCTCGGAGTAGTCGACCAGGCGCATGCTCACTAGCATTTGCTGCAGCGCGGGTAACATCTTCGAGGGGGCGCTGCGCGCCTCTTCCTTCGTCCCGCGCAGCAGAAATGCCGAACCGTCAGGCAGAACTCTCTCGACCTCCTAGGGTCAGGCGACCGCGACGGGCTCGATCGCCTCCAAGTCGCTCGCCTCGTCCGAGTGCAGCGCGTGCCAGAGGTCCCAGTTCCGCTGTCCATTCAGCCAGAACTCCGGGGTCGTCCCGAAGAGCTTCGACAGACGGAGCGCCGTGCTCGGTGTGACCCCGCGCTTCCCGTTCACGATCTCGTTGACCCGGGGGTAGGACACATGGATCCGCTCCGCGAGCTCCGTCTGCGTCATCCCGAGCGGATTCAGAAACTCCTCGAGGAGCATCTCCCCGGGGTGAGTCGGCGGTCGATTCTTCGGAAGCATGGCTGCGCCCCTCTTCGTCAGCGGTGGTAGTCCACGATCTCGACGTCCTCCGGCCCCGACTCGCTCCAGCGGAAGCATATCCGATACTGATCGTTGATCCGGATGCTGTGCTGGCCCTTCCGGTCTCTCTTCAAGGCTTCGAGTCGGTTCTTCGGTGGAACCCGCAGGTCGAGCAGTCCCGCCGCCTGGTTCAACTGGTCCAGTTTGCGCTGCGCCACCGTCCAGAGGTCGGCGGGGCACGTCTTCATCGCCCGCTTCGAACGCTCGTCGTCCCACACGTCGCGTGTGCCCGAGTCGCGGAAGGAGCGGATCATGATCGACTATAACGTATACCGTGATACGTAGCAAAGAGTTCTGTCCAACTAGCATTTGCTGCAGCGCGAACAGCATACTCGGGGGGCGCTGCGCGCCTCTTCCTTCATCCCGCGCAGCAGAAATGCGAATCCGTTGGGAGGCACCCGATTATGTCCGGACATGCGAAGCGCGCCGGTACGATTTCGACCGTGCTCGTCATCGCGGTCGCTGTGGCGTGTGGCGACGGGCCAGACGCGGATGCAGCGGCGGCGTGTACGGACTGCGTCGTCCTGGACACGGTTGCCACGCTCGATTTCTCGGATCAGGACTTCTTTCCCAGCCCCTTCGGTGGCCTCGCTGCGGCCGTGGATCGCTCCACCTGGGCGTTTGTCGACCGTCAGGTCGCCACGAAGGTCACCGTCTTCGAGTCGGACACGGTGGCGATCGTAGGTGGCGAGGGGGACGGTCCCGGCGAGTACCGCCAGATCGACGAGGTTTGGTTTCGCCCCGGTGGCGGACTCACCGTGCTGGACCGCAGCGGCACGCGGCTCCGGCGGTACGACGGCGATCTCCAATTGGAGTCCGAGCAGCTCGTCGACTTCCGGATCCGCGCACCATCCGTCGTAGGAGATGATCACCTCCTCGTCGTCGCGGACCGAGACTCCGACGGGGTGCAGCTAGGCCACATCGGTCCGGATGGAGAGTTTTCCCCGCTCGACGTCGCGCCCGACTCCGCCGACCCGCTCCTCATGCTGACGGCGTCCGACTCCGACGGTACCGGCTGGTTCATCGAGCCGCATTCCTTCCGGATCTGGACCATCCCGCCGGACGACACGCCCCGGGTCCTCACAGATGAAGTTCCAGCCTGGTTCGCCGAGACCTATCCCCCAGACGTCGCCGCCCGGATGGACGAGATCGGTGCCGATACCGAAGGTGCCACTGCGCTCGGCTTCGCCTACGACGTACAGAACGAGCTGCTCTGGGTCACGGTGGGTGTCCCGTCGGAGGCCTTCACTGTCGCCATGTTCGAGCGGATGATGGCGGGCGAGATGGAACTGCGGAGCGAAGCCATGGATCACGTCATCGTCGCAGTGTCGCCCGAGGACGGGTCTATCCGAGGTATTGGCCGCTTCGATTACCTCGATCTGGTCCCCGGTGCAGCGTTCCTGTACGAACTCGCGGACCCCGAGAGCATGCGCGTGAAGTTCCCCCGCCTGGCGGGTGCCTCCTAACTGGCATTTGATGCAGCGCGATCAGCATCTTGGGCGTGCTGCGCACGCACGACCTCACCGATGCGCAGCAGAAATGCGAATCCGTTGGGAGGCCCTCAGATCCGACCGCGAAGGAGCAGGTGGAGCGACAATTCGTGAACCCAGCGTTCTGGTCCTCGATATCCGTTGGACGCCCTTCGCCCGCCTGAGAGGTGGATATTGATCTACTTCGTTCGTGCCGGAGAGTACGTAAAGATTGGAGTGGCGACTAATATCCACTTCCGAATGCGGGCTCTTCAGACCGGTTCCCCCTCAGAGCTGGAGTGCCTCCTTCTCGTGCCGGGCTCATACAAGCTCGAAGACCAGCTACATCAACGGTTCTCGCAGGACCATCATCACGGTGAGTGGTTTGTTTGGTCTGAGAGCATCTCGGCCTACGTGAAAGAACGCCGGATGCGTGGCGACGACATGTCTGGCCTTACGCGGGCGCGGACCGTGCCCGAAGCGGAGCACGAGGACTTTGGTGAGTTTGTCCGACGACTTCGTGAAGAGGCGGGGCTGAGCATCCGCCGAACCGCGCGTCTTCTGGGTGTATCGCGAACATCCGATACCTCTGTAGAGACGGGCGAGAATCCGACCTTGGAGGCTTCGACCGACGACGAATTCTATCAATCCGCTTCCCGATCGTGGTCGACATCGGATTCCCCGGCATTCCGAGTCCTCCCGAGTTGGTTTGCTGCATATGAGGCGCCCAAGGCGCGATCTGAGGTTTCCCAACTAGCACTTCCTGCAGCACGGCCAGCATACTCGGGGAGCGCTGCGCGCTGCCTACTTCGAGGTGCGACAGCAGAAACGCCGAACCGTAACGCAGCCAACCCGGGACACTCCATGCGCCTCCCCTCGCTGATTCCGGTGCTGGTCCTTGCCGTCGGTTGTGTAGGGGAAGATCCGGGGCCCAGACTCACGTCCGAGCCTGGTGACCTGGTATCACCTGATGTCGAACGCACAGCCGTGTCTTTCGCAGACGCGCCCCACCTTTCTCTCGGGGGCGTCGACGCCACGGGCCCGACCCAATTCTCCCGAGTGACCGACCTCGTTGTGACGGAGGATGGTTCGATCTGGGTCGCCGATGCGCAGACCCAGGAGATCCGGGTCTTCGACTCCAGCGGAGCGCATACGTTCACGGTAGGCGGCAAGGGTCGCGGGCCTGGAGAATTCCAGAGTCTGCGATTTCTCGGGGCCGCACCTGACGGATCGGTCGTCGCCGTCGACGGCGCCACAAAGCGCGTCCGACGATTCGCCCAATCCGGTGAGCCGCTGGAAACCACCACGTGGGATCACGCGACTCGCGTCGCTCCGATTGGATTCGCGCCCGACGGGTCGCTCGTGGGCATCGAACAGCCTACACGGCCTGCGGGGGTTCTTCCACAAGGCGGCGTCTACGAAGACACGGTCAGCCTCCTCGTCTGGGCCGACCTCGTCGAGCCCGCCGACACGGTCGCCGAGCTTCCGGGGTTCGTCTCCGTCGTGTCCACGGAGGGGGCCCGGCGCCTTCCGTTCTCGACCATGCCCGCCGTCGGGGTGGGAGACCGGATCCTGTTCTCCTCGGGGCCCGAGCCGGAGATCCGTGTCATGCAGGGGGACTCGGTGGCACGGCGCATCATCGTCGACCGCGAACCGACCTCGGTCGCATCGGTCCGCGGGGAGTATCAGGCCTTTGTCGAGGAAACATTCGATGCAGAGTCCGCACGTCAGCAGCTCGACCTCCTCGGCCATCCTGCGCTGCCCGAGTACGTGAGCGCCTTCTATCATTTCGTCGTGACCTCCGACGGTCGCATCTGGGCCGAACGCCCACCTAACGGCTCGCGAGACGATTCGGTGTGGGATGTCTTCGACTCGACGGGTCGACTGCTGGGCCAGGTCCAACCTCCCGCCGGCTTCGTCATCCACTCCGTGGACGACAACGTCGTGACGGGTGTCTGGAGTGACGACTTCGGGGTGGCGTACGTACAGCAGTGGGAAACCACACGCCGGTGAGGTGGCTGCCTCCATGCAGCTGGAAAGCGTTGTGAGTGAACGCCTTGGAAGGGGTCCAGCCGTGGAGTCTCAGAGGCGTCCCAACGCGACATCGTGCATGGGGCGCGCCGCGGTGTATCCATTCTCGGACGGTGTACCCTTCGACGAAGGCAGACCACCATGGCTGACCATCGGATAAGAGACCGTGCGCTCGACGCGGTTCGCGAGCTTCCGGACGACGCCACATCCGAAGACGCCATGGTCCGCCTCTACTTCCTCGCGAAGATCGATGCTGGCGAGAAGCAGGCGGACGCGGGCCAGACCCCGAGCCCCGAGGAGGCGCAGAGACGGATCTTCGGGTGACCTCGGTTCGCTGGACCCTCCAGGCTGGGGACGACCTCCGCTTCCCGGAGTCCGGACGACATGTGCCCGAGCGGCCGAATCGCCCTGATCTCCGCGAGCTCATCCCGGGCGAGTACCGCGCTCTCGAACCGCCCACACGACCAGAACGCGCAGGGGGCTGCGGGTGCCGGCACCCCCCCGCGCCCTCACCGCAACTCCAGGCGGTAGACCACGAGGTACTGCACATCGAGATCGTCCGTCTCGCGCGAAATCAGGTAGTCGCCGGTGAAGCGTCGGATGTTGGCTCCCGGCGCGGTGACGAACCGACCGAGCAGTTCGCCCTCGGGTCCGAAGACGTCCCAGTGCCCGGGGTCGCCGAGTTCATTCGGGTTGGCATCGAGATCCCCCCGGATCAGCGCCCATCGGCCATCCGCTGCGACCCGGATGGCATTCGTGAGCTGGCGGGTTGGGGGGAGCGGGAGATCCTTCCGCTTCTCGAGACTCTCGGGGAACCCGGGTGGTGGCGGGCCTCCGGCCGTGGTCCGCCCTTCCAGCATTTTCCGATCGGCCTCGATCGCGCCCTCGACCATCTCTTCGGTCACGGGCGGCAGCTGCATGGTGCTCACCACGCGGCGCACCTCACGCCCGGTAGCGGCGTCGATGATGTCGACGCGGTACTCGTCGGCCGGCGTGTAGTAGACGTTCCCATCCGCGCCCCCATGCACGACGGGATTCGGCGAAAAGAAGGGGGTGATCCCGAAACCGGAGCTCTCGTCGAGGTATCGCTCACCGCCCGGGTACCGGAGCAGCTCTGGACCGGAGACGCCGGAGAGCGCATCCGTCGCGAAGAGGATCGTGGTGTCCCGGTAGATCTCGCCCGAAGGAGGGGGGCCGGCCCGGCGGACCGCCTGACTCCGGTACCAGTTCGGGCCTGCCTGGATCGGTCGCCCGAATCGCCCGGAGGCATCGCCGACGGATCCGGGGCCCGAGGTCAGGAAGGTGCCGTCGAGCGCGAAGAGGCTGACGCGGCGGGTGCCCGAGATCGCAAGCGTATCTCCGTGGATATTCAACTCGATCGGTCCGAGGAGCTCACCCGGCCCCTCTCCCCTCCGACTGATCGTTCTCCGATACTCGCCGGTCCCGAGATCGAACACACGCACCTCGTCGTGCCCGGAGTCGAGGATGAAGAGCTCGTCGCCGGCCACGTCGGCGTCCGCGATCCGGAAGAACTGCGTCTCCGGAGGACCGTCCAGGGTGCCGAGACGGAGCTGTTCGACCATCTCGAAGTACGGCGCATTTTCGAGATCCGACGCCGAATGGACCACGACCTCACCCGTCCACCCGTCGACGACGACGTAGGTGGGCTCAGGCGCAACCTGGTCGGAGCAGGCGGCGGTGAGGAGGACCAGAGCGACGCCGAGAGGTCGATTCATGCGGGGACGGTGCGGGAGGAAGCGTGCGCCTATCCTTCTGCCATCCGACGTGCAGGCATCATGAGGTCAGCGTGCAGGCATCATGAAGTCAGCGTGCAGGCACCATGGGGTCGGCGCGTCCTTCGTCGGGAGGAGCGGATGACGCGGCGGGCCCCGTAGACCGCGTGGCGTACTCCCGAGGGGCGGGAAAGTCCGGGATCGAACGAAGTACGGACAGGCAATCCACCCGGGGTCGTCACCGTTCGAAGTCAAGGTGGCGGCGCGCGCGCGAGGGGCGCAAGCGGGCGCCTCGTGTCGCGGACAGGGTGTTCCCGGGGGCCACGAAAGGGGACGTGTGGCAGATTCGACGCTGCGACGGCCGGATGCGTGGTTGGGCAGCAGATGTGCAGGCGGCGGCCGAGCCACGGAGGGTCGAGCGTCTCAGGCGCTCCAGGCCCCGTCGTCTCCGGGCGGGGTCCGGTCGAAGGGGTCGCGGCCCCGGGGCCGAGGGGGGTCCACGGGGGCCCGACGCGCCGGCGCTCGTCGGGCTGGCTCCGCGACGGCCGGCCGATTTACCCTGTGGGAATGAACATCACCTCGATCGGAACCGGCACATGACCCGGTCAGGAGCGAAGCTTCTCCTGATCGGCCTGTTCGCTGCTGCCACAGCCATACCGGGCGGGCTCACGGCACAGGTTGCTCCTCCCGGCTCGGATACGGTCGTCCAGCCACCGACGACTGTTCTCGATTCCGCACCTGGGGCGGACAGCGTCGCAGATGCCGCTGCGGGTCCGGTAGCGGACACCCTGCTTCCCGTGCCCATCGTGCTCGGCCGGGACACACTCGGCTACCTGCACGGGCCGGCGGGCCTCCGCGACGCCGAGGTGCGGGCCGAGGACCTGACCGATCGCCTGAACGAACTCCGACTGCGTGGTGTGTCGCCGGACAGTGTCACGGTCGGCACCGACCGTCTGCCCCCGGTCGTTCTCGTCCAGGGAGAGCCGATTCTGGCGGTCACGCCGGCCGATGTAGCGGCTCAGGGGGTGGCCGCGGACTCGGCTGTGGCACTCTACGCGCGGGTCGTCCGTGAGGCGCTTGCCCTGCCGATCTTCCGGGACACCCCGCGCGAGGTGGCATACGGGATCGCGCTCATGCTGCTGGCGACGATGCTGGTCTTCTGGGTCTGGCGATGGATGGCCAAGGCTCAGCCTCGGGCGGTGACCTTCATCACGCTCCGGGTGCGGCGGCATATCTCGGCCATCCGCTTCCAGCGCTTCGAGATCGCCTCCGGCGACGATATCGGACGATGGATCCGGGGCCTCGTGTGGTTGCTCCGAATCGCGCTGTCGCTGGCTCTGGTCGCGATCTACTTCCCGCTGGTCTTCTCGGTCTTTCCCTCCACCCGGCCGATCGGGGCCCGGCTGTTCGATCTGGTTCTGGACCCGATCCAGGCAGCGGCCCTCAGCTTTCTGGCCTACATCCCGAACCTCTTCTACATCGGCCTCATCGTTGTCGTCACCTGGCGGGGGCTGATCGTCCTGAAGGGGTTCTTCCATGCGTTGGAGCGGGGCCGAATAACGCTGGCGGGCTTCTATCCGGACTGGGCGCGCCCGACGTTCCAGCTCGTCCGCGTGCTGATCGTCGCCTTTGCGGTCGTGCTTGTCTGGGGGTATCTGCCGGCCTCGGACTCGGTGGCCTTCCAGGGCGTTGCCGCCTTCCTCGGGCTGCTGCTCACCTTCGGCTCGGCCAGCGCGGTGTCGAATGCGGTTGGAGGGGTCGTGATGGTGTACATGCGCGCCTTCCAGCCCGGTGATCGCGTGCAAATCGCCGACACGCTGGGCGATATCGAGGAGCGGGGCATCCTGGTGACCCGGATCCGGACGCCCAAGAAGGTCGTGGTCACGATTCCGAATTCGCAGGTTCTGGGAAGCCACATCATCAACTACTCCCGGGTGGCACGGGACCACGGAATCGTGCTCCATACCACGGTTACCATCGGCTACGACGTGCCGTGGCCGCAGGTACACGAAACCCTGTTGGCGGCCGCGCGAAAGGTGGACGGCATCATGGAGGAGCCCGGACCCTTCGTGCTTCAGACCGCGCTCGGGGACTTCACCGTGTCCTACGAGTTGAATGCGCACACGACGGAGCCCGAGCGTATGGGCATGCTGTATTCGGAGCTTCACCGCGAGATCCAGACCGAGTTCGCGAAGGCCGGGATCGAGATCACCTCCCCCTCCTTCCACTCGGTGCGCGATGGCAGTGGCTCCACGATTCCAACCATGGAGGGGCGTGAGGAGAAGGCCGACGAAGAGGTGCTCGGCGAGGAGCCCGAGGCGAGCTGACGAGGGTGGGCTGACGGGCGCAGTCCATTCGTCGTCGCCCGGCAGGCTCTGGTCGACCGGGTCGCGGCCGGAGGCTGCGTGGCGCCCCTGACCCCGGGGTGGAAGCCGAGCCCGTTCCGTGGGCGCGGAGCCCGGTCCGCAACGCGGGGATTCGATTCGCGGCGTGGTGTCCATGCTTCGTGCAGGGAAAAGCGAAACTAACCCTGTACAATGAGGTATCTCCCCGTTCGCACGGGAGACTGCGGCTCAGGTCTCGTCTCCCGGGGAATGCGGGGCGCACGGGCCCGCGGCAGCTGAATCGAGGGCAGCACATGCTGGTTGGAATCGCAGGCGCTTCGGGCTTCGTGGGGCGCAATCTCCTGGGGTCGGCAGGACCCGATACTCGCATCAGAGCATTCTCGAGGAGTGAGCGGGAGTCGACGGACGATGTCGAGTGGGTGGTCGCGGACCTCTTCTCCTACCAGAGTACCTTGCAGGCTCTCGAGGGGGTGGACGTCGCCGTCTACCTGGTGCACTCGATGCTTCCCTCGACCCGGCTCTTCCAGGGGTCGTTCCAGGACACGGACCTTCTTCTGGCCGACAACTTCTCCCGTGCCTGCGTCGCCAACGGGGTGAAGCGGATCATCTACCTCGGTGGGCTGATCCCCGAGGGAAAGATCAGTGCCCACCTGGAAAGCCGACGGGAGGTCGAGGAGGTGTTCGCGGCCAGCGGAATTCCCACGACGGTCCTCCGGGCCGGCATGGTCGTCGGAGAGGGGGGCTCCTCCTTCGAGATCCTCAAGAATCTGGTGCTGAACCTTCCGGTCATGATCCTGCCGGAGTGGACCGGGAGCGTCACGCAGACCCTCTACATCGACGACCTGGTGCGCGTTCTGAACGCCTGTATCGAGACCGATCGATTCGTGGGTCGCACGGTCGATGTGGTGAATGGCGAGGAGATCACGTACGCCGAGCTCATCCGGGAGACGTCGCGGCACTACGATCGAACGACCGCCTCCATCTCCGTCCCGGTGAACTATCTGGGGCTGTCGAAGCTGTGGGTCACCATCTTCGGGCAGTCGGACTACAACCTCGTGTCTCCGCTCGTGGAGAGTCTGCGGTGCGACCTGCCTTCGCCCGGGGTCCCCGAAGAGCTGTCGGGGTTGATCCGGTACCGGTCCTACGGGCGGATGCTCGAGGAGATTCCCATGGAGAAGTTCAAGAGGGAGAAACGACGGAAGTCGCCGAGCGACAACACGGTGCGGTCGATCCAGCGGCTCGCCGAGAACCCGCTGAGCGAAGCGGAGATCGGAGAGGAGTACTTCAACTGGCTTCCCGAGAAGCTGAACGGCGTGCTCAGGGCCGAGAGGGACGGAGACCTGGTCAAGTTCTTCGTGATCGGGCTGGGCGTTCCACTTCTCGTCCTGCAGCTGATCCGGGGAGAGCACAACCTCGCCCGGGTGAAGTTCCACATCGTGGGAGGATTGCTCAGTCGCACCACCGACACCGGGTGGCTGGAATTCAGGTCGGTGGCCGGCGGGAAGTACGTGCTCTCGTCGATCAACGAGTTCATGCCGTCGCTCCCCTGGTACCTCTACACGTTCACCCAGGCGCCCGTCCACGCCTGGATCATGCACCAGTTCAGCCGGCACCTCGGATCGATCGAGCGGGAAGTCGACCGCGCCGAACCGCAGGTCGCCGCGGCGGTCTGAGGTCCTTCACATCCTCCAACCGGAAGTCGACGCCTCCGTTCGCGCTCGGTCACTTCGGTAAATCACGGACCCGAGGGCTCTCGAAGGTCGTGGCAGTAGCCCGAACGTGATCTGCACCGGTCTGTCCCAAACGCTCGCGAAACGCTCCCGGGCTCCGGGCTGGGAACGAACTCCCACGCACCGTAAACGCGAAAATCCTGCCGGACTGGCATTCGCTGCTGCGCTGTCCGCATCATGGGGAGCGCTTTGCGCTGCCTACTTCGAGATGCTCCACCAGAAATGCCACTCTGTTGGGTACCACGTTGGGTACCACCCCGAGGAACGCCCGGATGAGTCATGGTCGCGTTGTGGTCATCATGGTCCTGGGGCTACTCGCCTGCGATCACAGCTCGGTGCCGTTCCCAGCGGTCGGCCCCTTCGCGGCGGTACCCGCGTCGGTCTCCTTCGGCATGCCGGCGCGCAACGTCGCACGCCTCCCCGGCGTCGAGTTGAACGACGAGGGTCAGTATGTTGCGCCGCAAGCCTCCGCCGACTGGCTCTACCTGTTCGATTCCGATTCCGACGTCGGGCCGCCCCATCCGAACGATCGCCTGGTACAGATCCAGGTCCGAGAGGAGTTCGCGGACTCGACCGACCTGTGGAATCGATGGCGCGACGCGGTCCACGAAGCGTCGACCTGGCTCGCGGCCCCGCCGGAGTGCGTGCGTCTCGGTGGACCTCAGTTCGAAGTCACACGCGCCGAGTTCGTCGGCTCCCCCGCCGTCTCCGTGGGAGCCCAGATCGACGTCGCCGATGATGGCCTCGAGTACGAAGCGTTCCTGATCGTCGCTGCTCGAGAACGCTACGCTCCCGAGGACTTCGAGTCCGGGTTCGGGCATCGACGCATCGACTGCTCGAGCGTGGCCGGGGGTGTTCCCTGACCAGGGCGTGTGCGCACAACGGGTCCGCGGCCCAGCATTTTCCTCAGCGTGAGTCACATCGTCGAGGGGCGCTGCGCGCCTCGTCCTGCGTCTGGTAGTGCGCCGGCCGAACAGGCAGGAGATTCTCCAGATCTCCTCCGGCGACCGCCACCCGGGGCACGACGCATGCTCTCCAAAGTTGGGCTTGGGGCGTGGGGGGGGATAACATTCGGGAGTCCCCCACAACATTCGCGGATCCGCCGGTCGCCGTTTTCGCCGGATCCAGGAGGTAACGATGCAGGACGTCAAGGGGCAACCGGGTGTCGGCAGGGTTCGGGACGTTCTCTATCGCGGCCTCTTCGAGCATCTCCTGCACGAGGTCCACATCTGGCAACTCGTGCGCGACGACGAGGGGCGCATCGTCACGTGGCGGCTGCTCGACGCCAACCGGAGGACGCTCGAGTCGTGGGGACGCACCCTCTCGGACGTCGTGGGCAGGACGCCCGACGAAATCTTCCCGGACGTCGAGGCCACCGAGGCGTTCATGCCCATCGTCTCCAAGATCTTCGAGACGGGGGAGCCCCATGAATGGGAGATGGACTTCGAAGGCACGGGGCAGACCCTTCGGATGGTCAGTGCGCCGGTGGGCGACTGCTTCGTGAGTACCGGCTTCGACGTGTCCGATTCGCGACACCAGGAGCGGGAGCTCGTCCATGCTCTCGAGCGGTTGAACGAAGCGATCGCCGCGGGCGGAGTCGGGCTCTGGGACTGGGACCTCCTCACCGATCACGTGCGCTTCTCCGACGAATGGAAGGCGCAGCTCGGATACGAGCCTCACGAGATCGAGGACCGCTTCGAAGAGTGGCGTAGCCGGTGTCACCCGGACGATGTCGCGTCGACGATGCTCGAGGTGGAAGCTGCGATGGCCGATCCCGACCACGAGTACCGCGTGGTCTTCCGCATGCGTCACAAGGATGGGTCGTGGAGATGGATACACGCCCGATCTTCGGTCATTCGAGATGAGGATGGCACACCCCTCAGAATGGTCGGTTCGCACCTCGACCTGACCGACCGGCACCTGCTCGATGAGCACGTGCGGGAGGTACAGAAGCTGGAGTCCCTCGGGACGCTGGCGGCAGGCATCGCGCACGACTTCAACAACCTCCTGCTGGCGATCACGGGGAATCTCTCGATCGTCCTCGATGCCCTCCCGGAGGATTCCGAGCACGCCGACCTTCTCGCCGACGTCGACGAGGCAGCCCTTCGGGCGCAGTCCCTGACCAATCAGCTCCTGACCTTCTCCACTGGTGGGCACCCGGTCCGTGAGATCGCCGACACGCGCGACGTGATTCTCGGGTCCGCCCAGTTCATGACCCGGGGCTCACAGGCCCACTGCGAGTTCGAACTCGCGGACGAGCTTCTGAACATCGACGCGGATGTGGGGCAGATCAGTCAGGTCCTGGGCAACCTCGTGGTGAATGCCGATCAGGCGATGCCGGGGGGTGGCGTGATCGACGTGACCGCTCGCAACCTCGAGATCGGCCGCGGGCACGAGACCGGGCTTCCCCCCGGGAGCTACGTGCAGATCTCGGTCACGGACGATGGGGAGGGGATTCCGCAGGAGACCCTCGGTCGCATCTTCGACCCCTTCTTCACGACGAAGGCCACCGGCAGCGGGCTCGGCCTCGCGACGTCGCACTCGATCGTCGCGAACCACGGGGGCCGGATTCTCGTGGAATCGGAGGTCGGGGTCGGAACGTCGTTTCATGTGTTCCTGCCCGCCACGACGCTCGACCCGCCGCACGGTGGAGAGGGAGAGGCGAGAACCGGCTCCGGTCGCCTCCTGGTCATGGACGACGAGCCCGCCGTTCGCACGGCGATGCGCCGAATGCTCGCCCGGCTCGGGTACGCGGCCGAGACGGTCGCGAACGGCGACGAGGCGGTCGCGCTGTATCGCGAGGCCCTCGAGGCGGGGGACCCCTTCCAGGCGGTGATCCTCGACCTCACGATCCCCGGCAAGCCCAGCGGTGAGCAGGTGCTCCAGGACCTTCTGGAGGTCGACGCCGACGTGGTCGCGCTCGTGGCCAGCGGCTACGCCGAGAACGACGTACTCGCCCACTACGCCGAGCATGGATTCGCGGGGCGGCTGCAGAAGCCCTTCACCGCCCAGGCGCTCGGAGACCAGCTGGCGAGAATCCTGCCGACGGCCTAGGGCGTGTTCCCACAACGCGTCCGCGCCCTGCTGGAGCCGCCCACCTCCCCCGTCGAGGTGTCCGACCCCCAGCCTGGTGCGCAGCAGACATGCCGAATCGTGCGCCGGCGCGAGGCTTCCGCGGTGCCGGACGACCTCAGTGCGCATCGCGACTCCGGGTCCCACCCTTCACGGCGATGCTGAATCCGGGGTCGGTCCCGGCTCGGTCGACGGTGACGAGCTCTTCCGCGTACCGGCCGATGGCGGGGCCGTGCGAAGACAGGTGATCCGGGCATACCTTGGCTGCGGACGCACCTCGCGGCCTGACACTGTGGCCTGACACTGCGGCCGGACCCTGTGGCCGGACCGTGTGGCCGTCCTCCCGAACGTCCCGTCGGTGAGACCGTCATCCGTCGCGCTCGATGGCCATGCCGCCGGCGCAACCTCCA
>Ga0207419_1001993_pt1 | contig 14134 bp, 14 predicted proteins | sample ElkSloMetagenome_4_FD_184723 | JGI IMG/M metagenome (GOLD analysis project Ga0207419, IMG submission 184723) | Hot spring microbial communities from Elkhorn Slough, Monterey Bay, USA - MD2A (version 2) | ecosystem: Environmental > Aquatic > Marine > Intertidal zone > Estuary: Microbial mat ...
CGTTTCTGATCACCCGTGCCGCCGCCCGCCATGCGCAGGCCGGGAACAACGAAGAAACCGTCCTTCCATTGCTTACGCACCTTGCCGACTTCGTGCCCCGAACACACAATCCCATCAAGCCCCGCTTTTTGCGCCAGTTCGGCAAGGCGCAGCACGTGTGTTTCTGCGCTGCCGTAAACGCCGGTTGCGGTCAGATCCGCTGAATCCATGCTGGTGAGCGAGGTGACGCCCACCACCTTGCACCCTTCTGCTGCGGCCGCTTTCGCATCTTCCATCATCGCGCGCCCGCCGCTCGCATGGACGGTGACGATGGCGGGTTCATACACATGCACCGCCTGCATGGCGGCGGCGACAGTGTTGGGGATGTCGTGAAATTTGAGGTCAAGAAAGATCGGCAGGCCCATGTGGGCGATTTCGTGCATGCCGTGCGGCCCGTGCGCACAGAAGAATTCAAGCCCAAGCTTCACGCCGCCAATATGCCCTTTGACCTTTTCCAGCAGCGCCTTGGCAGGCTCCACCTGAGGCAGATCCAGCGCGAGGTATATGGGGTTGCTCATGATTTTTCAGTGCCGAATGCGGGATCGGTCGGCGTCAGGCCACCTCCCGGTTTCCCTATGTTTTCAGCAGGTTTATCCACAGACCTATCAACAGGCTGGCCGCCCTGCGACGGTTCATTTTCCGCCGGATCATGGCGCTTTTGCAGCGCATTGGAACGCGCCGCGTTTTCAAGGCTGCGGATGCGCCGCTTGAGGCTCCACTTCACGCTGCGGTGATAGGCCCACATCGGCACAAGCCCGATGAGAAACGCAACGATCACCAACGCGGGCACCTTCGTCTCCAATACGAGGTTTTCCCACAGAACCACCTCGACAGGGTCCCAGTTGAAGAATGAAAACGCGAGCAGCGCTGCCAGCAGCAGCACCCAGATGATGGTTCGGACTATTTGCATGGCGTTTTCGCGCGCTCCCGTTCGTTTCTGCGCGCAACTCTAGGCATTTTGACGCTCAAGTCCAACAGCCAGTCCGGTTCTCGCCACAGCCGAACACCTCAGCCGAATACCTCAGCCGAATACACGGGCAAAGATCGTGTCGACATGCTTGAAGTGGTAGGCAAGATCGAATTTCTCCTCGAGCTCCGCTTCGCTCAGCGCTGCTGTCACCTCGTCATCGGCCTTGAGCAGATCGAGCAATTGGAGCGTGCCGCCGCTTTCCCATACCTTCATCGCATTGCGCTGGACGATCGCATAGGCGGCCTCGCGGCTGATCCCGGCCTGAGTCAGCGCCAGCAGCACCCGCTGGGAATGGACAAGGCCGCCCATCATATCGAGATTGGCCTGCATGCGCTGCGGATAGACGAGCAGCTTTTCTACCACGCCGGTGAGCCGGGCGAGGCTGAAATCGAGCGTGATTGTCGCATCGGGTCCGATAAATCGCTCTACCGAAGAGTGCGAGATATCGCGTTCGTGCCACAGCGCTACGTTTTCCAGCGCGGGCAAGGCATAGGCGCGGATCATGCGTGCCTGCCCTGTGAGATTTTCCGTCAACACCGGATTGCGTTTGTGCGGCATGGCGGATGAGCCTTTCTGGCCGGGCGAGAAATACTCCTCGGCCTCCAGCACTTCGGTGCGCTGCAAGTGCCGGATTTCCACTGCCAGACGCTCAATCGAGCCAGCGATCACGGCGAGCGTCGCGAAATACATCGCGTGGCGATCGCGCGGGATTACCTGCGTGCTCACCGGCTCTGGCACTAGACCTAATTGCTTGGCGACATATTCCTCCACCGCCGGGTCGATATTCGCAAACGTGCCCACCGCGCCCGAAACGGCGCAGGTTGCAATTTCGGCCCGCGCTGCCACGAGCCGGGTGCGGCACCGGTCAAATTCGGCATAGGCCTGCGCCAGTTTGAGGCCGAAGGTCACAGGTTCCGCGTGGATGCCGTGGCTGCGCCCGATTGTGGGCGTGAATTTGTGCTCCACAGCGCGGGTCTTGAGCGCTTCCAGCAGCGCATCGAGATCGGCGATCAGAATGTCCGACGCGCGCGCCAGTTGGACGCTGAGCGTTGTGTCGAGCACGTCCGAACTCGTCATGCCCTGGTGCATGAAGCGCGCCTGTTCGCCCACTTGCTCTGAAACCCAGGTGAGAAAGGCGATCACATCATGTTTGGTCACCGCTTCGATGGCGTCAATCGCGTCTACATCGATGGCCGGATCGGTCGCCCACCAATCCCACAGCGCCTTTGCAGCAGAAGCTGGCACCACGCCCAGATCGGCGAGCTTTTGCGTCGCATGCGCCTCAATTTCGAACCAGATGCGAAACTTGGCCTCCGGCTCCCACAAAGCGGACATTTCGGGGCGGGCATAACGGGGGACCATGGCGTGCTTCCTGTGGTGTTCTGACTGGTGTCGGGCTGACTGGTTGCGGCGGATTGCTGGCGGGCTAGCCGTTGGTGATGCGCGGCTATTCGCGTTCGCCGCGCTTGGCAAGACCGTGGGCGGCTACGGCCGGTGTCATATCATCGATAAGGCTAGCGAACGTGCAGCAATTGCCTGATCCGCGCACCGAAACGGTCTGCGCCTTACATTAGGCCTCGTGCACGCATGCTCACGTGGCCTTCATGCCCGATAATCACGTGATCGTGCACCACCACGCCCAGATGCTCGCCCGCTTCGATCAGCTTGCGGGTGATCTGGATATCGGCGCGGCTGGGTTCGGGATTGCCGCTGGGATGGTTGTGCACAAGAATGATCGCGCTTGCCCCCAGATCCATCGCCCGGCGGATCACTTCGCGTGGGTGGATCGCGGCTTCATCAATCGATCCCTCGGCGTGGTGATGATCATCGATCAACCGGTTCTTGCTATCAAGATAAAGGACGCGCACGCGTTCCTTGGTGAGGCCCGCCATATCGGTGGCAAGGTAATCGATCAGCGCCTGCCAGCTTGAAAGAACCGGTTTGTCTTTCACCTCGCTGCGGGCCATGCGCCGGGCCGCAATGGCAACCGATTTCAGCGCCGCCGCGCTTGTCTCACCCACGCCTTTAACCTGTTTGAGCGCCGCCGGATCAGCGTTCAGCACGCCTGCAAGCGATCCGAACCGCGACAGCAATGCCTTGGCCACCGGCTTGGTGTCGCCCTGCCGCATTCCGGCAAATAGCAGATATTCGAGTACTTCGTAATCCGCGAGCGCTTCGGCCCCGCCTTTAAGCAAGCGTTCGCGCAACCGCGCGCGGTGGCCTTTGCCCGCAAGTTTGCCAGCCTGTGCCGCCGTATCGGATCGGGGAGCAGCCGAGCCAGCCGCATTTTGCGGCGGGTCATCGCCGAAATTGAAGCTGTCTTCACGAACGGCCAATGCGGGCCTCCCAACGGCTTGCAAGACGCCCGAAATCAAAAGTGCGCTTGCGAATTTCCCTTTCTGCTTCATTGCCTTTGACGCGCGAAGCGCGCAAGTGTGCGCGCGAAATGGGATCAGACGATTTCGAAACACCCCCAGCGCCGAAAAAGCGCATCCATTGGCTTGTCCGGATCGGGTGGGCCGTGCTGGCGATTGTCGTGGTCGCGCTCGGCTATTTGTGGCTGACGCGTGAACAGATCGCAGGCGATCTGATCGATGATTACCTTGAGCAATCGGGGCTTGAGGCGACCTATGAGATTGCATCCGTCGGTCCTCGCAAACAGGTGGTTGAAAATGTGATCATCGGCGATCCCGCTGCGCCGGACCTTATCATCGATCGCATCTCTGCCACTATCACTTACAGCGTTTTCGAGCAGCCCGGCATCGGCGGCATCGTGATCGAGCGGCCGCGTCTTTACGGCTCGCTGCGCGCGGGTAATGTCAGCTTTGGCGCGCTTGATGCGTTCCTGTTTGCCGACACCGAAGACGCGCAAGGGCTGCCCGCTCTTGATATCACCATCGTCAACGGAAAAGCCCGGCTGGAAACCGATTACGGGCTTGCTGGGGCCTATCTTGAAGGCGAGGGCCGGCTTGACGATGGCTTTGCCGGAAAACTCGCGCTTACGGTGCCGGGGGCCGGCATTGAAGGGTGCTCTGCTGCCCGGGCCACCGCGTTCGGTGATCTGGTGATGGAGGATGGCGCCCCGCGCTTTACAGGCCCTGTGCGCCTGCGCCGGGCGGATTGTGGCGGGGCATCAATCGAAAGCGCCGATATTGCCGCCACGCTTTCAACCGATAGTGATTTCGCCAAGCTCGAAGGCACATTCGATGTGACCGCGCGCAATCTGTCTGCCGATGGCAACACCGCCGATACTCTGGAAGGCAAGGCCGGCATGTCCTTGCGCGATGGGGCGCTGGTGTTTGACCATGATCTCACAATGGGCACGATCGAGACCGGCTATGCTCGTCTCGGTTCACTCAGGGCCGATGGTGCGCTGCGCAGTGCGCGCAAGTTCACGCAGAGCGCCTGGAACGCGCAGATCGAGGGTGAGGGCGTAGCGCTGCACCAGAATATCGGCGAAACGCTGGCATCTGCGCGTGAAGCCAGTGCGGGCACGCTGTTCGAGGCATTGCTGGCCAAGGTGAATCGCAATCTGGATACCGCGATCAACAATGCTAGCCTTTCGGGCAATGTGACGTGGCGCAGCGAAGGCGATGCGATGAGCTTTATTGTCCCCGAGGCGCGCCTGCGATCGCCGCGCGGGCAAACGGTGCTTGCCATTTCCCGCTTTGGTTACAGCCGCGAAGGGGGGAGGGCGCCGTGGCGGCTTAGCGGTAATTTCCTGACAGCGGGCGCGGGATTGCCCCGGATCACCGGGCGCATGGAACAGCTCGGCAAAGGCCCCCTTGGCCTGCGCATGGCGATGGAGGAGTTTGGCGAAGGGGACAACAGCCTTGCACTGCCCAGCCTTTCAGTGCGGCAAGAGCGTTCGGGCGCGTTTGTCTTTGCAGGACAGGCGCGTGCCAGCGGCGTTTTTCCCGGCGGTTCGGTCCGCGCGCTCGAAATGCCGCTCAACGGCCAGCTGGGCACGAGCGGCCGCCTTGTGCTGGGGCCTTCATGCGAGAACGTGAAATTCGCGCAATTTGCTTATTACAATCTCGACCTTCAGGGGGGCGAGCTTGAGCTTTGCCCACCGCAGGATCGCGCCATGCTGGAATATGGCGATGCGCTGGACATTGGCTTTACCGCAAAAGAGCTGGTGCTGGATGGTACGATTTCGCGTGCGCCTGCGCGCTTTACCGCAGCAAGCGCCGAGGTTTCGTATCCCGGCGGTTTCGATCTTGGCGAACTCACCGCCACATTCGGGACCAAGGGCAATGCTGCGCGCCTCACCTCAACCGGGGTGACGGGCGAATTTGTGATTGGCGAAGACGGCGAATCCGAGCTTGTCGGCAGAATCGCGAAAGGGAGTGCGAAGCTCGATCCCGTGCCGCTTGATCTGGACGGTGTCGAAGGGGAATGGCGCTACGCAGGCAGCATTCTCACCCTGTCCGATGCCAGCTTCACGCTGACCGAGCGCACTGACCAGATCGCGCGGTTCGAACCGCTTTTCAGCACCGGCGCGCAATTGCGGCTCGCAAACAATGCAATCACCGCTAGCGCTGATCTCACCCACCAGCTTTCGGGAACATCTGTAACCTTGGTGGATATCACGCACGATCTAGGCACAGGCGCAGGCGAGGCGGTTCTGGACGTGCCCGGCATTGCCTTTGGCCCCACCTTTCGCCTGCAAGACCTCACCTATCTTGCACAAGGTGTGATCGCATACACGCAAGGGGTGGTCAGCGGAGAGGGGCGCATTGCCTGGACCAGCGATGAGGTGACCAGCAGCGGCGCGTTCAGAAGCGACGGCCTCGATCTTGCCGCCGCTTTCGGGCCGGTGCGCGATCTCAAGGGCGAAGTGCGCTTTGCAGACCTGTTGGCGCTTACCACCGAGCCCGGCCAGACGGTCGAAATCGGCTCGATCAATCCCGGCATAGAGGCGCTCGATGGCCGGGTGCAATACAGCATCGAAAACGGCACCAATATCACCATCGAAGATGCGCGCTGGCCGTTTATGGGGGGTGAACTCATCATGCGGCCGGTGCGGCTGCGCTACGGCACAGAGGAAGACCAGCGCTACATTTTCGAAGTTATCGCGCTTGATGCGGCCAAGTTCGTGACGCAAATGGAGCTGACCAATATCGGAGCAACCGGCACCTTTGACGGGACTTTGCCGATCATCTTCGATGCCAACGGGGATGGCCGGATCGAAGGCGGCAACCTGGACAGCCGCGCCCCGGGGGGCAACATCTCCTATCTGGGTGAACTGATCTACGAAGACATGGGGGCGATCAGCAATTTTGCATTCCAGGCGCTGCGCAGTCTGGATTATCGCGATATGGGCGTGGTGCTCGATGGAGATCTGGCCGGTGAGATCATCACCAGGTTCACCATTGACGGGGTCAGACAAGGCGCAAATGCCGAACGCAATTTCATCACCCGGCGTCTTGCCAAGCTGCCCATCCGCTTCAAGGTGAATGTGCGCTCGGAAAACTTTTACGAGCTGGCAACAATGGTGCGCACGTTCTGGGATCCCGATGCGCTGCCCGGAGGCAGTGATGCTGTGCTACGCGAGATTGGCGCAGATCCGAAATCGGGCGAAATCGTCTTGCCGCCGGCATCTGTGGCGCCTGCGCCTGATCCCCAGCTCCAAGCCGAGCCGATCCCACAACCCCAGCCAGATCCGGACCAGTCAGATGGCGGGGACGATAACGCCGTGAGGCGCGATGAACTCCCCGTTCAACCTTCAGAAAGCGAGATATCGCCATGATCCACACGAATTTGACCACGCCCCTTACAGCTCCAGCGAATCGCAACAGCGTTCGGCCCGGAGCAGCCATGGCGCGGCCAGCGAGGCTTTTGCAGGCCGGATTGTTGATTGCGGGCTTGGGCGTGCTTGGTGGATGCATCAATGTCGCCGCGCCCGACGAGCCGATTGTGATCGAACTCAATATCAATATCCGGCAGGAAGTGATTTACCGGCTCGCGGAAGATGCAGCCAACACGATTGAGGAAAATGCGGACATCTTCTGATGCGCGCGTGTGAAACCCTCTTCAGCCGTGCCCAAGGGGAAGAATGATGAAAATGTTTCGCAATGCAATTCTGATGATAGCGGCATCCGCAGCCTTTGCCGTGCCCGCGCTGGCGGATCGTGATCCTGCCTATGCGGCCGCGCGCGCGAGCGGAAAAGTGGGCGAAAAACCTGACGGCTATCTTGGCATTGTCGGCCAGCCCACGCGCGAACTCCAACGGCTTGTGGATGATATCAACATCAAGCGCCGCGCCGTCTATGCGACAAAAGCCCAGCAAAACAATGCGACGCTCGAACAATACGCCCTGACGGCAGGCTGTCAGGCGATTTTGCGCACCGTGCCGGGAGAGAAGTATCAGGCGCCCGATGGCGCTTGGAAAACCCGCACCAATGAGCCGCCGCAGCGTGATCCGCGCTGTCCAACAGAAGGCCAGATCGCTACTGGCAGCGCGGGCTAAGGCGGTTTGCTTGGCAGGTGAACGCCGCGTTTGCGTTTTTTGCAGGCTCTCGCTGCCAAATCGGCATGGCGCGCGGTGTTGACTTGAGTTTAGCCCCCTTCTAAGGCGCGCCTGCCCTTGGCGGGCAGCTTTTCGTGCGTGCCTGTTGCTCTTAGACGGAGACAGCCAGCATGAACGACGAAAAGCCCGCATCGGAACCCATCGCTGAGGATGCGCGGATCGACGCGTTTGAGAAGCGGCTCAAGGCCGCGACCGAACGCGAAGAAAAGCGCAACGCTCCAAAGGTCCAGGGAGTCGACGCGAATTATCGCAGCGGCAACCGGGTACTGGCGGATCTGCTTGGCGGGATTCTCGGGGGCGCCGCTGTTGGTTGGGCAATCGATGCTCTTGCTGGCAGCACACCATGGGGTCTGTTGGTTTGCCTGTTCCTCGGAATTGGTGTTGCCTTCAGAAACATTATCGTAGCGGCGAATACGCGCTCTGAGGAACCGAGTGATCCGGCGGATTGACGCCGCAGGATATCTCGGCTTTCTGGTTCGGAGCGCGTTTCATTTAGGACACTAGGGACCGACACATCGTGGCAGCCGAACAGGGCAAAGTCGATCCGATGAAGCAATTCCAGATCGAGCCGGTTTTCGGTTCGGCAAACTGGGAAATTGCCGGGTTCAACATCGCATTCACCAATTCCGCGCTCTGGATGGCCGTGACGGTCGTCCTGCTGTGGGCTTTTGTCTATGGCGGGATGAAACGCGAACTGGTGCCCGGGCGCTGGCAGATGGCGGTCGAAACGATGACCGGCTTCATCGACGATATGCTTGCCGCGAATATCGGCAAGGAAGGGCGCAAATATGTGCCCTATATTTTCAGCCTGTTCATGTTCATCCTGTTCGGCAATTTGCTGGGCTTGCTGCCGCTGGGTCTGTTTGGCCTGCACCCCTTCACCTTCACCAGCCATTTCACGATCACCGGCGTGCTAGCGCTGATGAGCTTTTCGATTGTGCTGATCGTGGGCTTCTGGAAGCATGGCATCGGCTTTTTCGGATTGTTTGTGCCCCACGGCACGCCGCTTCCGATGATCCCGCTCTTGTTCGTGATTGAGCTGTTTTCCTTCCTCATCCGCCCGATCAGCCTTGCGCTGCGCTTGTTTGTGGCGATGATGGCGGGCCACGTTCTTCTCAAGATTCTTGCCACTTTCGTGATCGGCAGTGTCAACGCCGGAGCGCTTTACGGCGCCACGATAGGCCCGGCAGCGCTGATCCTGATGATCGCGATCAGCGCGCTCGAAATTCTGGTCGCAGGGATCCAGGCCTATGTGTTTGCCCTGCTTTCGTCGCTATATATCAACGACGCAGAAAACCTTCACTAATCCCTGAACACCAACAAAGATTTCCCAAGGAGTAATACAATGGATATGGAAGCCGCCAAGATGATCGGTGCCGGTCTCGCAGCCGTAGGTGCGGGCCTTGCAGCGCTGGGTGTGGGCAATGTGTTTGCCTCGTTCCTCGAAGGCGCTCTGCGCAATCCGGGCGCAGCAGACAGCCAGCAGGGCCGTCTGTTCATCGGCTTTGCCGCTGCCGAGCTTCTCGGTCTGCTGGCCTTCCTCGTGGCCGTCATCCTGATCTTCGTCGCATAAGAGAGCGAAGTCCGATACCCATGGTCGGGGCGCCGCTCATTGAGCAGCCCCGGCCACCTTTGATTTTTGACGCGGACGCGAGGCTATGCCCCAGATAGATCAAGCCCTGGAAATGCTTTCGAGCCAGTTCTTCTGGCTCGCCGTGTTTTTTGGCATCACCTATTTCCTGATCGGCCGCGGCATGGTGCCCAAGGTGATGGGAACGGTGCAATTGCGCGATACACAGATCTCTGAGGATCTCGCCGCTGCCAAGGCTGCCCGCGATGCAGCGGACAAGCAGCAAGAGGAATGGAAGCTGCGCGAAAACGAAAATCGCGCAAACGCCCAGGGATTGATCGCTGAGGCGAAGGCCAAAGCCGCTGCGAGTTCTGAAGCGAAAGTGGCGGAGGCTCAGGCGCGTCTTGATGCGCAGCTTGACGAAGCCGAAGCTCGCATCGAATCTGCACAATCCAACGCCATGGCTGAGATCGAAGCGGTGGCTGCTGATGCCACCCGCGATATCGTCGCCCGTCTTGCAGGCGGCGAGGTGGATGAAGCGGTGGCGAAAAAGGCTGTAAAGGAGGCTCTTTCCGATGCCTGATCTGGTGCTCCTGATCGCTGCCGCCGAAGAGGGCAAGGCCGTGCCCAAGGCCCTGTTGCTTGATGATTACGGCTGGGTTGCCGCGGCGATGGCGATCCTGCTGCTGGTCATGATCTGGAAGAAGGTTCCGGGCATGATTGTGGGCGGGCTTGATGCGAGGATTGCCGAAATCAAGCAGCAGCTTGACGAGGCCAAAACCCTGCGCACCGAAGCGGAGACCCTGCGCGATGAATATGCCGCAAAAATCGCCAGCGCTGAAAAAGACGCCGAGGCGATGATGGCAAACGCCCGCAAGGAAGCCGACGCGATTCTAGAGAAGGCAGAAGCTGAAAGCGAAAAGATGGTTGAGCGGCGTGAGCGCATGGCCGAGGAAAAGATCGCTGCCGCTGAGCGGGAGGCGTTGAATTCCGTCCGCTCGCGCGCTGCCGAAGCGGCGGCGCAGGCATCGCGCTCGCTTATCGCTCAAAAGCATGATAAAGCTGCTGACAGCAAATTGGCGGATGAGGTTATATCTTCACTTTAGCGGCGCATCGCCTCCCGGTTGTTTCCGGCTGAAAGGCGCGTCGTTTGGGATTTAGAGTTGGAGAGGGGAAAGGCGGTCCATTGCGGGCCGCCTTTCTCGTTTCGGGGTCCCTCCTGTGTCTCACCGGCCGGGTTCAAGCACCACTTTGCCCACAAGCTCGCGCCGTATCATCGCCTCAAAGCCTTCGCGCCAACTCGAGAGCGGCAGGATGCGGTCAATCGCCGGCGTGATGCGTCCGTCTTCTGCCAGCACAGCGATAGCCGCGTTGATTGCTGCGCCGCGCTCGGGGAAGCGGCGGGCATATTCGCCAGCGCGCAACCCCACGATGCTGAAACCTTTGATGAGCGGAATATTGGTCGCGATTTCGGCAATCCGGCCGCTGGTGAAGCCAACGATCACCAATTTGCCTCCAAACGCGGTGCAGCGCGTGCATTCGTCAAACACATCACCGCCGACAACATCGAAGACGATATCAGCGAGCGCACCATCGGTGATTGCAGAGACTTCTTCGCGAAAGCGTCCTTTTGCTATGATCGTTTTGTGAGCGCAGCCGATTTCGGTCACCCGGCGTCTTTTGCTTTCGACGCCCGTTGCAGCGATCACCCGCGCGCCCAGCGCTTTGGCGAGATCGCAGGCGGCTAGCCCCACGCCGCCGCTCGCCCCGGTCACGAGCACGCTCTGCCCGGCTTTCAGGCCGCACAGTTCGACAAGGCCGGTGTAAGCGGTGGAATAGGCAGCGCCCATGGCTGCAGCCTGAGCGAAGGAAAAGCCCTGTGGCACGCGCGACAGGCCCCGTTCGGGCACACTCGCATATTGTGCAAAGGCGCCAGTCTTGTTGCCGCCCATTACGCGATCTCCGGGCGCAAAGCCGCTGTCCGTGTCAGCTTCGATCACTTCGCCGGCGAACTCCAAGCCGCTGGTGAAGGGGACTGGCGGTTTAAACTGGTATTCTCCGCGCGTCATCAACAGGTCCGGAAAGTTTAGCGAGGCGGCGCGCACGCGCACCAGCACTTCGCCTGGGCCACGCTGGACAGTCGGAATTTCAGCCAGCGCCACGCCGGACAGGTCATCCGTGAGAGCCGAAACCCGAAGCGCCTGCATTTGAGCCCGCATAATGTCGGAACGCACGCCTAGAAGGTGTCCTTGCCCGCTCTTAGCGCTGCAAATGTCTCGTGCGGGACATCCCCGCCCCAGCGCGCAATAATCGCGGGATCATCGGCGCGCAGAAAGGGATTGGTGGCCAGTTCGCGCGAAAGCACGGTTGGGACTGTCGGCTCATCGCGCGCGCGTTTTTCGGTGATCTCGGCAGCGTAGTCCTGAAGCGCCTCGTTATCCGGATCGGCATGCAGCGCGAATTTTGCATTGGCGGCGGTGTATTCATGCGCGCAATAGAGCGTGGTTGCCGTGGGCAGGGCGCGTATACGCTCAAGGCTGGCCCAGAATTGCTTCGGTTCGCCCTCAAACATGCGTCCGCAGCCCAACGCAAACACAGCGTCACCGACAAAGGCCATGCCCTGTTCAACAAGATGGAAGGCAATGTGGCCGTTCGTGTGGCCCGATACATCGATCACATTGGCTGTGGCCGCGCCAAGGTGCACCTGATCGCCATGGGTAATCACTTGATCGATGGGGGATAGCTTGCGCACTTCTTCGGGGGCGTACACCTTGGCGCCGGTTGCCTCGATGATGGCCTTGTTTCCTCCAGCATGATCGGGATGCCAATGCGTGTTCCAGATATGCGTGATCGTCCAGCCCTTCGCCTCGGCCTGGTTGAGATATTCCTTGGCATCGGGCGTGTCGATGGCCGCTGTCTCGCCTGAAACGGTGTTGTGGACGAGGAAGCCGTAATTGTCGGCAAGGCAGGGGAATTGGTGGACTGTCAGCATGGCGTGCAGTCTACGCGTTTGCGCTCAATGAGAAAAGGCCCGCCACGCATCGCTGCGGGCGGGCCTTGTTTCTCTCGTGAGACCCCGCTTGCGCGAAAGATCACAAGGGTAGGGCTTATTCGCCCTTCTTCAGAGCTTCGCCAAGGATGTCGCCCAGCGATGCACCCGAATCGGATGAACCGAACTGTGCCACCGCTTCCTTCTCTTCGGCGATCTGACGCGCCTTGATCGAGAAGTTCGGCTTTTTCGAGCGGTCAAAACCGGTGATCATCGCATCGATCTTGCTGCCCACCTGGAAGCGATCCGGACGCTGCTCGTCGCGGTCACGGCCAAGGTCCGAACGCTTGATAAAGCCGGTTGCGCCATCGTCGCCCACCTGCACTTCGAGCCCGCCATCGCGCACTTCGAGAACGGTGACCGTGACGGTCTGGCCCTTGCGAAGGGTGCTCGTATCCGCGCCATCGGCAGACGGTGCGCCCTTTTCAAGCTGCTTCATGCCAAGGCTGATGCGCTCTTTGTCGACATCGACATCGAGCACGACGGCTTTGACTTCTTCACCCTTACGGTGCAGCGCCAGCGCGTCCTCGCCCGAAATGCCCCAGGCGATGTCCGACATGTGAACCATGCCGTCCACATCGCCATCGAGGCCGATGAACAGGCCGAATTCGGTGGCGTTCTTGACTTCGCCTTCGACTTCGCTGCCAACCGGATGCTTTTCGGCAAACTCGTCCCACGGATTGCGCTGGGCCTGCTTGAGACCAAGGCTGATGCGGCGCTTTTCGCTGTCGACTTCGAGCACCATCACCTCGACTTCCTGCGAAGTGCTGACGATCTTGCCCGGGTGCACGTTTTTCTTGGTCCAGCTCATCTCGGAGACGTGGACAAGCCCTTCGATCCCCGGCTCCAGCTCCACGAAGGCGCCATATTCGGTGATGTTGGTGACAGTGCCGGTGAGCTTCGCGCCGACAGGATACTTGGCCGAAACCCCATCCCACGGATCGCTTTCCAGCTGCTTCATGCCAAGCGAGATGCGCTGCGTATCGGCGTTAATGCGCACGATCTGCACCGTCACGGTCTGGCCGATTTCGATGATCTCGCTGGGATGATTGACGCGCTTGTAGCTCATGTCGGTTACGTGGAGCAGGCCGTCAATGCCGCCCAGGTCCACAAATGCGCCGTAATCGGTGATGTTTTTGACCACGCCGTCGATCACCTGACCTTCAGCCAGATCGTTGATCAGTTCGCTGCGTTGTTCGGCGCGGGTTTCTTCCAGAACCGCACGGCGCGAGACGACGATATTGCCGCGGCGACGATCCATCTTGAGGATCTGGAAAGGCTGCGGCACTTCCATCAGCGGGGTCACATCGCGCACGGGGCGAATATCGACCTGGCTGCCGGGCAGGAAGGCAACGGCGCCGTCGAGATCGACGGTGAAGCCGCCCTTGACGCGGCCGAAGATGCGACCTTCAACGCGCTTGCCTTCGCCAAATTCGTTTTCAAGCTTGTCCCATGCGGCTTCGCGGCGGGCGCGGTCGCGGCTGAGCATCGCTTCGCCATCGGCGTTTTCGACGCGGTCGACATAAACTTCGACTTCGCTGCCGACGCTAAGCCCGTGATCATCTTCACCGCGGGCAAATTCCTTGAGGTTGACGCGGCCTTCGCTCTTGAGGCCGACATCGATGACAGCGTGACCGGCTTCGATTGCGGTAACGGTGCCCATGACAACGCGGCCTTCAAAGCCTTCATCGCCGGCGCCGCCGAGTTGTTCGTTGAGAAGCGCTTCGAAATCGTCGCGTGTCGGGTTGGGTGCAGTTGCCATAAGGTTGGCGTTTCCTTCTTACGTTTTGCTACCGGCCACGGGTTTTTCCCGGGTCTTTCTCCGTCACCGCCCGCACGATTGCGAGGGCATACAGGGCAAGAGGCCGATGGCTGCGCGGGGCCGGATGCCGTCGCACAGGTCCATTGGTTCATTTGTTAGACTGGACGGGCGCGCGCTTATGCGATGGAGGGGCGAAAGGCAAGGTTTTTCGG
>Ga0207419_1001995_pt1 | contig 14124 bp, 14 predicted proteins | sample ElkSloMetagenome_4_FD_184723 | JGI IMG/M metagenome (GOLD analysis project Ga0207419, IMG submission 184723) | Hot spring microbial communities from Elkhorn Slough, Monterey Bay, USA - MD2A (version 2) | ecosystem: Environmental > Aquatic > Marine > Intertidal zone > Estuary: Microbial mat ...
GAACCCGCCGTGTTTACATGGATTCCTTCATAAACCTCCATATAAAAGTCGTGCTCTGCTATAGCATAAAGCAATGCCTGCTCGTAATCTTCTGATTGATAATGGGCCCTTGCTAACTGGTTCCAAACTGCAGCTTTTAAGTTATTTACTTTGGGAACCAACACCAATGCCTTATTGAGCCAAGCTATGGCCTCTATGGTTTGCTTTTGCTCTAATTGCAAGGCAGCCGTGTTGAGGTAGGCATCTATTTTTATCTCATTTTCTAAGCTGTCTTGTGCCTCGTACAATAGGGCCGCCCTAACCTGTAGGTCAACTGCTTTTTCGTAATAAGTCATTTTGTTGTACACATCACTTACAGAAGTAAATAAAGAAGCCAAGGTGAGTGGGTCTTGATCGGGCGCCTGTTCGTACATTTCCAGTCCTTTTTCGTAGAAAGTAAGTGCATGGTGCATGCTCATCTTACTCAGAAAAGTACCTGCAATTTGTAAGTGCAAATGCGCCAAGCTTTTTTGGTCCATCCCTGACGCAGACATAGCTTCTAAATACTTTTTATGCCAATAAGCTGAGGTCTCAAAAGCTTCTGCCCAAAAATAAATCCTTGCCAAAAACTGCTTAAACTCTATGCTGGCACTTCTATTTTCTTCGGGGTTTTGCCCGTAGTAATCCAATACTTTTTGTGCATATACCATGGTGCTATCTAGCTGCCTATTTTTAAAGTGAATGGTCGCCATAGATTTGTGAATTTCTACATGATCAGCAGTCTCAGTGCCAAAGATATTCCTCAAAACTCCCTCACCTTTATGCAAGTACGACAAGGATTTCTCCAGTGAGTCTATCTCTGCATAAGCATAACCTATTTGGGTGTAAATGGCAGCTATATTATGGTTTTGCTCTGAGCCGATTTCTGAAGACAACAAGGCCTTAGCTTGCTGGTAATTTTCTATGGCAGCTTCAAAATTGCCTAGTTCATAGTTGGTCTTGCCAATTTCTATAAAAAGCAGCAATTGCTTTTCCTTGGCCTCATTTGTATTGATTTGCTTCAGAGCTACTAGCGCTTTGTCAAAATAATCTAAAGCGCGGTTGTGCAAAGATTGATAGTGGGCCATGTTACCGAGCGATAAATAAAGATTGGCAATTCTACCCAAGCTCACAGGGGTATGCTTTTGGTAAATGGCAATTGCTCTTTTTGCAAATTCTGTTGACTCGTTTAGTTGATAAATGTTTGAGAATGCAACCGCCATTTTCTCAGAAACCAAGGCTACTTTTAAATCTGAACTGCCCCAATAACCTTCATAGGTTTCTAAGACAGAATCGGCTAATATAAATGCACTCACTATATCGTTTTTAGATATGCTAGAATCAAATTCAGTAAAAAGTTGATATCCTTCGGTGGGTCGTAAAGGCACATCCCCATCAAAATCTTGGGCTTCTGTGTTAAAACATAGACCTATTGTAAGTACAATTAAAAGTAGTTTTATCCTCATTACTTACCTTGTTTTATCTCGCTAAACCGCAAAGACGCTAAGGATTTTATTATTTTTTGAAATTCTTAAGCAAGTCCATGTCTATCAATTCATACACGATGGATCCATTTTCTGTAACCTGTACCTCAAAAACCCCTTTTTCTTGCAAAGCATCTAACATGGTTTTTGCCTGATCTATGCTAATGTCGGTTTCCATGCAGAGAACTGCTGCTGTAAGCTTGCCTCCTGTGGCCGCTGCCAATTTGATTACTTCGCTATCGTTTAGCCTTTTTTTATAATTTCTTGTAAAACCAGTTGGTTTTTCGTGCCCTTTAAGTGCATCCCTTACGGTTACGTTCAGGCTAAACTCTTCCTGCATATCAGAACTCATACCATAGTTAAAGATACCTTTGTTCATCATACTGTACAGCTTGGTTTTGGCTTCTGAATTGGTCAGATCTTTTGATTTGGCAAGTTTTGCGGTCGTAATGCTACCTCCGTGTTCTTCTGCCAATTCGACCACCTCTCGGTTAGACACCTTAACATCGAGTTGGTTTTGTCTACTATTTACAAAATGCAGTAGGCTACTCACCCCTCCTATCACCGCCAGTGCTATTATAATAATGTAAAATATACTCATGCTCTCGTTTTAAGAAAAAGCTAAACGTAAATGTAACTACTTAAAAATAACATTTTTGATACTTTTAGAATAAAAGCCGGGTATAAGAAAATGATTTTACCTATGCATAGCTTTACAAGCCAAGTAAACTAAACATAGTTGATCAGCAAAATCCACATTGATTTTTTTGGCCGAAAAGTCGTACTTAAAAAGTATTGATTGACTCAAAAAAAAAGCGGCTTCTTTCTGAGAAGCCGCATTCAATTCGATTAGTTCAGTAAACAATACTAGCCCTTATTTTTCATGCTTTATTCTTTTTGCAGCGTCCAATTCATCGGTTTCGCCGATACTTAAGCCCTCTATTTTTACAATTGGCAATTGCCCTGTTGTACAAACCTGAAAAGCATGTAAAGAAGTACTATCATCTTTACCGACGCCGAGATAAGTACTCTCGGTATCTAATTGCTTAGGAGCGGTATTTTCGCCGTTGCAGTAAAACAAAGGCGTAAATTGTATAAAAACTTTGTGCTTGTTTAGGTTCTGCACTTTTACAACTGTATTTACGGTTTTTGTAATTCTAGAAGCATTGTGCTGCACCCAAAAAATCACTTGATCTTCGCGGTGTATCTCTTCCCAATTTTCATCGGCTTCTTGAGCATAAAGCATTGTAGAAGCCAAGATAAATACAGGAGATAATAATATTTTAATTAAATTTTTCATGGTTAAAACCAAATGAGTTCTAGTTATCTATACGTAAATGAAGATTAAGTAACTATCATTTACATATTTTTATGGTTCAAGAACTATTCCCTACATATTTATTTTAATCTTCTAGCGCATTTACCATAAAAGTACTCTTTGTAGCTAACCAGAGCAGCAAAAAGATAATTCCGTAAAAGAGGTAAACAAAATAGTAGTCTTTGGTATCTTGGTAACGCGTCTCTTTAATTTCGGCTTTCTCGTACCTATCTATAATGCCAAAAATCTCGTCGAGGGCTTGGTTGTTGGTCGCCCTAAAATACTTGCCTTCTCCTAAATCGGCAATCATGCGCAAGGTGCTTTCGTCTAAAGATTGCTCTATGTAGCGCTTACGCCCAAACATGTCGGTACCATAAGGCACTTTGCCCTCTTTGCCCACGCCAATAGAATACATCTTTATGCCTTTGTCTTTGGCAATTTTTGCTGCTGTTTCAGGGTCTATGGAGCCCGCCGTATTTTCTCCATCGCTCAGTAAAATCATCACTTTAGATTGAGAGGGCGATTCTTTCATACGGTTTATGGTTACACCTATGGCCAAACCTATGGCTGTTCCGCCTTTGCGTACCATGTTAAAGCCTATATCGTCTATTAGGTTATTGAGCAGTTCATAATCTGTGGTCAAAGGAGAGTAAGAAATGGCCTCGCCTGAGAAAATGACCAAGCCGATCCTATCTTGAAACCTGCCGTTTATAAAATCTTTGGCTACCTTTTTGGCAGCTTCCAAACGGTTAGGTATAAAATCTTCGATCTGCATAGATTCTGAAATATCGAGCACAAGCATGATATCTATGCCCTCGGTGTATTGCTCTACCTGCTCGTTGGTTCTCTGCGGCCTGGCCAAAGAAGTTAAGATCAATATTACGGCCAATGAGAGCAAAAAGGGAGGCAAAAGCCTTAGCCAAGCGCTTCTACTTTTTCTTGCTTTGTCTTCAGGTAAGGCAATCTCTAGTTTCTGACGTGTTCTTCTATTGATCAACCATTTCGCAAATCTAATGAGCGGTATGATCAATAAGAGGTATAAAAACTCAGGGTTCACCCACTCAAAGCTGCTTAGGGTGTCTGGCAAAAACCATTGAAGGCTAAAAAATTCTTCTATCCCAGTACTATTCATTCTTAATTTCTTCTACTTTTTCTTGATAGTATTCTGTGGCACGCGATTTCAGCAGGTTAAAACTATCTTTTAGTTGTTCGCTATCGAAGCCAGCGTATAAGGCCCGATCTATTGTTTTTAATGAATTGTAAAGTTCTTCACTTGGTAAAATCTGTTTTATCTCACGGGTGGTATAGCTGGCTAGTGGCTGCTCTATCAGCCCTCCAGAATAGTGTTTCCAGAGTAATAAGGCCTTTTCAGTATGGTCTTTGGCATGCAAATCACTAATTAACTTTTCAAAATCTTCGGTAAAGCCGAGGTGTTTCTTGTTCAAGCGCCTAAGCCTGTAGTGCCTTCTAATATTTTTACCAAATATCAACCCTAATAACAGAAACACACTAAGTAAAATCCCCACGACCATCAACACCAACGGATAGTTAAACTCAGTGGGAATTAGCAACATGTTGGTATTGGTCAGCAAAGGTACCGAGTCTGCCAAATCCTGTAGCATGGGCACCATAAAAACGCTGTCTTCAGCTGTGTAAACCACTTTGGCATCCTCGGCTTCTTCTATACTAATTGGCATAGAAATGCGCTGAATCTCTTCTAATTCAAAAGAGGTGAGGGTATAAATAACGCTGTCTCTACTTTGGCCACTCTCGGTAACAGTAGGAAAAAACTGCTTGTCCACCAACTCAAAAGGGGAGTAATCGTGTGTAGAGTCAGGGAAAAGTACCTGCAAAGCAGGATCGTACTGATAGGTAAGCACGTATTTTACAGGCAAGCCAATCTCGATGCTATCTTGTAAAAACATGCCCCTAGGCGTTTGTGCCATAGCGCCTGTCGTTACCAATACGAAAAAGATTACCTTATAAAAAATGCTTTTCATAGCACAAAGAAAGCGAATGGTTAATTATTTATTAGTGGTTAATGATGAATGTTTAATTGTCGGTTGTTTAAATAGTTGATTTTCAAAACTATATACTAAAGTTGATTTAGCCGCTTTCATCCTTAACTTATAATTTTTATTACTGATGTTTTTTTACGTAAAGCAAGCTTACTTCTTTAAGAAAAGCTTAACTTTTCCATCCATTGTTATTTTCTATACTTATTTCTGACCTTGAATAACTTGATCAACTTGGGCACAAAATCTTCTCTAGTATTGATGTAGAGGTAATTGGCATTGTTGCGCTTACATACTTTTTGTAGGCTATCCCTACTCTCCTTGTAATAGTGATCGATCCTTTTCCTAAACTGGGTTGAGGAAGTATTTACCCAAACTGTTTTTTGCGTTTCCTTATCGTGCAAGGGGATAATGCCTACGTTGGGGAAAGCCGTTTCTCGATCATCAGCTATGTGTATGGCAATCAAATCGTGTTTGCGTGCAATCGCTTTTAGATTTCTCTCGTAATTATCGTCCAAAAAATCAGAAATGATCACAAACATACTCTTTCGCTTAATGGTATTGAGCGCCATGAGCATGGCCTTGTTCAGGTCAGTTTTGGTCGAGCTCGGTTTTAATTTAAAAATAGTATTAATGATCTCGTAAACGTGCTTGGCGCTTTTATCTGGCTTTATATATTTTTCTTTTTGATCGCTAAAGCAAAGCAAACCAATAGAGGCGTCTTCTTTTATAGCCGATAAGCTGAGCACGCCACAAATCTCTTTACTGATATCTATCTTTTGCAATTGCTCTCGGCCAATTTCCTGCGAGGCGCTAACATCCAAAATAAAAAATACGTTTTGCTCTTTTTCTTCCTTAAATGTTTTTATAAACGTGCCATGGCCCTTGGCAGAGGCGTGCCAATCTATGTGCCGCACGTCATCGCCGTATTGGTAAGAGCGCACGTCGTCAAACTCAAGCCCTGAACCTTTGAATACAGAGTGAAAATCGCCTTGCATTTGCGAGTTGATGGCCTTGCGGATCCTGATCTCGTAATTCCGCAATTTTTTGATAAGTTGTTTGATGTCTTCCATGAGAAAAAATGAATTGAATCCCGCACTTTTAGGTTAATTGCGTAGCACAGAGATACAAATAACCAAAGTTAGTAGCTTTGTAGAATTTTTAAGGGAATTAAGGATAAATTTGAAAAATGAAGAATTTAGCATTATTAGTGGTCGCATGCTTTGTTTTGTGGTCGTGCGAGAGCGATGAAGAAACCTTGCCCGAAGGAGTACTGCCGCAAGAGCAAATGGTAGGCATTATTGTAGACCTGCACATTGCTGAAGCAAAGCTAAACGAAGTAAAAGGTGCCATAGAAGACAGAATGCTCATATTTAATGCGTATGCCAACGAAATTTATGAGCAACACGACACCGATAGCCTACAGTACAAAAACAGTCACGACTACTACATGCAGCGACTTGCCATAATGAAAGGCATTTACCAGCAAGTCTCAGACAGTTTAAAGGTCTTGAGAGATAGTGCCGCACAGACTAGACAAAAGCCGATTATAAAAAAGCCCGATAACCAAGCAAAAGCCAAATCTTAATGAGCCAAAAAACCAAAGCGCTCCCCGAGGCATTTGCCGCTCGTATGCAGCAGCAGTTGGGCGAGGAATTTCCTGCCTTTTCGCAGGCCTTGGCGGGCACACCACCTACTTCTATAAGGTACAATCCCTTTAAAAAAGCCAGACCCGATGAGGCTTTGCAACAAGTTCAATGGTGCGAGCATGCAGTATATTTGCCAGAAAGGCCTGACTTTTACAAAGACCCACTCATTTTTGCGGGTGCTTACTATGTGCAAGAGGCCTCATCTATGTTTATCGATCAGATATTGCGCAACATTCTTAGCCTGCAAAAGCCCTTAAAAATCCTAGACCTGTGTGCTGCACCCGGCGGTAAAAGCACCTTGATCGCCTCTGCCATGCCAGAAGGCAGCCTTTTGGTTTCTAATGAAATTGTGAGCAAACGAGCTTTGCCTTTGGCAGAAAACATCATGCGATGGGGCAACGAGCAAGTATTGGTAAGCAATAATAATCCACAAGATTTTGAAGTACTTCGCGAATATTTTGATTTAGTCTTGGTAGATGCTCCCTGCTCCGGAGAAGGTATGTTCAGGAAAGACCCTAAGGTGGCCAACTTGTGGAATGAAGGCTTGCCTATAGCCTGCGCGCAAAGACAATCTCAAATATTGGAGAGCGTAGATATTTTGTTAAAACCGGGTGGACATCTCATATACAGTACCTGCACATTTGCCAGAGAAGAAAACGAAGCCCAAGTTTTGGATTTGGTGGAAAATAAAGGTTACCACTCCAAAAAAATACCTATTGAAACAGACTGGCAGATTGCTGAAGTAAAAGAACAAACCTCCACAGGAGAAGCAACCTTTGCTTATAGATTCTACCCACACAAAACCAAAGGCGAAGGCTTTTTTGCTGCTTGCCTACAAAAAGAAGGAGAATTTATTGGCAAAGAAGGACTCAAACTACCCAAGAAATTGGCCAAAGCGGGTGTAGATTTTAAAGCCCTACCTAAAAAGTATTATGCAGATATGGAACAATGGGTATCAACTGAAACGCCCCTCGCCTATGTAATAGAAGAAGAACAGGTAATTGCTTTGCCCAAAGAAAATTTCTATGACATTAAATCTTTAAACAAGGCTTTAAGAATAAGACAAAAAGGTGTGCTTTTGGGCAAGTTGAAAAACAACAAGTTTATTCCAGACCATGCTTTGACCATGAGTAGACTGCTGCATCCAAAAATACCGAGGTTACAGCTCAACTATGAACAAGCGGTCAATTATCTTAAAAAACAAGAAATTGAAGCGGAAAGCCAAGTGAAAGGCTGGGCGATTGCTACTTATAATGATGTTTCGCTGGGTTGGTGCAAGGTGCTACCCAATCGCATCAATAACTACTACCCTACAGAGTTGAGGATAAGGAAAGATTTTGAGGTGTGAGATGTGCAAGCGAATGTGCTTGTACCAGTTTTTATTCATCCTCTCATTCAAGCGTCCTCGCTTGAATGTCACCTTCTGATTTAAATGTATTCACCTAGTCCAAGTGTCCTCGTTTGAATTTCTCATTTTAGTGTCCATACTTGAATAGAATCATGTTTCTATCACCTTAATAGGACTCAAAGGACTGGCACTGCTATACAAGTAATCTTGTGCTTCATTGACAAAGCCCGCCTTAACAGGATTTTGGTGTATGTAATCTATTTTCTGATCAATCATTTCATTGCTTCCTAAAGCCACAGGGTAATTTTCATTCTGCCAAAACTGATGGTGTAAATTGAGTGGATTTTGTTGCCCCGCTTTTTTAAAAATAGCGCACATCCATTTTCTCCTACTCTCTTTTGGATTGCCCTCTATCATCTTAAAAAGCATTTTTTATGTGTAAGTCTTGAAATCTCTCAAAATATCAGACAATGGAACGGTACTGTCAAAGACTACTAAATGCAAATGATTGGTCATGATCACGTAAGCATAAATCTCTAGCTCCTTATGCTTTTGGCAATATTGCAATGATTGGACGATAAAATCTTTATATTCTGTTCTTGTAAACACATCTACCCACCCCACAACGGTAATGGTAATGAAGTTATATTGCTTTGAGTGTGTGGTTCTCCTCATGATTTAAAATTAAGATGCTAATGCAGGCAAGGACGCTTGCACTAGATATAATCCGTATTCAAGCGTGGACGCTTGAATGGCATTACCCCCCTCTGATATAAGGGTCCTCGCTTGAATTTTATTTCCAGCTCCATTCCCACTATTATTCAACCACTCGTCACTTTATTACGACTTTTATCGTAGCAAACTTGCAAGTACGATGACTATCGTATATAATTGTATTACGATGCTTGTCGTAGCAAAACAAAAACACCATGTCAAAACCAACAGAAGCCGAATTAGAAGTATTGCAAGTACTTTGGGAAAAAGGAGCTTGTACAGTAAAGCAAGTCCACGAAGCACTGGCGAAAAACAAAGAAGTGGGCTACACCACTACCCTCAAAATCATGCAGAATATGTATGACAAAAAGCTGCTGAGCCGTGAACCAGCCGGTAGAAGCCATATTTACACTGCTATGGTAAGCGAAGAGGCCACTCAACAAAAATTACTCGATAGGTTCTTAAAATCTGCCTTTGGCGGATCTGCTATGAAATTGGTCATGCAAGCCTTGGGTAACCACCAACCCAGCAAAGAAGAAATTGAAAGCATTAAAGCGCTATTGGAACAAAAAGAAAAAGAGAAAAAATGAACTGGTTACATTCAATTATTTCGGAAGATATCTTGTACGCACTGGGTTGGACACTGCTGCATGCATTATGGCAAGGCACTTTATTGGCCATTGTTTTGAGTGCAATAATGTTTACCCTTAATAAGCATGCTGCAAAAACTAGGTACGGGGTGGCTGTAGCAGCGCATTTCTCAATGCTCCTTATCGCAATAGCTACTTTCTGGTTCGTTTTTCCATCTCAAGGAGAGCATGCACTTGGTTTTATGGAGGAAAACAGCATCGAACTCGACCAAATAGAATGGACGCCCAATGTGACCCAAACCACAAGAGTGGAATTTTCATCATTTCAAGAAAGAATGACCTATTATTTTGAAAGCCACTTACCCTTGATTGTAACACTCTGGCTAATGGGCGTTTTGGTATTTACACTTAAGATGTTGGGTAGTTTGGCCTACATCCAAAGATTAAAAACCTACAGAGTAAAAAAAGCTGAGGCTTACTGGCAAGAAAAGGTGCTGATTCTGAGCGCTCAAATGGGCATTAAAAAAGTAGTCCGACTTATGGAGTCTGCCGTGGTACGCGTACCAATGGTTGTAGGTCATTTAAAACCTATCATCCTTTTACCTGTTGGTACCATTACCGGCTTATCGCCTCAACAGCTAGAAGCCATTTTAGCACACGAACTGGCCCACATAGCCCGACACGACTATTTGGTGAACATACTGCAATCTATCGTAGAAATTTTCTTTTTTTACCATCCGGGTGTTTGGTGGCTTTCTAAGACCATTAGGCAAGAAAGAGAAAATTGCTGTGATGATGTGGCCATAGCCTATAATCATGACAGCCTAACATTTGCAAAAGCTTTAACGAGTTTGCAAGAGCACCACTGGAAACAACCTGAGCTTTCAATGGCGCTTGGTGGCAAAAAATCCCACTTAAAAGCGCGTATCGAAAGAGTTTTACACATCAATAACAATAGCTCAACGGCCTCCCTTAAGGCTACATTTAAAGAAGGCTTTTTAACAGCCATGCTCCTAATTTTTGCCATTATCGGTTTCTCATTTACACTTCAACAAGTAAAAAAAGAAAATGAGATGAAACTTGAAAACGATGTAGAAATTGCATCACTTGAGACAGATTCTTCTTTAGTCGAAAACCAACCTATGGTTAATACTTTAGACGCTGATAAAAATACTTTAAAGAAGGACAGAAAAACTACTGAAGAGTACCCTGAAGACGAAAAAACCAAAAAATTAAGCTTTACTCTAGAAGATGACCGCTATGTGTTTGTAAGGTTAGACTCGGCCAATAACATTATTGAAATGTTTATTGAAGGGGAAAAGATTGAAGAAGGAAAATTTAAAGACTATCCTGAGGTGATCAAGGCCGTAAAGAAATATTTAAAAAAGGAAAAAATCCATAATGAACTTTTAGAAAAAGAGAAGATAGAGCGAGAGCGTATGCTAAAGGAATTGCAAGCAAAAGAGCAAGCTATGCAACAGCAGATTAGTATTAAAATGGAAGAAAAAGCCCTCTTGCGCCAAAAGATGATAGAGCAAGAAATGGCTCAACAGAAAATTATCCTAGAGCAATTAGAAATTGAAAAGAGACAAAACTTACTACGACTAGAAAGAGAAACAGAGCTTTTAGAAAAAGCAGTAAAAGAGGGCAAATTATCGAAATTGGAATTTGAAGAAAGATTGCTTGAGTTTGAAAAGCAGCAATTGCATTTTAAGGCTAAAGAGATGGAAAAAATAGCAGAACTTGAAAGGCTTCAATTAAAAAAAGAGAAATTTCCAGAATTACGAGATAAAGAAAGAATACTGAGAGAAAAAGAAAGATTAGTGAGAAAACAGGCAATGCTAGAAAATAGGATTACAAGAGAAAACGTAAGAGCACAAGCAGCTGAAGAAAGGGATAAGTACCAAAAATTTAAACAGGTTATTTTCCCTGAATTGTTGAAAGATGGATTGATAAAATCAAAAAGCTCCCAATTACATTTTAAAATTACAACTGATTCGCTTGAGGTCAATTGCAAAAAACAAAGCGATAAACTCCACAAAAAATACTTTAAAATCTTAAAGAAAGAACTTGATATTAAATTAAAGGATAGTCAAAAATTTGAAGTCAGTTCTTATGGAGATTGCAATTGAAATACAACTCCCTAATGATTTGCTTAGGGAGTTTTTTAGGCTATTTGCTTAATTGCCTGCCTAAGCTCATCAGGTTTTTGTGTACCGATCAATATCGATTTTTTGTCTTTTAGGGTAATATCGAGCCCTATATTACCTGCTATATTGTAAGCTTTTTTGCCTTCTAATGTAGTGCGCACACCCCAACCACCAAATTCTTTTATGGGATTGTACTTTCTCAACTCCAAATTTTCCATATCCTGCCAACGGATGTTTTTCCACTGATTTACGAGCGGAAAAAACTTGAAAGAAATACCCTCTCTGCTGATTTTAGTGTGCAAACAAGAAAAATAAATCAAGATGGTTACTCCAAAAGTAATAAAACAACTAACCCAAAGCCCAATATATTCTACTTGGCTGTCTATGTTACTCCCACTAATGATCAAGTAGACAATCACAGCATCGCATATTAAGAGAATGACCCAAAGCCAAAGTTGCCTAAAGTACTGTTTTTCCTCAAAAATTGATTTGGATTCCATCGGGTTTTAATGTTTATAGGTTGAAGATGATACCACTGCGTCTCAAACTTAAAGGTATGTATACCCCATTGGTCGTAAAATATTTTAGCAATTGACCATCGTATCTTATTCTATTTTATAAGGTGTTACAGAAAGTGTTTTTTTGTAAGCAGCCTATTAGCCAATAACCTTTTTTTAATTCGTCGGATTTTGGTCAATCATTCTTACATATTTTAAGAAAAATTCCTTTTTAGCGCAAGCACATTTCTTCATCGCTTTAATGTTTATAGAATATTTGGTAACTTAAATAGTAAATCGAAAATTTGGTAAAAGCTGTCAAATATCTGCTTAGATAATTGACCAAGATAAAACCAAATCAATCTACAGCATGTACCCTATTTATCTTTAAATATTTAGTCTTTGCAGATATGCGTTGTTTATTACTATTTTTTTCTCTAAGCATTTTTTCGAGTAGCTCCTACGCTCAATTTGAACTTATCGGCGATGCAGAATTTATGTCGGGCAACTGTATTAGGCTTACGCCAGATTACCAATACAGAGAGGGTATTGCCTATTACCAAGCAAAACTGGACCTTACCCGCTTTTTCGAAATCACTTTTGATGTTTTTTTTGGTGCTAAGGATGAAGGTGCCGATGGTATTACCTTTGTAATACATGACGACCCCCGTGGTTACAGCGCCTATGGCACTTGGGGCGAGTGTATGGGTTATGGTCGCTGGAGTCCATCAGCTTATTGGGCCAATTCCATTACCCCTTCTATTGCCGTTGAGTTTGATACTTATCAAAATCTACAGCAAGGTGATCCTTGGCATGACCATGTGGCCTATTTAGAAAATGGAGTGAGTTACCACAAAAGCTACTGGAGCAACGACCAAGATGATTTTAACATAGAAGATAACTTTCTACACGACTTTCGCTTTAGTTGGGACCCTGAAACCCAAACCATTCGAGTAAAGTTAGATGGCAAGACCGTTTATACCGGCCAAAGAGATTTGATTAATGATATTTTTAAAGGTAAAACCGAAGTAATATGGGGTTTTACCGCATCTACTGGGCGTAAATCCAACCTACAATATTTCTGCCTTAGAAACTTGGCCTATGAAAATACGCCAGACAATAGCCCATTTACAGAAGATCCAGCCCTCAATACATCAAAAACAGAATAATACGCATAATGAGCAGGGTAATAAATGGTTTAAAGAGTATCAATAATTTTTTTAGTAGATGCTGGTATTGATGCCAACATTAGGAAAGTATTTTTTTATCTGATTTATGTTCACTGTAATTGCCGTAGTTGTTATCGCAGCTGTTTTAGTTTGGTTTTTCTACTTTAAAAATAAGCAAACCATACACAAAGCAGTAGAAGCCGAAGGAGAAGTTATGGGCTATGAAGAAATTGCCCAGCCTAGCTTGCAATCCCTATTTTCATCAAAAAAAGAAGTAGCTACTAACAAATCTTATCCCATAATAAGATTTAGGGTACAAGGTGCAAAGATGGTTCGCTTTCGCTCACAAAAAGGGTTTAAAGCACCTTTGCCCTATAAAAAAGGAGATAAAGTTTTGATAGAATATGAGGCGGAAAATCCTTTGGTAGCTAGAATTAAAAGAAATCAATTGGTCAATTGAGATAAAGGTAACTCAATAGTAATGGCAGTTCCCTTGCTTAATTCGGAATAAACATCTATGGTTCCACCGTGTAGATGTACCACTTGCCTGCTCAAACTCAAGCCTATACCGGAGCCTTTTTCTTTAGTAGTAAAAAATGGTGTAAAAATCTTGGCTTTTGTAGCTGCCTCCATGCCTTCGCCCTCATCTACTACACGTATGGTACATGTCTGGTCTTTCGTTTTTTGTGCAATAAGGGTTATTTTAGAAGCCGTTTTTTCTTTACATGCCTCCAAAGCATTGAGCACTAAATTGATCATGACCTGCTCTAAGAGTTCCATATCTGCCTGTAACTCCAGCTCATCATCCACTTTTATATTAAAATGTGCTCCTTGATCTTTGGCTGTTTCTTCTAGCAGTTCTATCGTTCTTTTAAGTACGACCGCAACTTTAAAGCGCATATATTGCAGTTTAGGGTTTACCACAAACATGCGATAATGCTCTACAAACTTGATGAGCCCTTTACTTCTTTGATCAATAGTTTCTAAGCCTTTATTGAGCTGCAGGTATACTTTACTTTGCTTACCTTCTATTTTTTGGAGAGTTTTAGTAGATAAAGTATTTGCTAATGATGCAATAGGTGTTACAGAATTGATAATTTCATGCGCAAGGACCCTGATCAACTTTTCCCAACTACTTACTTCAATACCCACTACTTGGCTGCTCACATCTT